>Ga0138263_1250553_pt1 | contig 13168 bp, 25 predicted proteins | sample RNAICE20151115_2_FD_105274 | JGI IMG/M metagenome (GOLD analysis project Ga0138263, IMG submission 105274) | Metatranscriptomics of polar marine prokaryotic and eukaryotic communities from Arthur Harbor ice station, Antarctica -... | ecosystem: Environmental > Aquatic > Marine > Unclassified...
ATTAATATGCCTAGAGCCTAGGTATATAAGCAAATTTTTTAAAATTGCATTGCTTTAGAGTAAAATTTAAGACCGAAACATTAACTTTATGAAGGCAGGCCTATTTGCAAAAAAGGTTGGGATGACCCAAATCTTTGACGAATCAGGTACAATTCTTCCTGTAACAATTTTGAAAACAGAACTGTGTCAAGTTAGTCAGATTAAAACTAAAGGTACAGATGGCTATGATGCTGTTCAAGTTTGCTACGGTGAAGAAAAAGTAGAAAACATAAATAAAGCTACACGAGGTCACTTAAAAAAAGTTGGCGATAAAGGTTTCAAATATTTTGGTGAATTCCATGTGTCTTCACCTGAGGAATTTAAACTAGGTCAAGTTGTTAAGCTTGACACATTCTCGGTGGGAGAAAAAGTCCGTGTGACGGGTAAAAGTATTGGTAAAGGTTTCCAAGGTAACCAGAAACGCCATAACTTTAGCCGTGGTCCAATGACTCACGGTTCTAAGAACCACCGATTACCAGGAAGTATTGGTGCAGGTAGTACACCTGGACGTGTATACCCTGGTAAAAAAATGGCAGGTCAGATGGGAGGTGCTACGGTAACTCTTAAAAATACAGAAGTACTCTACATTAACTCAGAAGAAAACATTTTAGTTTTAAAAGGTTCGGTTCCGGGTAAAAAGAATACTATGTTAAAGATTCAGTCACAAAAGTATTAATTTAAAGGGTTAGTTTCGTATTATTTTTATGTCGTACATTCAATCTAATCAACAAGATTTACTAAGTATAGTAAAGTACCCAATCCTAACTGAAAAGACGATACGGCTAATTGAGCAAAATCAGTACAGTTTCGCAGTAGATCGTAAAGCAGATAAAACGGCTATTAAATCTTCTGTTGAACAGTTATTTGATGTAAAAGTTATTTCCGTAAACACTTCTTTACTACCATTAAGAAAGCGTCGAGTAGGAAGGTACATAGGAAAAAAAGCTCGTTATAAACGAGCAATAGTGAAGTTAGCATCAGAGGACTCTATTACTCTATTCGAGGAATAACCTAAATGATTGCTAAATTATCGTAAACAAAATTTAGACGTTCTTAAATATTAAATATTTTATATGGCAATTCGTCTGTACAGGGCTTATAGTCCAGGCACACGTTCTAAATCTGTGTCATACTTTGATGATTTATCAAAAGTAAAACCAGAAAAAAGTTTAACCGTTGGTAAAAAAGCTTGTGGTGGGCGAAACAACCGAGGGATTATTACTGTTAGAGGCCGTGGTGGTGGACATAAAAGGAAATATCGTATGATTGATTTTCATAGAAAATCAAATTTAGCAGCAAAAGTTGCTACAATCGAATACGATCCAAACCGAAATGCAAGAATCGCTTTATTACATTATAAAGATGGTTCTAAAAAATACATTGTTTCTCCTCGTTCTTTAAAGGTGGGGATGGATCTTTACTCTGGTGTAAATGTTCCTATTGAAGTTGGAAATGCAATGCCTCTTGAATTTATTCCTTTAGGTAGTATTATTCACAACGTTGAATTAACACTTGGAAAAGGTGGCCAAATTGCACGTGCAGCTGGAACATACGCACAACTAATTGCAAAAGAGGGTGACTTTGTTACTTTAAAATTACCGTCTAATGAAGTTCGCTTAGTTAACAAAAAATGTTACGCGACTTTAGGCCAAGTGGGTAACATTGATGCAATCAATATTACGTTAGGTAAGGCTGGCCGTAGTCGTTGGCTTGGTAAAAAACCGAAGGTTCGTGGTGTTGTTAAAAACCCTATTGATCACCCGCACGGTGGTGGTGAAGGTCGATCTCCAATTGGTCGTCCAAAACCAGTAACACCTTGGGGTAAACCTGCGTTAGGTATTAAAACAAGAAGCCAAACAAAGGCAAGTAGTAAATATATTCTACGTTCACGCCGATAAGAAAGTTTTAAAATTTAAATTAAATTAAGATGCCACGTTCTTTAAAGAAAGGCCCTTTTGTCGCGTCTCATGTGATCGAAAAAGTTGAGCAGATGAATGCTGCAGGCAAAAAGGACATTATTAAAACATGGTCGCGCTCTACAACAATTCTTCCCAATATGATTGGGCACACGTTTGCAGTTTATAATGGGCGTCAACATCTTCCAGTATTTGTTTCTGATCAAATGATCGGACACAAGCTTGGTGAATTTGCTCCGACTAGAACGTTTCGCTCACACGTAAAAAAAGATAAAAAAGGAAAACGTTAGTAAAAGCTATGACAAAGAATTTCTTACAAACAAATGAAGTTCGAGCTATTTCTAAATACGTTAGAATGTCTCCTAGCAAAGTTCGCCGTGTTCTTAGACAGATACAAGGGAAAACTTATCCTGAGGCATTAACGCTTTTAGAATTTATGCCTTATGCTTCATGCGCACCAATTATAAAGGTTTTACGTTCAGCCACAGCAAATGCTAAAAACAACCGTGGTTTTGATGAAACAAAACTAGTAGTTAAATCTGCTTATGCTGATCAAGGGCCGACGATGAAACGATTTCGTCCAAGAGCTCAAGGCCGAGCTTACCGAATTTTAAAAGCAACGTCACACATAACAATTGTTATGGAAAGCTAAAAACAAATAAAAAATTATAAGGATCTAATTTGTGGGACAGAAAATAAATCCAACTGGTTTTAGAACCGGTGTTAACCAAGCTCACAAGGCCACTTGGTTTGCTAACTATAGTGCGTACAGTGAGGTTCTAAAAGAAGATTACAAAATAAGAACGTTTTTTGAGAAAAAATTCGAGCCGATTTATAGTAAAGCAGGAATTGCTAAATTAGAAATCCACCGAAAAGTAAATCAGCTAGAACTTATTGTTCATGCAGCAAGACCTAAAGCAATTGCTGTTGATACAGATCAAACTAGCTTAATTACTGATTTAAAAGACAGTCTTAAGAAATTAGTCAACGACTCGAAACAAATTCGTGTAAAAGTTTTACAAGTTACACGAAGTGAAAATGAAAGTTCTTTAGTTGCTAGATCTATCGGAGATCAACTAGAAAAGCGTGTAGCCTTTAAAAAGGCTATTCGTCAAACTACGCAAATGCTACAAAAAAGTGGCGTTAAAGGGTTTAAAATTCAAGTTGCCGGTCGACTAAATGGTGCAGAAATTGCTCGTGCTGAATGGGCTCGTGAAGGTCGTGTACCGCTGCAGACAATTAGAGCAGACATTAGTTATGCAACGCACCGCGCAAACACGATATACGGTGTTTTAGGCATTAAAGTGTGGATCTTTAATAAAGAGATTTTTTAATTTAAAAGAAATTTAAAATGTTACTTCCTAAAAGAACAAAATTTCGTCGACAACACCGTGGAAGATTTAAAGGAGTTTCAAAAGCAAATACTATCGTTTTTGGAGATTACGGCATTCAGGCTTTAGAACCTGTTTGGCTGACTTCACGACAAATTGAAGCTACGAGACGTAGTATTACGCGTTATGTTCGTCGTACTGGAAAAATTTGGATTCGAATTTTTCCTGATAAACCAATCACAGAAAGAGCAGCTGAATCGAGAATGGGTTCAGGTAAAGGTACAGTAGCTTATTGGGTTGCTGTAGTAAAACCTGGTGCAGTACTTTTCGAAATAAACGGTTTATCAAAAGAAATGGCATACAAAGTTTTAAAGTTAGCTTCGTATAAACTGCCTATCAAAACAAAAATTTTAGAAAAAGCATAAATCTTACAAAGTAAAATCTATTGTATTTTTGACTTTGTTCGTTTATTAAATTCCAAATTTATGGCCGTAAAAGAAAAAATAGGTATTGTTGTTAGTGACAAAATGAAGGATACGCTTATCGTTTCTGTAAACGATCGTATTACTCATAAGAGGTATAAAAAAGTAATTACTAGGACTAAGCGTTATGCTGTTCATGATACAACTTCGAATTCTTCAATTGGAGATGAGGTGCGTATTCGTGAAACAAGACCCATTAGTAAAACTAAAAACTGGGTTTTAGTCAGTATTTTAAGAAAATCAGCAACATAAAACATGATACAACCCCAAACTTGTTTAATAGTCGCAGATAATAGCGGTGCTAAGAAACTAATGTGTATTCGGGTTCTTGGTAGTAATCGAAGATACGGTCGTGTAGGTGATGTGATTATTGGCGTTGTTAAAGACGCTACACCTAACCTTACAGTAAAGCGTTCAGATGTTGTTCGTGCTGTAATTGTTCGAACAAAACAATCTGTTCGTCGTCAAGATGGCTCAAGATTACGTTTTGATGATAACGCTTCCGTAATTATTAATAAAGAAAATAATCCTCGTGGCACACGAGTGTTTGGTCCAATTGCTCGAGAATTAAAAGAAAAGGGTTTCACTAAAATTGTTTCTTTAGCACCTGAAGTTCTTTAACAAAAGCTCGTAACTTTAACAAAGTGAAATTTACTAGACATGAAACTAGATTTAAAAAGCTTATATAAGCAAAAAATTGTTCCTTCTTTGATCGAAGAATTCGGTTATAAGAATATTGAGCAAGTACCAAAAATTGTGAAAATTTCTGTTAACCGAGGGATTGTCGAAGCGGCAAAGAATTCAAAAGAATTAGACGCTAGTGTACAGGAAATGACGTTAATTGTAGGCCAACAGCCAATTGTTAACAAATCTAAAAAGTCTGTCGCGGGTTTTAAAATTCGTGATGGTATGTCTATTGGTGCTTCGGTAACGTTACGTAAGGATCAGATGTATACATTCCTTACAAAATTAATTCATATTGTTTTACCTCGAATTCGTGATTTCCGTGGAATTAGTCCAAATGGTTTTGACGGTAGAGGCAATTACAATTTAGGACTAAAGGAACAATTAATTTTTCCTGAGGTTAATTATGATGATGTAACTCAAATGCGTGGTTTAGATATCTCCATTGTTACAACTGCAAAAACGGATGATGAAGCTCGCGCTTTATTAAAGTCATTCGGAATGCCTTTCAAAGCAGCTTAGTTTATAACCGTAAAAAAATTACTAAATGACTACTTATACTATAGCTGATATGTTAACTAGAATTCGTAATGCGAATCTAGCTAAACATCAAATTGTACAAATACCTTCGACGAAAATTACTCGAAACATCGCCCAAGTGCTTTGTGCCGAAGGTCTGATCGATTCTTTTGAAGAATTAAAAAATGGATTAAATAGCTCCTTACTTTTATCTCTTAAATATACAGGTAAAGAGCGTAAACCTAGTATTGAAAAAATACAACGTATAAGTAAACCAGGATTAAGAGTTTACAGTGGTGCTAAAAAAATGCCTAGAATTTTAGGAGGTTTTGGAACAGCAATTGTTTCGACATCACGCGGTTTAATGACAGATCAACAAGCCCGTAAAGAGGGTATTGGTGGTGAACTTTTATGTTATATTTGGTAACTCGTAAATAAAATATGTCTCGTATCGGCAAGAAATCTATAGTTATACCGGAAAAAGTAAAAATAAAACTAGACGGGCAAAAAGTTGTGGTGGACGGTCCTAAGGGTAGTTTATCGCGTATTTTACCGTCATTAGTTTGTTGCACCATGGATGAAGGTGGTCAAAACTTATTTATTGAAAAAACTCAGGATACTAAATTATCACAAGCCTTATTCGGTCTTTCACGAACACTTGTTGCAAACATGGTTCATGGTGTTTCCGTTGGTTTTGAGAAAAGACTCCAAATTACAGGGGTTGGTTACCGAGCTCAATTAAGCGGAAAAGATCTTGTTCTAAATATGGGTTACAGTCACCCTGTAACAATGGTACCTCCAGATGGTTTAGCTGTAAAAGTAGAAAGTCCAACAAGTGTTGTTGTTTCTGGAATGCAAAAAGATATGGTTGGTGAGTTTGCTGCAAAAATACGTTCCGTACGTCCACCGGAGCCATACAAAGGTAAAGGTATTGCTTACGAAGGTGAAGTTATCAGACGTAAAGCAGGTAAAACTGGTAAGTAATCTATCTAACTAAAATACTGTTCTTTATTAAATTTTTAGCATGGGTCCTAAAAAAATAGTCAAATCCAAATCTGAATGGTCAGAGCGTGTTGTCGCTATTGAGCGTGTAACAAAAGTTGTAAAAGGAGGTAAAAAAATGAGTTTCCGCGCTATTATTGTAGTCGGAAACGAACAAGGTAAAGTTGGTGTTGGTGTTGGAAAAGCTGGGGATGTTATCACAGCTGTACGAAAAGGTGTTACTGATGGTAAAAAGCATATTATCTCCGTGCCTTTAACAAGTTCTAACTCTATTCCACACCCAACAAGTGGTCGATTTGGTGCAGCTAAACTTGTATTGCGTCCATCGGCTCCAGGTTCAGGGGTAATTGCGGGTAGCTCCATTCGTACCTTATTAGAATTAGCAGGGGTAAAAAACATTTTATCAAAGCAATTAGGTTCTAATAACTTATTAAATAATGCGAGAGCCACAATCAATGGCTTAAGTACTTTAAGATCTTACAACGTCTAATTAAACTACAAATGGCAGGATCAAAACACTAAATCAACTACAGAAAAAGATTGTTAAAATTCTTGGTCTTTTATTTCTAATTAGATTAGGGCTTTATATTCCTGTTCCAAATGTTGATTTAGATATCTTTGCACAAAGTCAAGTTGCTAACCCTTTATTTGGATTAGCAAAAAACTTAACTGGAAGTGCGTTTCTTGGTATTGGTTCGTTAGGGATTCTACCTTACATTAATTCTTCTATTGTTATTCAACTGTTAACTCCCGTTATACCATCTTTAGAGCGTTTGCAAAAAGAGGAAGGTGAACTTGGTCGACAACAGATAACAAAGTATACAAGATATTTAACGCTTGGTTGGGCTCTTATTTTAAGCACAGGAATCGCTTTTATAGTAGTAAAACCTGTTGTATTTAATTGGAGTCTTGTATTAGCTTTCAAAATTATTTTAGCTCTTACAACAGGCTCAATGCTGTCTATGTGGTTCGCTGAGCTTATTACGAATGAAAATTTAGGTAATGGTTCCTCAATGATTATTTTTATTAATATTATTGGTGGTATCCCTGCTAGTTTTAGTAAGTTTAATGCTCAAGAAAACAGCTTTATCACAGTAGCAGTTGCATACGTTATTTATTTATTAATAGTTTCTTTAATTGTTTTAGTTCAAGATTCATATAAAAAAATAAACATTGTATCAGCCCGCCAATTAAGTTTTAGTTCTAATGAACCAAATGCTCAAACTACCGAGATAAAAAATAGCTATATTCCGATTAAATTAAACCAAGGTGGTATTATGCCTCTTGTTTTTAGTACAACGATAGCAACGTTTTTATTTTATCCGCTACAATTAGCGCTTACCGGTGGTTTAAACCTAGAAGCAAACCAGTTAACAAACATTTTAACTTTTTGTTCATTCGCGTTAAATATTGTTCTAGTTATTTTCTTTAGTAGTTTTTATGCTCTATTAGTATTAAAGCCTAAAGACTTATCAGAAAATTTAACAAAAATGGCATACGGAGTACCAGGTTTAAAACAAGGAAAAGAAACTACTCAGTATCTTGAGCAAGTGATTAGTCGTTTAGCTTTCATGGGTGGTGTCTTTTTAGCGTTTTTAGCGTTTTTCCCGTTTTTACTTGGAAATGTTTTTCAATTTAAATTATTTAGCAATTTAACTTCACTAATTATTCTAATTGGTGTAATTACAGACGTTTCGTCTCAAATTCGTGGTTATCTTGTTTCCCAGAACTATGAGAGTTTTAAAAACACATAGACTTTTTATTCCAAGTCCATTAGCATAAATTAATAAAATGGGTATAACCAATTGCCTTGGCGCCTGAATTAAATAATGTTAAAATTTGGAACCCTTCAATTATAAATTTTTAACTAAAACTTATGAAAGTTGTAAGTTCAATTGGTAACTTAAAAAATCGTTCAAAAGATTGCCAAGTTGTAAAACGACGTGGTCGAATTTATCTTATTTGTAAATCAGACCCACGACTTAAAGTTCGCCAAGGGCGAGCAAAAATGAAACGTAAATAAAAACTTAGAAATAACAGCATAAAATGGCACGTATTTCAGGAGTAGATCTTCCTCGTAATAAAAGGATTGATATTGGGTTAACGTACGTTTTTGGAATTGGACAGGTAAGCGCTAATCAAATTATTGAAGCGGCTAATGTTTCTCCAAGTACAAGATGTAACTATTTAACTGACGAAGAAGTTACAAGGATTAGAGCAATAATCGATTCGGATTATCAAACTGAAGGTGATTTACGAAGAATTGTATCTCAGAACATTAAGAGGTTAACTGACATTGGTTCCGCAGCAGGACGACGTCACCGAGTTGGTCTTCCTGTTCGTGGACAGCGAACAAAAACTAACGCTAGAACCCGTAAAGGAAAAGTTAAAATTCCTGTTTCAAACAAAAAGTAAAAAGTCTTCAAAAATTTAACTTAATATGGTTAAACAGATAAAACGATTTTCTGGAAAGAAATCTAAAAAAACAGTAACAAGTGGAGTTGTACATATTAAATCAACTTTTAACAACACAATTGTAAACATTACTGATAAGCAAGGAAATACTTTATTCTGGGCTTCTGCAGGTGGTAGTGGATTTAAAGGTGCTAAAAAAGGAACTCCTTTTGCGGCTCAGTCTGCTGCTGAAAAAGTAGCTACAATTGCTTATGATCAAGGAATGCGTGAAGCAGAAGTAGTTGTAAGCGTGCCAGGAAGTGGTCGTGAAACAGCTATTCGTGCTTTACAAGGTTGTGGTTTACAAGTTTTAGTAATTAAGGATATCACGCCAGTTCCACATAATGGTTGTAGACCACCAAAGAAAAGACGAGTTTAATTACTACGCCCGACAAAAAAAAGTACTCTTTTATTCATTGCTAAATTCTAGATATTTTAGTTAAGTCATGTTTCAAGTTCAGTGCCTCGAGTCTGCAACAAAAATACCAACACAGCTTTATTCAAAATATTCAATTGGGCCCTTTATCAAAGGACAAAGTACTACGATAGGTAATGTTTTAAGACGTGTTCTTTTATCTAATCTACCCGGTCTTGCTATTACAGGTGTTCGTATTACAGGCATCGATCATGAATTTTCAACGATTCCAAACGTTAAGGAAGATGTGGTTGATATCCTTTTAAATATAAAACAAATTGTTTTAAAAGGCAGTATTAGAGAACCAACGTTAGTTAGGTTATCTACAAACAATGCGGGTATCATTACTGCAGCTAATATTGAATTACCTAGTAATTTAGAATTAGTTGATTCTCGCCAATATATCGCAAATTTTGCTGGTAATGGTAATTTAGAAATGGAATTTCTTATTGCCCGTGGCCAGAATTATGTACCGAGTGGTAAATTAGATTCTATTATTCCAGCAGGTTTCCTAGCTGTGGATGCTGTTTTTATGCCAGTTAATAAGGTAAATTTCTTTGTAGAAACTTCAAAAAGTAATTCTAATTCTGAGTTAGAAAGTTTAATTTTAGAGGTTTGGACAAATGGAAGTATTACTCCCGCTGAAGCTTTAAGTGCGTCTGCAGAAATATTAGAGAATACTTTTGGAATTTTGAAAATCACGGATACATTATCTACAGATTCGTTGAATCTAGAGTTACCAGTTCCCGAGGAAAAAGGAGAGCATTTAGATAATGTCTTTATAGAAGAATTAGAATTATCTGTCCGTGCTTACAATTGCTTAAAACGAGCAAATGTGCATACTTTATCCGATTTATTACAATATTCAGCCGATGACCTTTTAGAATTTAAAAACTTTGGTCAAAAATCAGCTGATGAAGTTTGTGATAATTTAAAAAAACGATTTGATTTAGATCTTCGCAAATAAAAAGAAGACATTAAACGACTGTTAAAAGACAAGATCAACTAACTCTAAAATAAATTATTGTTAAAACGAATCTTTGAACTTACTCAAAATTTATTAAAAACGACTGCAACAAATTAAATTATGTCTTTATCAGCTTCAGAAACGAAGTCAGCTTATTTTGGGATAGGACGTAGAAAAACTTCCGTAGCTAAAGTTATTTTAGTTCCTGGTACAGGTTCTATGTTTGTAAACAATAAGCAAGGAGAATCATATCTGCAGTTTAACTCGCAGTATATTAATGCGTCAAAAATCCCATTAACCACTCTAGGTTTAGAAAATATGTATGACATCTATGTTAATACTCATGGTGGTGGTTTAAAAGGACAATCAGATGCAATTAAATTAGGAGTTGCTAGAGCTTTATGCTATATGTCTCCTGAAAACAGAGCGGGCTTAAAATCAGAAGGGTTCTTAACTCGTGATTCTCGCCGTAAGGAAAGAAAGAAATATGGATTAAGGAAAGCTAGAAAAGCTCCTCAATTCTCTAAGCGTTAAAAAAAGGGAAAAAAAAATGCCAAAAACATCAATTCATCCTGAATGGTATCCGAATGCCAAAGTTTATTGCGATGGTCAATTAATTATGAAAGTTGGTTCAACAAAACCAAGATTAAATGTTGATATCTGGTCAGGTAACCACCCATTCTATACTGGTTCAGAGAAAATTATTGATACCGAAGGTAGAGTAGATCGCTTTATGCGTAAATACGGTATTGAAAAAACTGAATAAAAAATTTTATGCCAACAATTCAACAATTAGTTAGATTTGAACGAGTAGCTAATAAGAAAAAGACAAAGTCACCCGCATTAAAATCTTGTCCTCAACGACGTGGGGTTTGTACACGTGTGTATACAACAACGCCGAAAAAGCCTAACTCAGCGCTACGAAAAGTTGCTCGTGTTAGATTAACATCAGGTTTTGAAGTTACAGCGTATATTCCTGGTATTGGTCACAATATTCAAGAGCACTCAGTGGTGTTAATCCGTGGGGGTCGTGTAAAAGACTTACCAGGGTGCCGTTATCACGTAGTGAGAGGTACACTTGATGCTGCAGGTGTTAAAGATCGACGACAAAGTAGATCAAAATATGGAGGTAAGAAACCAAAAGCTTCTTCATAATCAATAAAAATTAAAAATAAACTTAACTATGTCACGTAGAAGTAGAGCTCAAAGAAAAATAGCTGAGCCAGATCCTATTTACAACAGTCGCTTAGTTACTCTTCTAGTAAGTCGAATATTACAATCGGGTAAGAAATCTCTTGCACAAAAGATTGTTTACAACGCTCTAGAAATTATTTCCACAAAAACTGAAGAAAACCCAGTTCTTGTTTTAGAAAAAGCTGTAAAAAATGTTACGCCTGGAGTTGAGGTAAAATCACGCCGAGTGGGTGGTTCTACATACCAGGTTCCAATCGAAATCCGAGCTTACCGCGGAACAAACGTTTCTTTAAAATGGATTACAGAGTTTGCTCGCTAACGATCAGGAAAAAACATGTCTATAAAACTTTCAAATGAAATTATAGACGCCGCGAAAGAGACTGGTAACAGTATTAGACGAAAAGAACAAACTCATAAAATGGCAGAAGCAAATAAAGCTTTTGCACACTTTAGATATTAAAATAGCCTAATTTTTTAAGACTAAAATTAGTAGTTATTTCGCCAAAAGTATTGAAAACATTATAAATTAAGCTAAATTTTAATTCGATTAAATTTCTATGGCACGCGAAAAGTTTGAAAGATCTAAGCCACACATTAATATTGGTACAATTGGTCACGTAGACCACGGTAAGACAACTCTAACAGCAGCTATTTCAGCTACATTAGCAATTCACAACCCTGATGCAACTAAAAAGTTTGATGAAATTGATTCAGCACCTGAAGAAAAGGCTCGTGGTATTACTATTAATACATCACACGTAGAGTACGAAACTGCTGATCGACACTACGCGCACGTTGATTGTCCAGGCCACGCGGATTATGTTAAAAACATGATTACGGGTGCTGCGCAAATGGATGGTGGTATTCTTGTAGTATCAGCGGCAGATGGTCCAATGCCTCAAACACGAGAGCACATTCTATTAGCAAAGCAGGTTGGTGTACCTTATCTAGTTGTTTTCCTAAACAAAGCTGACCAAGTTGATGATGAAGAGCTTCTAGAATTAGTTCAACTAGAGGTGCAAGAGCTTCTAGAAAGTTATGATTTCCCAGGTGACGAAATTCCTTTCGTATCGGGTTCAGCTTTATTAGCTCTACAAGCAGTAGAAGGTGGTCCAAAAGAACGAGGTGCAGACAAGTGGGTTGACCTTATCTATGCTCTAATGGATGCCGTAGATTCTTACATTCCAACACCTGAGCGTGATACAGAAAAAACATTCTTAATGGCAATTGAGGACGTTTTCTCTATTACAGGTCGTGGTACAGTAGCTACTGGTCGAATTGAAAGAGGTACGGTTTCAGTTGGAGAGGCTGTAGAACTAGTTGGTCTAAAAGAGACGAAAGCAACAACTGTTACTGGTATCGAGATGTTCCAAAAAACTCTGGATCAAGGTATGGCCGGGGATAACGTAGGTATCTTAATCCGTGGTATCCAAAAAACTGAAATTGAGCGCGGAATGGTTTTAGCCCTTCCAGGTTCTATTACACCGCACAAAAAATTTGAGGCGGAAGTTTATATTTTAAACAAAGATGAAGGTGGTCGACACACTCCATTCTTTACAGGTTACCGCCCACAATTCTACGTACGAACAACTGACGTTACTGGTACAATTGTTCAATTTACTGGTGATGATGGAAGTATTGCTGAAATGGTAATGCCTGGTGATAGAATTAAAATGACAGCAGAACTTATTAACCCAATTGCTATTGAGCAGGGTATGCGTTTTGCTATCAGAGAAGGTGGTCGAACAGTTGGTGCTGGAGTAGTGTCGAAAATTATTGATTAATATTTAAGACAAAAATGAGTTCATTACAACTACAAAAACTACGTATAAGTGTAAAAGCTTATGAATCTGGGATTTTAGACAATTCTTGCACAAAAATCGTTGATGCAGTAAAAGCAAGCGGTATTGATGCAGTAGGTCCAATCCCTTTACCTACTAAACTTCGTAGATATTGTGTTTTAACATCTCCGCATGTAAACAAAGATGCAAGAGATCATTTCGAAATTAGAACACACAAGCGTATTATTGATGTTTATAAACCAACAGATAGTACTCTTGAAAATTTACGAAACTTAGATATTTCAGCAGGTGTTGATGTAGAAGTTAAAAACTTTTAAAGTTTTAAAGCAACTACAATAAAAACATTTTTGCGTAAAAAGGATA
>Ga0138263_1066394_pt1 | contig 12899 bp, 10 predicted proteins | sample RNAICE20151115_2_FD_105274 | JGI IMG/M metagenome (GOLD analysis project Ga0138263, IMG submission 105274) | Metatranscriptomics of polar marine prokaryotic and eukaryotic communities from Arthur Harbor ice station, Antarctica -... | ecosystem: Environmental > Aquatic > Marine > Unclassified...
ACGACCAAGAGCCAGCGGAAACTGTTTTTTAATCTGCGCAGCTCCAAAAAGAAATTGGCTTGGTTGACGCATGCAGAAGTGCAATCCATGGCAGCAGACCTAGGCGTTGATGCTAAAGTTGTAATGCAAATGGAAGGCCGCATGTCTGCTCATGACACCCCATTTGATGCGCCAGAGGGTGATGAAGATAGCGCATATCAGGCGCCAGCTTATTACCTTGAAGATCACTCAGGTGACCCTGCTAGGCAGCTGGAAGCCAGTAATTGGGAAGAAGATTCCAATACACGTTTAGCAACCGCCATGGGTGACCTAGACCCTCGCAGCCGTGATATATTGCAGCAGCGTTGGTTGAGCCACTCTAAGGCCACCTTACATAATTTGGCTGACCAGTACGAAGTGTCTGCAGAGCGAATTCGCCAGCTTGAAAAGAATGCTATGAAAAAGCTAAAAGCGGCAATGAGTGTTGGCATGGATTCAGATGGGGAAGGCGCTTACGCGTTTTAACCCCTAGCTGAACCTCAGTTAGACATCCCAAAAACCCACCGAGCGTGGGTTTTGTTATTTCAGGGCACCCAGATGTCTGCTAAATTACGCCATACATTATCAACAATAATAGGCTGAGCTTCGGGGGTTGGGTGCAGGCCATCAGGCTGCATTAAATCATTATGAATAGCAATATTGTCTAATATAAAAGGCACTCGAGCGGTCTTATATCGCCCAGCAAGGGTTTCATATTGAGCAAAAAAAGGTGCTGTGTAGCGCGCTCCATAATTCGGCGGCAACTGAATTCCCATAACAACTACTTGGGCCCCAGCCAGCTGGCTTTGTTCAATCATAGCTGCCAGGTTAGTGGTGATGTTGACGACGGGGTACCCTCGCAAACCATCGTTAGCGCCCAGCTCTAACAATACCCACTGGGGTTGAAACTGACTTAGCAACGCAGGTAATCGGCGAACCCCTCCCTGAGTTGTTTCACCACTCACGCTGGCATTAATCACCTGCCACTGATCATTAGTTCTACTAGCATTTAACTTGTCTTGCAGCAAAGCTGGCCAAGCTTGCTCTAGCGACATACCATAACCAGCACTCAAACTATCCCCCATGACCAATATGGTCTGATCCTTAGCCCAACCCCCAGGCAGCCACAAAAGGCTAGCAATACTGCAAAAGTAGAATGTAAATATTTTGAAAAACTGCATCATATCCTTTCCTTAGTGACTCAGCAGACGCCATAATAGGCGCCTATTAAATTATTGAGTTGTCCCTATGCCTTCTTCCACGCCCTTTTTGGCTGCCCAAAACGTCAGCCAAATTGTAGCTAACCCTCAAGCCAGCCAATCCAACGACTTACACATATTACAAGACGTAAATTTTACCATAGAAGCTGGCCAATCTGTTGCCATAGTTGGTGCTTCTGGCTCTGGAAAAACCACTTTATTAGGCATGATGGCTGGCTTAGACAGCCCTAGCCATGGACAACTATTTTTAGCCCATAAAGACCTCACGCAACTTAATGAAGAACATCGAGCCGAGCTACGTAAACATCAAGTTGCATTTATATTCCAGAATTTTCAACTTCTACCGAGCCTTACCGCGATAGAAAACATCATGCTGCCGCTAGAAGTAAAAGGTAGCCGTGATGCTGACGCACTGGCAAAAAAGTATTTAACCCACGTCGGACTGGCTGAGCGTGGCCATCATTATCCCAACCAACTCTCTGGTGGCGAACAACAACGTGTTGCCATTGCTCGCGCCTTTGCCGCACAAGCGCCTATTTTGTTTGCCGATGAGCCTACAGGTAATTTAGACACAGAGACTGGCCACCATATTATTGAGCTCTTGTTTGAACTTAATCAACAACACCACACCACGCTGGTACTAGTCACCCACGATTTAGAATTGGCACAACGCTGCGAGCGAAGGTTGTCCCTAACAGCTGGACAACTTACGGAACTCACAGATGTTTAAACTAGCCGCCCGCCTAGCGTGGCGAGACTGGCGCGGCGGAGAACTTTCTCTACTATTTGTCGCTTTAGTTCTCGCCACTACTAGTGTTACCAGTATTAGCCTATTTACTCAACAAGTTAAGCAATCGATGGTGGCGCAAGGTGCAAACCTTATCGCTGCAGACTTACGCCTTAACACCAGCCAACCTGTGCCTCAACTATGGCTAGATAAAGCCCAGGCTTTATCCTTACAACAAGCACAGCTGAGTCAGTTTCAGGCCATGGTATTTGCCCCACAGGGTATGCAACTAGCCAGCATTAAAGCTGTCTCAGAAAATTACCCATTGCGAGGTGAAATTACTGTAAGCACTGCTGCCTTTGAGCTAGGTACGGCTATAGAACATGGTCCTATACAGGGAGAAATATGGCCTGATTCTCGCCTATTAGCCAGCCTAAATGCTAAATTAAATGACACTATTGATGTTGGTCAACTTAGCTTAAAAATAAGCCAGATACTCATGTCTGAACCAGATCAGGCTAGCGGTTTTTCAGGCTTCGCTCCTAGTGCCATGATGCACCTGTCAGACCTTGAAGCAACCGAGGCCGTACAGACAGGCAGTAGAGTAAAAAACCGGTGGTTATTAGCGGGTGAAAATAATGCACTAACTCAGCTGCAACAAGACATTAATCCTTTGCTAAAAAATGGTCAAAAGTGGCAATCCCCCACTGATGGTAATGTAAATGTGGCAGCCACGTTAGACAAAGCGGAACAGTTTCTATTACTAGCAGGGTCGCTAGCAGTGGTTCTTGCTGGTGTAGCCCTGTCTCTTTCCACCCGCCGCTATAGCCTCCGCCAAGCTAAACACGTAGCTTTACTTAAGTGTCTTGGCCTTAAACCTAAACAATTACGCTTTTTGTACCTAAGCCAAATGGCACTGCTAGCGTTATTGGCTCTTTTAGTAAGTCTGCCCCTTGCTTGGGGCCTTTACCAAGGCTTGTTGTTATTAGTCGTTGACTATTTTCAAGCCGCATCCATCATCCCACCACTTGCTCCCTTTATACTTGGCGCAGGAACAGGCACATTGTGCTTGTTAGCTTTTGTATTACCCCCCATGTTAGCGCTAGCTAAGGTGGCTCCTGCAGAGGTTTTGCGCCAATCTTCCAGCCAGAGCAAAACCAACATAGGCCATCTGACTATAGGTTTTACCGCCGTAATTGCTTTAGTGTACTGGCACAGCCAATCTATATTAATCACCTCTGCCCTTATCGTTGGTGTGGCCATTATTTTGGCTTTGCTGGCTTTGCTTGCTAGCCTGCTCATCAGGTTAGGCAATAAAATTCGCCCCCATTTAAGCCAAGGTGGCAAGATAGGTGTAGCGAATTTATCACGTAGAAAACACCAGAATAGCCTACAAGTGGCCATTTTTGGGCTTGCACTAATGCTTCTATTTAGTTTAATTTCAGTACGAAGTTTCCTAATTGATGATTGGCAACAGCAGTTAAACCAAGACACTCCTAACCTGTTTTTATTCAACATTTATCAACAGGAGCGTGAGTCTTTAGTCACTTCAATGGAACAGCAAGGATTAGCTACCCAAGGGTTAACTTTTTTCCCTATCGCCAGAGCCCGGCTCACCGAACCTAAGGTAGAAGATCCCCGTGGGGACCGGGAACTTAATCTCACTTGGAGCCAAACTCTACCCATTGGTAACAGTATTAGCGCAGGCCAGTGGTGGGGTGATAGCAATGCTAACCCGTTAGAAGTCTCGATAGAATCAGACTATGCGCAGCGGATGGGGTTAACATTGGGACAAAGCCTTACGTTTAATGTTGCCGGCATCCCACGCAAAGCTATTTTAAGCAGCCTCAGAGAAGTAGACTGGAGTACTATGCAGCCCAACTTCTTTTTTGTCTTTTCACAACCTTTAATCGATGCCAACAGCGCAAGCTATATGGCCAGTGTTTATGTTTCACCCGAGGACCGAAGCAAGCTTGGCCCTTTGTTGCGTCAACAACCCACTATATCTATGCTTGATGTAGACCAAATTTTGCAACAGGTAAAGCAGGTTGTAGCTCAACTCTCTCTTGCCGTAGAGAGCATTTTAGTGATGGTTTTAGGTGCGGGTATATTAGTGTTAGTCGCCAGTATACAAGCCAGTATAGATGAGCGTCGGCACGAAAGTGCTATTCTACGAACCTTAGGTGCAAGCAAATCACTGATTCGCAGTATTTTATTAGTAGAGTACGCAAGCCTTGGATTTGTAGCAGGGCTTATTGCAGGAGTGAGTGCAGAAGCGTTAGTTGCCGTTCTGCAAAACCAATTATTTCAATTGCCACTCCAATTTCATTGGCCCCTTTGGGTGCTTACGCCCTTTGCTGGCATGTTCATCATTGGCTCCTGCGGCTGGTGGTTTAATCGCTCAGTAGTAACGGCTCCACCACTTAGAACACTACGGCAGACATAGCCATTATTTCATGAGTAAACTAAAATGGGCTCACCTCAGCAGTTTTAAATACCACCGACAACAAAGAAATACATTACAATAGGCGAATTGAGTTCATTCTATTAGGTAATGTATGTCGTCGGTGGCACTGACTTATTTGTTAAAATTTCTGCCTTTTCTAAGCTGGGCTAAACACACAACCCCAGCTAGTGCTCGGCAAGATGCTATGGCCGGACTTACAGGTGCCATCATCGTTCTTCCTCAGGGCGTCGCTTATGCTTTAATTGCTGGCCTACCGCCAGAATATGGACTGTATGCTGCAATCGTTCCAGCCATAATTGCTGCTTTATTTGGCTCTTCTTGGCACCTGATCTCTGGCCCAACAGCAGCTCTTTCTATTGTCGTTTTTACTACTATTAGCCCTTTAGCCCAAGTGGGTTCGGCAGCTTATATAAGCCTAGTGCTTACCTTAACTCTCATGGCTGGGCTTTTTCAGCTTATATTATCCCTTGCTCGTATGGGCTCTTTGGTGAATTTTGTATCTCACTCAGTGGTGGTTGGATTCACCTCTGGCGCAGCCGTGGTAATTGCCACTAGCCAAATAAAAAACGCCCTCGGGCTAAACCTTCAGTCTACTGGTAACTTTATTCTTAACTGGATTGCTGTAGCAGATAACATTATAGCCACACACCTACCCAGCTTAGCGATTGCAGCCCTTACCTTAGCTACTTTGATTGTAATAAAACGTTGGCGTAGAAAATGGCCCAATATGCTCATTGCTATGGTTGTTGGAAGCGCTGCCACTCAGGCTTTATTATTAACCTCTTGGTCAGGGGTTAGCGAAATTGCCTTAGTGGGAGAAATCCCGTCACAATTACCCCCTTTATCCACGCCCTTAATGACTTGGGATTTATTAAGGCAATTGGCGCCAGGTGCTATGGCTTTGGGTTTATTAGGTTTGGTAGAGGCTGTATCGATTGCTCGTTCGGTCGCCACACGCTCAGGCCAGCAAATCCATGGTAACCAAGAGTTTATTGGCCAAGCGCTGTCTAATATTCTGGGCAGTTTCTCATCTAGTTATGCCACCTCAGGGTCATTTACTCGCACGGGAGTGAACTATGAAGCAGGCGCAACAAGCCCTTTAGCAGCATTATTTGCAGCGGTATTTTTAGCCCTAATCGTGTTACTTTTTGCGCCCTTAGCCGCTTACATCACCTTACCTAGTATGGCTGCTATTTTATTAATGGTGGCATGGAACCTAATTGATTGGCACCACATAAAAATCATTTATCGTGCGGGTAAAAACGAAGCTATGGTATTTGGCGTAACCTTTGCTGCTACGCTGTTACTTCCAATGGAATTTGCTATTTATTTGGGTGTGCTTTTGTCATTGGTGTTGTATTTACGCCGTACATCGCAACCCAACATTACGGCTTTGGCTAGTGGTAGAGGTGCTAAAAAACTAGTAGACGCACAACGTTCTAACCTACCTGAATGTGACGTTATCAAAATTGTTCGTATTGATGGAGCGCTGTTTTTTGGCGCAGTAGATTATGTACAAACCACATTGATGGCGATACCACAAAAACATGTGCTTATTGTTGCTAGTGGCATTAATTTTATAGATTTAGCGGGCACAGAGTTGTTAGCCAACGAAGCTAAACGGCTAGCTGCCAAAGGTGGAGGTTTATACCTTTGTAATGTTAACGGCCGGGTGATTAAGCCGATTATTCGTAACGGACATTTAAGCACTATAGGTAAGCGTCACATTTTCGCTACCAAGGCTCTAGCGCTAAGCACTATTGACGCTAAGTTGAGTGACCATAGCTGCGCTGGCTGTGAGAACCGCTAACGAATAAAAGCTAATATTGAGGCACTAAAAAACCTGCGCTGGGTAACCAGGGCAGGTTTTTTAATTTGTGCTTAACGCTATGCCAGTTACTTACTAGCTCGGCTACCAAAGCGCTTGTTGAAGCGATCGATACGGCCGCCAACATCAATATTTTTCTGCTTGCCAGTATAGAACGGGTGGCAGGCTGAACATGTGTCAATGTGCATGTCTTTGCATAGCGTAGAACGGGTTTCTACAACATTGCCACAAGAACACGTCGCTTTAATAGCTTCGTACTTAGGATGGATATCTTTTTGCATGGGGAATAACCTCAGGGTTATGGCGCCGCCACTTGATCTATTGCCAAGCACCGCACCGAACAGAGACCTTTATAAAGTCTCTTTCAAATTAGCCAACCGACAACCGGCAGGCCCTAAAAATAAAGGCGAAATTTTACCAGACGCCTGAAGATAAGCAAGCCTTTTTGACAACCCAAACTTTACAATTAACCAAATGAGCAGTTTATCTTTGTAAACACCACAAACAAAGGCACTTTGGTGTAGGATAACCCCCTAACTCAATTGCCTTAAATGTTCTATTTTCCAGTGCCTATGTATCTAAAAATTGCCCTCGCCACTGGTCTACGCCAAGAGTTTACTTATTTAGCGCCAGACACAACAAAAGACTCTTGTTTACCGACAATTGGCTCACGTGTTCATGTAGCCTTAGGTCGTAGCCAAAGAGTGGGACTTATTGTGGGCATAAGCCAGACCACAGACGTAGACCTTAGTAAACTTAAACCTATTATTGAACTATTAGATAACACACCACTATTGCCCGAAGACCTTTGGCAGCTTGGGCTATGGGCAGCTGAGTATTACCAACACCCAGTAGGTGACGCACTTATGCACCTACTACCTGCTAAACTGCGCCAACCCATACCTAATCAACTCATCCAACTCAATTGGCAGGTCGCTGATATAGAGGCAGAGTTTGGCAGGGCAAAAAAACAACAACTCCTTTGGCAACAAATTAGCACCTTGGCGCCCGTGTTCAATCTTAGTCAGCTCCAAACTATAGGCATAAAACCTAGCCAACTAAAGCCTTTTTTAGACAAAAAATGGCTCACTACCAGCTACCCTAAACCTCAAGGTGTAACTTTGAAACTGGCTGAACAAGGCCTGGTTCTTAACGCAGAACAAACACATATTGTTGAACACTTAGCTAAGGTAAAGGGTGTATTCAGTTGTAACCTATTAAATGGTGTTACCGGCAGCGGCAAGACTGAAGTCTATTTTCATGCCATTGCAGAGCAATTGCAGGCCGGTAAACGCACCCTGTTGTTGGTTCCCGAAATAGGCCTTACACCACAGCTACTGCAGCGGCTTAAACAACGCTTTAACAACCGAGTATTGGCCCTTCACTCGGGCCTTACAGAACATCAGAGACTTAACGCTTGGCAACAAGCAGGGCTTGGGCAGGCTGATATTATAATAGGCACACGGTCTGCTTTATTTACCCCAATACCAGACCTAGGCCTTATCATCATTGATGAAGAACACGATCAAGCTTATAAGCAGCAAGAAGGTTTTCGCTACCATGGCCGAGACTTAGCAATAAAGCGTGCTGCCGACGCTAAAATTCCAATACTATTAGGCTCAGCCACACCCTCATTAGAGAGTTTGGCAAATGTGGCACGGGGGCGGTTTAGCCAATGGCTATTAACCCAGAGGGCAGGAAAGGCAAGTAGCCAACGTTACGAGGTGATTGATCTACGCAACCAACCACAACAGGCTGGTATCTCTGAACAGCTGCAGGCAATGGTTCAAATCCAGCTTGATTTAGGCCATCAAGTTTTGCTAATGCTCAACAGACGGGGCTTTGCCCCTAGCCTGCAATGCCAGGCTTGTGGTGCAACCGCACAATGCCCAGCCTGCGATGCCAGCATGACTTTACACCGTCGGCCCCCAAGGCTGCATTGCCACCACTGTGAGCATCAACAACCTGTGCACCTAAATTGCCCACAGTGCCAGAGCGAACAGCTAAAACCCTTAGGCCAAGGCACCGAACGAACAGAAGAACAACTAAACACGCTCTTTCCTAACACCCCAGTTCATCGCATAGATCGTGATACTACCCGTAAAAAAGGTAGTTTAGAGACTATGTTAGAGCAAGTACATCTTGGCCAACCGTGCTTATTGGTGGGCACACAAATGCTGGCTAAGGGTCACCATTTCCCTAACGTTACTTTAGCAGCTATTTTAGATGCTGACGCCAGCCTGTTTAGCAGTGATTTTCGTGGCCCAGAAAAACTAGCACAGCTGCTAGTGCAGACTGCTGGCCGTGCTGGCCGTGCTCAGATACCGGGCACAGCAGTGATTCAAACGTATCAAGCAGACCACCCCACTATTAACATTTTAGTTAATAAAGGGTACAACGCCTTTGCTCAGCAAGAGCTCACTAGTCGCCAGCGAAGTGGCTTGCCTCCTACTGGCCACATGGCTTTATTTCATGCCCAAGCCAAAGATGCAGCGCAGGCCTTTACCCTGCTAAACTGGTTAGGGCAACAGGTACAAAACCCAGTACTGCAGCCACTCACTAAGTCCTTACTCATGTTTGGCCCTATGCCTGCTTTTATGGCTCGCAGAGCGCACTATTATCGTGCTCAATTACAACTTCAGCACCCAAATCGTAAACAATTACAGCAGTTATTACAGCAATTATGCCACTTATTAGATCAACATCCAGCAGCCCGTAAAATACGCTGGAGTCTAGACATAGACCCGCAAGAACTGGGATAATTACCACTAATCCACACCGAGTTGTTAGGGCCTCATTTTTGAGGCTGCACTTAAACCTTTTAGAAGCCTATACGCCACCATGAAGCAACACATTGCAGACCTTATCCAACAAGCTATCGATGCCCTTAAAACCGCAGGTGAGTTTGACGCTGATCTAGTCGCTAACATCCAAATCGACAATACCCGCGACAAGCAACATGGAGATCTTGCGTGCAACGTCGCTCTAACTTTGGCTAAAGTTGCACGCCGCAAACCGCGTGACATTGCTGAACTAATTTGTAGCCAATTGCCTGCATCAAAATCGGTCACTAAAACACAAATTGCAGGCCCAGGTTTCATCAATTTTTTTATCAGCCAAGATGCCACTCAGGCTATCATCGGTAAAGTGCTTACAGACGCCGATCGGTTTGGCCGCAATAACAGTGGTGCTGGCCATAAAGTGCAAGTTGAATTTGTATCTGCCAACCCTACAGGGCCCCTGCACGTTGGCCATGGCCGCGGTGCAGCATACGGTGCTAGTGTGTCTAATTTGCTGGAAGCCTCAGGCTACGATGTAGAAAGGGAATATTACGTTAACGATGCGGGCCGCCAAATGAACATTTTGGCTGCAAGTGTGTGGTTGCGTTATTTACAACAAGCCGGGGAAGAGATCACCTTCCCCAGTAATGGCTATCAAGGTGCTTATGTTAACGATATCGCCAAACTCCTCCACACACAGGTAGGTGGCCGCCTCAAGCACAGCGCACCTGAGGTAATGGGCACGCTGCATGCAGATGCTCCAGAAGGTGACAAAGAGAAGCACATTGATGATTTGATTGAGCGGGCTCAAAGTTTGCTGGGACAAGCTGACTATAGCTTAGTATTTAATGCTGGCCTTAACTCTATTCGTGATGACATTAAGCAAGATTTGCACGGCTTTGGTGTGGACTTCCAGCACTGGTTTTCTGAACGCAGCCTGGATCAGGGTGACCAAATTAACCGCGCCATTGCTAAACTACAAGAGCAAGGGCATGTCTATGAAGACGGTGGGGCCTTATGGTTCCGCTCTACAGCCTTTGGTGATGACAAAGACCGTGTAGTGAAGCGTGACAACGGCCAAACTACCTACTTTGCATCTGACATCGCCTATCATTTAAACAAGTTTGAGCGTGGCATGGATACAGTTATTAACGTGTGGGGCGCAGATCACCATGGTTACATCACTCGAGTAAAGGCTGCATTGCAAGCCCTAGGCATAGACCCAGAACGCTTAGTGGTAAAGTTGGTTCAGTTTGCTATTTTGTATCGCGGCAACGAACGAGTGCCCATGTCTACCCGCAGTGGTTCTTTTGTCACCTTACGCGAACTTCGAGAAGAAGTAGGCAAAGACGCCTCACGGTTTTTCTATGTTACCCGCAAAGCAGAGCAACATATGGATTTTGACTTAGAGCTTGCTAAGTCAGAGAGCAAAGACAACCCCGTGTATTATATTCAGTATGCTCACGCGCGCATTTGCACCCTCATTAGAAAGCTTGCAGAACAGAACATGGCTTGGGATTCAGTTATGGGGCTTGAGCAACTTGAAAAGCTAAGTGAACCTGCAGAAGTCAGCCTAATGCAGCAAATACAACTGTATCCAGAAGTGATAGTGCACGCAGCTAATAATCATGAGCCCCATCAAGTGGCTCATTACCTTAAAGATTTAGCTGGCCATTTTCACAGTTACTATAATGCCCACAGAATGGTTATTGATGACGTTCAGTTACGTAACGCCCGCATGTGTCTGTGTATGGCTGCACGCCAAGTGATGGCCAATGGTTTAACCCTTTTAGGTGTTGACGCACCAGAGCATATGTAATCGTGGCACCACACGATTACGCTAAACGCAAGCCTAAAAAGCAACGTAAGCCTGCCGTTTCTCGGTGGGTTATGTTTGTCACGTTAGTGGTGAGCACGGCCTTTTTGGCCACACTTTTAATGCTTTCACAACAGCCAGATGATACTAAGGCTAGCACCGTGGTAGCTGAAAAAACAAACCCCACTGAGGTGGTTAAACTCGTGCCTAAGAACAAAGGCATGGCTGCTGACAAAAAAGGTGTGAGTAAGCAAAAAGACAACTTTGACTTTTACACTTTACTCCCAGACAGTGAAGTGACCCCCACGCAGGTGGATGCTTATATCTCCACACCTAAGGACCCTAAGAAGAAGACTAACACCTTACTACAGGCGGGGTCTTTTCGTAAAATGACAGATGCAAACCGCCTTAGAGCTAGGCTAGTCCTACTTAATATGGACAATGTTGTGGTTGAGAAAACGGTTTCGAGCAGTGGGTCAGTATGGTTCCGTGTTCGTATTGGACCATTTAGTAACCGTTCAACTCTGAATAAAGCGGAAGATATTCTCGCCCAGCAGGGCATTGAATCAATTCGAATCAACAAAAGCGCTAACTAATCGTCTGTTAAGTGTTTTTGCGCTTGAATTTTAGCGTCTCGACCCCATTTTAAAAGGATCGCACTATGCACGCAATGGCACATAGGCCATGGGTGCAGCCAATTAGGGATGAAAAATGACCACCATAGTATCAGTACGTCGCGGCAATCAAGTTGTATTAGGTGGCGACGGCCAAGTTTCATTAGGCAATACCGTAATGAAAGGTAATGCTCGCAAAGTGCGCCGCCTATATCATGACAAAGTCATTGCAGGATTTGCTGGCGGTACCGCTGATGCTTTTACTCTATTTGAACGCTTTGAAAGCCAATTAGAAAAACACCATGGCCAACTCGTAAGGTCTGCTGTAGAACTCGCCAAAGAATGGCGCAGTGATCGTGCTTTACGCCGACTAGAAGCCATGTTGGTGGTTGCTAATGAAGAAGCCTCCCTTATTATCAGCGGCACTGGCGATGTGATAGAGCCAGAACACGGCCTTATTGCCATTGGGTCTGGTGGCAACTTTGCGCAAGCAGCAGCATTGGCTCTGCTAGACAACACAGAACTGTCCGCTCAAGACATTGTTAGTAAAAGCCTTAATATTGCCGCCAGTATTTGTGTATTTACCAATCATCAAACGACCATCGAAACCATTGACCTAACTGCTCAAACTAAGAAATAAGGCTGAACCATGTCTCAACTGACTCCTGCTGAAATCGTCAGCCAACTCGACAACCATATTATTGGCCAAGGCGCTGCTAAACGCGCTGTGGCTATTGCTCTGCGAAACCGCTGGCGCCGGATGCAACTCGAGCCTGACATGCGGTCGGAAATTGCACCCAAGAACATTATGATGATCGGCCCCACTGGTGTTGGTAAAACTGAAATTGCTCGCCGTTTAGCTAAGCTGTCTCATGCCCCTTTTATAAAAATTGAAGCAACAAAATTTACTGAAGTGGGCTATGTAGGCCGCGACGTAGAATCTATTATTCGCGACCTCATGGAAACGGCTATGAAGATGCTGCGTGAAGAGGCTATTACCAAAGTAGCCAACCAAGCTGCAGACCGTGCAGAAGATCGTATTTTAGATGTGTTGCTGCCCCCTGCCCGTGGCGAAAATGACACGGCTATCACTAAAGAGTCTGGCACCCGTCAAGTGTTTCGCAAGAAGCTAAGAGAAGGCCTACTAAACGACAAAGAGATAGATATCGAAGTTTCTAATGCTCCTGTTGGGGTTGAAATAATGGCACCTCCTGGCATGGAAGACATGACCAACCAGCTGCAAGGCTTGTTTGCCAATATGGGTAAAGACAAAAAACAAACCAAAAAAAATGAACATTGCAGACGCCCTAAAGCAACTTCAAGACGAAGAAGCTGCAGGTCTGGTTAAGGAAGAAGACCTTAAACAACAAGCGTTAGAAGCTGTAGAGCAAAATGGCATTGTGTTTCTAGATGAAATCGACAAAATTGC
>Ga0138263_1503300_pt1 | contig 12677 bp, 7 predicted proteins | sample RNAICE20151115_2_FD_105274 | JGI IMG/M metagenome (GOLD analysis project Ga0138263, IMG submission 105274) | Metatranscriptomics of polar marine prokaryotic and eukaryotic communities from Arthur Harbor ice station, Antarctica -... | ecosystem: Environmental > Aquatic > Marine > Unclassified...
ATATTACTTGATAACTTATTTTTAAAAATATGGCTAATAATAAATCTGCACGAAAACGAATTGTAACCAACGAACGAAACCGTTTACAAAACCGTTATTATAAAACGTCTGTTCGAACGTTAACAAAACTTTTTTTTAAAAATTTAAAGCTTACTGAAAACGAACAAACTCCTGAATCGAAAGCAAAATTACAAACAATTGTAAATTCTATCTATAGCTTTTTAGATAAAGGAACAAAAAAAAATATCTTTCATAAAAATACAGCAGCTCGCCAAAAAGCAAGACTTGCTCGTAGTCTTTCTAACAGCTAAACTAGAATATCAGAAAGATAGTGTGTCAAAAATCGGACCTGATTTGTCTCACAATTAGATTTTTATTTTGATTGTAATAAAATAGTCTATCTCGACATTATTGTAGTTAAAGTTACAATAATGTCTCAGCTTCTTAGATGTACACTCTTATTCGATTAATATAAAATTCTCTTTTAATAAATTATTTATGGCATAAACTAAAATCATGCACAAAAATATTAATTATATCAATGCTTTGCCCGATTTTCTTGCGATGCAAAGAGTAAGTTTTTGTTGGTTCATTACTCAAGGTTTAACCGAAGAATTAGCGTTATTCTCAAAAATTTATGATTTTAGTCAAAATACTGAATATTTAATTTTTAGTCAAGAATACGTCTTAATTAAACCTCTGTATAATTTAGTAATCGCAAAAAAATATAGCGGAAATTATCGTGCCCAACTCGTTATTCCTATTGAAGTACGAAATAAAGTACTTAACCAAGTTCATTATCAAAACCAATTTCCAATTATTACCTTACCTCTCATGACAACATATGCAACATTCATTATTAATGGATGTGATCGTGTAATTGTAAGTCAAATTATTCGAAGTCCTGGTATTTATTTTGAAAAAAATAAAAACCAACGAATTCAAAACCATTTTAAACGTAAATTGTCAGCAGATATCCACAAATTACGAACATTTTTACCATCTGGCGAAGCGTTTATTTCCGAATTTGATTTATTTTTCTCAAAACCGCAATTGGACCAACCAAGAATCAACTTTACGGATACAGATGATAAAATTATTGATTTTTTAAAAAATAAACGAGTTAAAAAAATCTTTACGACTTGGGAAAATCAAACCTATGATTCGAAACCACAGGAACATAATTCGATACCAATTTCTTATTATTCTCTAGAATTTTTAAAGCAATCTAAAGAAGAGTCATCTTTCTCATTCTTTCAATGTTTTAAATTTTATGTATTAGTCTCGCAAACAGTAAAATCCCAAACAAATTCTAAAATACGTTTGTTATTTTTAAAATGGTTGAAACAAAAATATACAGCAACCAATACAAAAATTAACTTTACGAATGAGAATATTGTTATTTTATTGAGATATTTTCAATTTTTAGTAAAAGTTCTAACAAAATATAAAATTATTAGTAAAACGTTATTACAATCGTCAGTATCTAATAAAACATTAAACCCCCAACCAATCTTAGATTTATCTGACAACCAAATTAAAACAATCATTAAGCTGTACACTAAAACTATTGTAAATTCACAATTGACGGTTCAGCTTCAATTAAATTCTCGGCTAGTTTTAGTAACAGAACATCTAATAAATTGGTTTTTGGATATTAAGAATTTCTCATTCTTAAAACAAAATATTCAGAAATCATTAGTAAAAGAAGCAAATTTAAACCAATTTACGCAATTTGCAGCTTTTCGACCAACTTTATATTTTTCAACAAGTTTGAAAGACCAATTGAAATATCTCTTTGGTCAAATTCATACACCCTATGAAATTGATTCAACCCCATTTGATAAATATAAAACTAATATTCGTAAACGAACAAAACGGTTAGATCAATTAATTAAAAACGATGCTACGACGTTTGTAATTCAAGCCGAAAAAGATTTATTAAAGAAAGATAAAAAAGTACTAAAAGAAGAGTTAGCAAGACATGATAACTATCTCAAAAAACGAGATAAATATTTAAAGAGTAAAACACAATTACTTCTTTATCAAAAAGATCATGAAGTGAAAACAAATTATCATAAAAAGTATGCGGATAAAGAATTATATACGGCGACGTTAATTCCAGAATATGGATCATGGATTCGCTTTAATTTTCAAAAAAATACTAAGCTAAATGCTTATAATTATCCTCTTAAAAATCAAGAAGAAGAACTGATCATTCAATTAGATAAAATAACCCAAAAACCTATTCTTATACTTTTAAAAGAAATGGGGTTAACGGATCTTGAAATTTATCAAAATTTATACTATTCAGACTTTTTCTATTTTAATAAACCACTTTTAATTAATTCAACATACTTTAAGCAACCGATTAGTCGCTTTGATTCCAACCTTGAGTATTTTAAAAATATTTCAGAATTTTCACAAATTTTTGACCCTAATTACTACAACTTAGGAAAGGTTGGGCGATTAAAAATTAATAATCGATTAAGTTTAAAAATTAGTAATCGTCTTCAGATCATTACCTATGAAGATATTTTTGCAATTATTGATAAACTAATTTCATTAACAATTTCAAAAGCTGTTCCAGATGATATTGATCATCTTAAAAATAAACGAGTACGGTCTATTGGAGAATTATTACAAAATTTATTCCGAATTGGATTCCAAAGATTAGTTCGAAAATTACGAAACCAAACGAATACAATTGAGTCAAACTATCTTTTAAATTTTAGTGTGATCAATGCAACAATTCGGGAATTTTTTGGGTCAAGTCAATTATCTCAATATCTTGATCAAACGAATCCGTTATCTTCTTTAACTCACCGTCGTCGGATTAGTGGTTTAGGACCAGGTGGATTAAATCGTGATCATATTAGTTTTTCAGTTCGTGATATTCACCCAAGTCATTATGGTCGAATTTGTCCAATTGAGACACCTGAAGGCCAGAATGTTGGTTTAATTGCATCATTAACAACATGTGCACGAGTGAACAAACTTGGATTTTTAGAAACTCCATTTTGGCGAGTAATCAACGGGAAAGTTTTAAAAACTGGAAATCCAATTTATTTAACGGCAGAAGTCGAAGATTTATACAAAATTGCTCCAGCAGATATTGCTACGAATAAAAATAATTATTTAATAAAAAATATTATTTCAGTTCGCTACAAACAAGATTTCATTAATGTTACACCATCCGAAGTTGATTTTATTTCAATTTCCACAATTCAAGTTGTTTCTGTTGCAGCTTCATTGATTCCTTTCTTTGAGCATGATGATGCAAACCGGGCATTAATGGGTTCCAATATGCAACGTCAATCAGTTCCTTTAATTTTCCCTCAAAAACCAATTGTTGGGACAGGATTAGAAAATCAAATTGCTATTGACTCAGGAATGACGCTAAATGCACATATCTCAGGTATTGTTAATTCTGTAACAGCCAATAAAATTATTATTAAAGACAGTAATAATAAAAAAGTTATTTACAAATTACAAAAATATTTACGTTCCAACCAACAAACGTGTATTAATCAACGCCCGATTGTTTGGAAGGGAGAAAAAAATTAAATCGGGACAAATTTTAAGTGATGGACCAGCAATCACAAGTAGTGAATTGTCATTGGGACAAAATACTCTAATTGCTTATATGCCATGGCAAGGTTATAATTTTGAAGATGCTATTTTAATCAGTGAACGTTTAGTTTATGATGATATTTTTACATCGATTCATATTGAACGTTACAAAATTGAAATAAATCGAAATACTGAAATATCCGAACAAACGATGAAAATGATTCCAAACTTAACATTATCAGAAGTGAAACATCTAAATGATGATGGAATCGTAAGAGTTGGAACATTCGTTAAATCAGGTGATATTTTAGTTGGAAAAGTTGTTTCAACGAATACTTATGAACAATTACCAGAATCAAAATTATTACGTGCTATTTTTGGTGCAAAAGCAAAAGGAGTCAAAGATAACTCATATAGAATGCCGCATGGTGAATCTGGCCGAGTTATTGAAACCGTTACATTTAACCGTAAGACAAAATTGACATATAAATCTGAAAAAATTTATGTCTTTATTGCCCAAATTCGAAAAATTCAAGTTGGAGATAAGATTGCTGGACGACATGGTAACAAAGGTATTATTTCCAGAATTTTAGCACGTCAAGATATGCCATTTTTACCAGATGGTACTCCCATTGATATTATTTTAAATCCTTTAGGTGTTCCTTCAAGAATGAATGTGGGTCAATTGTATGAATGTTTATTAGGATTTGCGGGTGATAAATTAAATTGTCGATTTAAAATTTTACCATTTGATGAAATGTATGGTTTAGAAATATCCAGAATTTTAATCAATAAAAAACTTCGTCAAGCCTCTATTAAAAAAAATAAAAGTTGGATTTTTAATCCATATGCCCCAGGTAAAATGGTTTTAATCGATGGTCGAACTGGAAAAGAATTTGAAAACCCGATTACGGTTGGAAACGCGTATATGTTGAAACTTATTCATCTTGTAGATGATAAAATGCATTCCCGAGCTACGGGTCCATATTCATTAATCACACAACAACCTTTAAGAGGTAAAGCCCAACATGGTGGTCAACGTTTTGGAGAAATGGAAGTATGGGCTTTAGAAGGATTTGGTGCAGCTTTTACCTTAAAAGAAATTTTAACGATCAAGTCAGATGATATGCAAGGTCGAAATGAAACTTTAAATGCAATTGTGAAAGGGCAACAAATCCCACAATTTGGAATTCCAGAATCTTTTAAAGTGTTATTGCAAGAATTACGTTCTATTGGTTTAGATATGAGTACATATAAAATCAAGAAATTTAGTTCCTCAAAAAAATATGAAATTGAAGTTAATCTTGTTGAAAAATATAACGCTTTGTCTAAAACTTTTTTACCTACTTCAAATATAAATGATATTTCATTTTAAAAACTATGAAAAACTTTGTAAAAGAATTTAATTATATCAAAATTAAATTTGCATCACCTTTTCGGATTTTACAATGGTCGAACCGCAAATTACCAAATGGTCAGTTTGTAGGTGAAGTTCAAAAATCAGAAACTATCAATTACCGTACATTTAAACCTGAAATGGATGGTTTATTTTGTGAACGTATTTTTGGCCCAAGTAAGAGTTTAGAATGTGCTTGTGGAAAATATAAACGTGTTCGTTATGAAGGATTAATTTGTGAACGTTGTGGCGTTGAATTAACAGAATCACGTGTTCGCCGCCATCGAATGGGGTATATTAATTTAGTTTATCCAGTGACTCATGTTTGGTACATTAATAGTCGACCAAACTTTATGGCCCTTCTCCTAGAAGTTGAAGAATTTGAAAAACGGCTAAATACCAGCTATACCAGTCAATCAGAAAAATGTAAAAATAAACTTAAACTAACAAATTTTGATTATTCTTGGACATGTAATGGTTTAAAATTAACCCCTTCGACAATTATTAGTTTGTGGGATGAGCGTATTAAACGTATTAAACTTGCCTCATTAACATATTTTATTGCGGAAGATGAAATCTCATTCTATGGTTTACATTGGGATTTACAACAGTACCGTCGAAGTCGAGAATTAGGTCGAAGTAATTATCCGTTAAAACCATATCCGAAACCTCAAAACCGTCGTCAACATACACCGAAATATTTATTAAAAGCTACTCCAAGCTTTTTAATCGGTGCTCCATTAATTAAAAGAGAATTAGAAAAACTGAATCTTGAATCTGAAATCTTCCGAACACGTTGTTTCGTGCTAGTTTGTACAAAAGTATTAAATAAAGAAGAACCATTGTATTATGCATCACATTGGTTTAGAAAATGGGAACAACATCGATTGTATAAAATACGTGAAAAAGCTATTAAACGGATCCGGATCTTAGAAAATTTAATTGGAACTGCCTCACAACCGGCCTGGATGATCTTATCTATTTTACCAATTATTCCTCCAGCTCTAAGACCAATGATTCAGTTAGAAGGTGGACGTTTTGCAACTTCTGATTTAAATGAACTTTATCGTAGAATCATTACAAGAAATAATCGATTACTGAGATTGTTAGAAATTGATGCTCCTCAATTAATTATTCGAAATGAAAAACGGTTATTACAGGAAGCTGTAGATACATTAATTGATAATGGAAAACGGGGTAAAATAGCCTTAAGTGCGAACAATCGACCATTAAAGTCTCTATCAGATATCATTAAGGGAAAACATGGGCGTTTCCGACAAAATTTATTAGGAAAGCGTGTGGATTATTCCGGACGTTCAGTAATTGTGGTTGGTCCAACATTAAAATTAAACCAATGTGGTTTACCTTATGAAATGGCAATTGAACTTTTTCAACCATTTGTCATTCGGGAATTAATTAATCAAGGTTTAGCTAACAATATCAAAATTGCTAAAAATTTAATCCAATACGATGAATTAATTATTAAACCGGTATTAGAACAAATTTTGAAAAACCATCCGATTTTTTTAAATCGTGCTCCTACATTGCATAGGTTAGGGATTCAAGCATTTGAACCAATTCTCGTAAAAGGTCGTGCCATTAAATTACACCCATTAGTTTGTTCTGCATTTAATGCCGATTTCGATGGTGACCAAATGGCTGTTCATATACCATTGTCGCCAGAAGCTCAAGCTGAATGTTATATGTTGATGTTAGCGCCTTATAATTTTTTATCGCCATCCAATGGTGAACCAATCATTATGCCGAGTCAAGATATGGTTCTTGGTTGTTATTATTTAACTGCAACTAATATTAAAGGGCTATTAGGTTCAAACTATTATTTTGCAGATCTTGAAGATGTAATTTTGGCATATAATCAAAATAAAATTGAAATTCATACATCGATTTGGGTTCGGTATAATGATGAACATTATGATACAACAAATTTACAAAATAAAGTTGTCTTACCAGATAATAGTGTGATTGAATATTATGAGAATTTACAGATTCGAAAAGATTCAAATGGTGAAATAATTACCCAATATTTACAAACAACAACTGGTCGCGTTATTTTAAATTATACAATTCAGAAAACTTTAAATTTTTTATAATTCAAAGATAACCTATTAACTACATTTTATGAAAACTTACACCTATCAAAATACTTTAATTGATAAAAAACAACTACGTCAATTATTGGCGTGGAGTTTTACAAGTTATGATTCTATGCAGGCTTGTTTACTAGCTGATGAATTAAAATATTTAGGTTTTAAATATGCGAGTCATGCTGGAATTTCCATCAGTATTGAAGATTTGAAAATTCCGTTTGTAAAAAGTGTTATGCTTGAAAAAGCGAATCAAGAAATCCATAACTCTGAAAAAATCTTTTTAAAAGGTAAAATCACGGATGTTGAAAGATTTCAAAAAATCATTGATACATGGAGTCTAACAAGTGAATCATTAAAAAACCAAATCATTTACTATTTCAAAAATTACGACCCACTGAACTCGGTTTACATCATGGCTTTCTCAGGTGCACGTGGGAATTTATCTCAAGTTCGACAATTGGTTGGAATGCGAGGTTTAATGTCTGACCCAAGTGGTCAAATTATGAATTTACCAATTAAGAAAAATTTCCGTGAAGGCTTAACTATTACGGATTATTTAATGTCAGGTTATGGGGCTCGTAAAGGGATTGTTGATACAGCGCTAAAAACAGCAAATTCAGGTTACTTAACACGTCGTTTAATCGATGTCTCACAAGATATACTAATTCGTGAAAAAGATTGTGGAACAAGTCATTCATTTATATTTTCAAGAAAAAATTTTGCAAGTCAACAAGATATTTTTGACAAAATTTTAGGACGAGTTTTAAATAAACCAATTTATGATTCCCAAACATCAGCTTTATTAGTAAAACAAAATACTCAGATAACCCCAGAATTAATTCAAATCTTTAAAGATAAAAACATCACAGAATATTCTGTTCGTTCACCATTAACATGTCAATTATATCGTGCAATTTGTCAAAAATGTTATGGGTGGGATTTAGCCAATGAAAATTTAGTTGATATTGGAGAAGCAATTGGTATTCTTGCAGGTCAGTCGATCGGTGAACCAGGAACTCAACTTACGATGAGAACATTCCATACCGGTGGTATTTTTACCTCAGAAGCTCGTCAACAAATTGTTAGCCCCATCAATGGAATTATCCAATTCTATAAACAATTAAAAACTGTAATTTTACGAACAAATCGAGGTGAAGATGTTCTTGTAACAAAAAATGCAGGTTCATTAGTATTAATTCCAGCGGATAAAAATGAAGATTTGGTGAAAATTGATATCTTACGTAATACGATTTTATTCCCAAAAAATAACCAATATCTTTCAAAAGATACTGTTATTGGTGAATTAATCAATACAAATAAACAAGTTAAAACAGAAGTTAAAACAATTTTAAGTGATACTTCTGGTGAGATTTTTATCCCTAAATTAAAACAGAAAATTAATTTATTGAATCATAATAAATTAATTTGGATTTTATCTGGTCAATTATATAACAGTCCATTAAACTCGTTCATCAATTTTTACCCAGATCATAAATTAAATCCCTTTAGTTATGTCTTCCGGACGAAGCTAATTAATCATTATAGTGGGTTTGTAACATTTATAAATAATAAAAAAAGTTTATATGAAGGGTTAATAAAAGTTAGTCATAATAAATATTCATTAAAAAATTCCCGGTTAGAAAAATTCAATTCATCTGGTAAGTATAAAAATTACTTATTAACACTTGATCAGAAAAAATACTGTTTAACGATTACAAAAAATTATTCTAAGAATTGTTTGCAATTAACTCGAAATGAGAAATTAGGTACCTTAATTACTAACTCATTTTTAACATTGACCGGTGGTATCCTTTATTATGATTTTCGAAATAGCTTACGAAATAACAAAAAAACAACGTATATTTCGTTCCAAAAAAATAACTATAGTCTTTTTTCATACGAAGATGAGCTTACAGAACTTAATCGAGAATATCAAAGAGCAGAAATTACTATTGCTCGATCTGGTACAAGTATTGAAAAAGCACGATGGGATATTAAAAAGGCAGAATCTGATATTGATTTCTTAACGAAAGGTCTTTCGAAAATAGAAAAAAATAATAAAGTTTATCCAATCATTAAGCGCAAGTTAGATAAAGCAAAACGGAAAGAAGAAGATGCGCCACGTAAATTACTTAGAACTCAGCGTACTTTATTAAATGCGAATCGCAAATTAAAAAAATTAGAAAATATAGAATCCAAATTTAGAAAATTTCTTGATAAATTTTTAAAAGTGAATTCGAATACTACTAAACCAGTTCTTAAGTCTCGGACAATGGTTTGGCTAGGAGAAGAAATTCATAAAATAAAATGTGAACAGAATATCTTATTCATTGAGGATGGAGATTTTATTTCAAAAGGATTTGAACTTATTCCTAACTTATTTTCAAAAACTTCCGGTATTGTTACAATTACACCCAAGAGCAATAATACACAAATAATATCAATCAAATCAGGGTTAGTTTACAAAGGCAAAAAAATTAAAAAAAGTAGAAAAGAAAGTTTATTATCCTGGTGAAGCTTTATTTTCTAATGTTGAGATTCAAAATTTGTCATTTTGTGAATGTCTTGGTGGGAAAAATCATGATCGACTTCTAGTTCGACCTATTCAAATTTATGAATTTCCATATTTAACTCCATCTTCTCCGCTTCAAGAACAAACGAGTAGTTCTCAATCACAATTTAATTTAGAATCAACGGCTATTTACTTCTATAAATCAAATCAACGTATAAATGGGATAAAAAATGTTAATTTAATTGCCAATCTTTTACTTTTTAAAACAAATAACCTATTTAAAAAACAGATTAATATTGAATTATCAAATAATAAACATAAAAATTCAGTAGATTTTAATATTATTGAAAAAATTCATTTTAACAATTATATTGCCCCAAATTTACGCGATAAGAATATTGATCCGTGTTTTTTAATTCAAAAAGATCAATTTATAAGTAATTACAATATTTTAGGGTATCTAGAAACTCTGACTTCGCATTCACTTGAAATTGTAAAATTTAAAATAAAGAAGCAAAAAGAAAAACAAATTTTCTTAATCTCTAACAACGATTGTATTATTGTTAACAAAGCTGAAGTTACAAATAAGAAATTGAATGATTTCATTATGAGTAAATCGAATTTGGCAAAAACGGGTAAAATTATTATTGAGAATGATAAATTTGTTACGGTACAAAAAGGTCGTCCGTACTTCTTCCCTAATTGTAAAAGTGATAATTTAACAGTTAAAACAAATCTACAATATAAAATAATTCCACAATCAAATACTAATTTAAATGCTATTACTAGCCGAAATATATCGGTAAACTATTATGATTTAAAGAAATTACTTATTCGAAAAAATTTAAATTCAACGACTCTGCAGGATCAAAAAATTACCCTGAAGTCAGAATTTTCAAAACTTTTCTTAAAAAATGCTGGGAAATTCTATAGTTGTCTAATTCCTCAATTTTCGAAAAAATTTGCGGTAACAACTAATGATTTAAATCCACAACTTAAAACGATACTATCTCCTAATAAAAATAAAAATACATCAGTAAATAAAGTTCGATTTGCTCGAACAGTACTATTGCAAAGTTCGGAATTAATTACAAATGATAACCGTGAAATTAGTGCGAATTCATCGAAAAATCAATTAACATTATTAAAATTTACTGAGCAACCTTTTACAAAATCAACAAAAGCTATTGGTTTATATTCAATAACCGAAGATTATTTTGAACAGGATGTTAATAGTGTATTTTGTAAAAATACAGAATTTATTGAATCTGGTAAAACACTTGGGTTATTAAATCTTGAAAAAGAAATCACCGGTGATATTGTCCAAGGGTTACCAAGAATTGAAGAAATTCTAGAAGCTCGTAAAAAAAATATGATGATAAAACGAATCCCGACAAGTCAAAAGAGAGGACTATTATCACAAAAAACAAGTTTAGATGTTAATTTTGAATTTCAAAAAGTTGGAACATCGATTAAAGAAAATGAAAATCAACCCTCATAAACTTATAAAAGTTTATTTCAATTATTATGGGTTGTTAAAATTCTTTTTATGTGATCGAACTAAAACGTTCAAATATGCTAGACTGACTGATAATTATGAGGCAAGTCATAAGAGTTTTAAAAAAGTTCAATTATTTATTTTAAATTCGGTTCAATCCGTATATAAATCACAAGGTGTAACAATTAATGATAAACATTTAGAAGTTATTATCAAACAAATGACAACTAAAGTTTTAATTACTTATGAAGGTGATACACCTTTATTACAACGAGAAGTAATCGATCTATATCACATTCAATATATTAACAAAATTTTAACTAGCGAAAATAAACAAATCGCATGTTATGTTCCTTTATTACTTGGTATTACGAAAGCTGCATTAAATAATCCAAGTTTTATCTCTGCTGCAAGTTTCCAAGAAACAACACGAGTTCTTACAAAAGCAGCAATTGAAGGTAGAATTGATTGGTTAAGGGGTTTAAAAGAAAATATTGTTATTGGTCATTTAATTCCAGCAGGAACTGGATCACAAAATTACAAAAATTCTTTCCGAAAATATTTAATGAAAGATAAGTTTAGTAAATTTAGCCCAACAGAACTTCTTCAGAAACCTGGACAAATGAATTAAGATTTGATAACATTTTTTTAGAAATTTGTATACATTATAAATAAGTAACTTAAAAAAATTATGTCTGATATCAGTTTATCACAGTTATTAGAAGCAGGCGTTCACTTTGGGCATAAAGCTCATCGTTGGAACCCAAAAATGTTCCCATATATTTACAGTGAAGTGAATAATATTCATATTCTAGATTTAATTCAATCTGCAACTTTATTAAAGAAGGCAATGAAATATCTAGAAGTTGCTGCTAGTAAAAATAAAAAAGTTTTATTTGTTGGTACTAAACGTCAAGCAACAACTTTAATTGCACAAGAAGCAAAACGATCTAATTCTTACTATGTAAATCACCGTTGGTTAGGTGGTATGCTTACGAATTGGACGACTATGAAAGAACGTATTGAAAAATTCAAAGATCTAGAAAGACAAGAATCAGAAGGAACTTTTGATTTATTAGCAAAAAAAGAAGGAGCTCTACGTCGAAAAGAATTAACAAAACTACGTAAATACTTAGATGGAATCAAATCTATGACAAGTTTACCAGATGTTGTTATTATTATCGACCAACGCCGAGAACTTACTGCTATTGCAGAATGTCGTAAATTAGGTATTCCTTTTGTTTCTATTTTAGATACAAACTGTGACCCAGATTTAGTAGATATTCCAATTCCTGGAAATGATGATGCAGTTAGATCAATCAAATTAATCTTAACTCTGCTTACAGACAGTATTATAAAAGGACAAATGAAATAATAATTGTTCTACCCAACTATAGAACAAATACTAATTTTATACTATAAACAAAGAATGAATGATATGCTAATACTCATCATATTATTCATTTGGAGCCTGTTAATAAATTTAACTTATATACAAAAAATATTTAATCTTGCTATTATTAAATATTTTTTGTATAATAACTTTAGACATATATATATGCCCGGATAGCTCAGTTGGTAGAGCAGTGG
>Ga0138263_1655660_pt1 | contig 12659 bp, 3 predicted proteins | sample RNAICE20151115_2_FD_105274 | JGI IMG/M metagenome (GOLD analysis project Ga0138263, IMG submission 105274) | Metatranscriptomics of polar marine prokaryotic and eukaryotic communities from Arthur Harbor ice station, Antarctica -... | ecosystem: Environmental > Aquatic > Marine > Unclassified...
CCCTTCGCTTGTGTTTATTAAATAAAGGCCTCTTAAAAAACGCGGGCGAGGGGCGAGCGCTGTACCGCACTCCGGTCGGCCCTGAGTCCCCTGGGGGACGGAGGGCCGCACTCCGGTCGGCACAGGTTACTCCGGACTCTGGAAGATGACAGCGACGCCAGCCAGGGTCCACTTCCAGCACGGGTCTTGGGTGTGCAATGTGGCAAGTTGGATGTACGTGGGGCCGCGGTAGCCGGTGGTGTACATGGGGCACTCGTAGCAGTGCGGGTCGTGACGAAGGTATCCGACGGCGGACGGCTCCCAGGTGGGCTGCACAGTGACTGCCTTCACGTACATCACCGGAAGCAGCGGCAGAAGCTGCTTGAGCAGACTGTCGGTGAGATGGCCACCGCAGTGGGTGCCGTCGATGTCGTACTTCTCGTCAATCTCTTCAAGTGTCGGCCAGCGCGCGCCCTCGATGAACAAACCGTGCACAAAGGCACCGTTGTGAGGGTGGTAGTCACACTCGGTCATTGACCAGAAACAAGAGGCGTGCGTCTCGACTGTCATCTTGTCCAGTGGCAGCCCCTCGGAACGGGCAGTCACTTGCATCACGGCAGTCAGATAGGCAGTGGGGTTGAACGTGCCCGGAAGCCAAAGCGAAAACGGTCGCACAAGCTCCTCGGCCCACGCGGAGAGCTGCGTGCAGCGTTCTGTGATGTCACGGAACCAGCCACCGAGCGGCTTCATACTGAACCAGGCGATTTTCTCCCAACTGCAGGAGTGGAACGGGTTACGGCCGGGCACCATGTCAATCCCAAGGCAGCTCTTCAGTTCTTCCATTGGGATCGACATGTTCAGCTGGCCCTTCAGGCCCTTGCCAAGTTCGATGAGCGAACGTGTCATCTCAGTCAGCAGGACGTTCATGCGTCCGAACTCCTGCAGGGCAACTTGGACGAAAGGCCCCTCTTCGCCGTCGTTGAGCTCCTTGGCCATGGCTCCAATACCAACCATTTCGTAGTACTCTGGCATCTCTTCCATCAGCTGATTCATGGTGCTTTCGGCCTTGCTGCCGCCGCCGCCGCCGCCAGCGCTGTCGCCGCCGCTCATGTTCAGGATGGTGCTGAACAAGTTGTTGACCTGCACGGTCAGGTAGCCGATCTCGGCGTTGGCGTGCAATCCGAACAACGGCGGGATCTCGGGCACCATTTCAGTTTCAATGTAGCTGGCGTACCCTTGGTAGTCGAGAGTGTCCGGATCCGGCGATGCAAAGCCCTTGCCAAACTCGTACTTCTTGAAAATGCCGTCAGTGAAGAGCACATCCAGGTAAGTACTGCAGGTCCGGCGATCCCACGAGTCTGTGATGTGGCCACCGTACATGATCTCGCAGAAAATGTAACGAAGGTCCTCCCACGGGACTTCATTGTTGTTGTCCAGGTAGGTCGTGAGCACATCGGAGCAGATCTTGAAGTCGCCCGCGTTGAAAGGGTACTTGCGGCTCCACCCCTGCTGGCCGAACTTACGACGGCCCAGCACCATGGAGTGGAACCAGCACACAGCAAAGATGCACCCCTTGAACTCTCTGGGTTTGGAGTTGAGGTCGATGCGCTCCTGGCTGAGCAGGGCCCACGATGCGCGCAAGTTAGACTGGATGTCAGAGGGAGCTTCGTTGGCCACCTTGATGCACGATTGCATCAATGACTCCGGCATGTTCTTCCAATAAGAGAAAGTTGGCGGCTCGGCGGACAGGAACATTCGGAACTCGGGGTGGATGTCTTCGCAGACGATCTCGAACTGACGCTCCAGCGCGGGCACCCACGACTGCATCAAATGACAGTTTTGGAACATCACCCATCCTCCCTCTTTGCCGAACTTCGACAGAACGGCCTCGGCGGGGGCCTCCTGGCCCTGTCCCATCGAAATGTTGACGAACCGACCGTTTGAGATGGTGAAGCCCTTCTTAATTCCGACATCTTCGACCCATGGCGTCGGGTCGACGCCAGGGAACAGCACGAAGAAGACCGGGGTGTCTGCGACACATTCGTCCATGGTTTTCAGCATGTCGAAGGGAGGCTGCTGGATATACGGCTTGCCCATTTCAGTGCCAACCCAGCGATCCAATGCAGAGCAAAGGCGGTCCGCACGCATGGCACGGAGCAAGACCAGCTTGGCAAACAGGGTAATGTCTTTGAAATCGCCCGGGATCTTGGCGTTTTCAGCCTGTTCGTTGTCGAACCAAATCCTACATTCGTCGCAGTCGGCTTGCATGGCATCTCCAAGGCCGTTGAAGCACTTCATGCCTTCCAGCGCTTTCACCTTCGCCCACATGGACTCGGTCATCCATTCGGCCAGCGGGCCAATGTTTCCAGGGTCCTTGTGCACCTTGGCATCGATCAAGTATGAGCACTCCTCCGGGTCCAGCTTCAGGTCCTTGACGAGGATCGTAATCGCAAGCTGGGTGGAAACTGTCAGCTTGTCTACGTTGAAAAGGCCACGCCTGATGTAACTGAACACGGTGATGGTAATGCTTTCCTCAAGCAATACGCAACGATGCCCGAGCTCCTCGTCATTCATCTCGTGCACAACGGCCTCTTCGCCATCTTCGCCACCCTCGGCACCCTCGCCTTCTTCGTCCTCTCCAAGCTCGGCTTCCTCGGCCTCAAAAGTGACAGCGTCGATGCCAGCGTAGAACACCTTGGTGAAGGCGGCCAGCGAGTAGATGTAATACGTGTGGATCTTGACGAGGTCGTTCATCAGGAAGAACAGCACAGAGACGCGCGAAGCGACCGGGCGGTACTTCTCGCTGGTGATCAGGATGTTGGACGAAACCACCTCGGCCAGCTCCATCTTGACTGCGATGTCCGCTGCGATGCGCTTGGCATCTTCAAGTCCTTCAATCAACTCCACATCTTCCGTGACGTCGCCTTCGGCGGCGGCGAGCTTGGCCAAAATCTGATCTTCCAGCTCCTTGATCTTGATCTTGAACCCGCGGTTCTCCACAACGAGCTCTTCGCTCTTCTGCGCAAGATCCGGGCGCTCTTTCTTCACGACGAGCGCCAGCAGCTGATCCTCGAGGCCCAAGATGGTCACGGTGAAGTTCACCAGCGTCGTCTCGGCCTGTACCTCGGGGGGGAAGTGAGGGTTCCCCAGCTTGGTGTGCAAGAACATCTTGAAATTGTCGTGGAATTCGACGTCGCTGTCACCGAGCTTCACATAGTACTTGTGGCCCTTCTTGGTCTTCGCACGCTGGATCACAGGCGTGATGACTGCGTCGATGCGTTCGTCCAGATTTTCAATGAGAATCGAGAACCCGTTCTCAATAGCACGTTCAAGTTTGCGCAGCATGCCCTTCTGGCCGAGGCGCACAATCTCCAGGCTTCTGGACGGATCAGATTCCTTCTGCTTCAACCAAGCAATGCCCTGCAGCTGCGGGTCGATAATCAGCGGCCAACGAGCCGAGTTGCACACGATGCACGCGTTCTCGGTGGACACCGCATCCGCCGGCAAGCCCTGCCCCTGCCACACAGCAATAGCGGCGGCGTCAACCATCAGGTTGACTGGGTTTGCGTCCTCCGACATCGGGATGGACTCGCCTGCGTTGGCAGTGAGCAGGTACGGAACCATCTTCTTCTCGAGGAGGATGTCTCTGAAGGTTTTGGTGAACGGGCCGATGTAAGACACGAATGCACTGGCCAGCAGCACGTCGCCAACCAGCAGCTCCTCGTCGATCTTCATTTGCACCACGTTTGCTGCCCAGCGCACATTCTCGGAGGCAAGGGCGTTGATGAGGCGCTGGGCCAAGTCAAGCTTCTTGTGCCCACGCTCGACAGAGTCCATGGCCTCTTGCTTGGTAGCGTTCGCCTCATTGAGATCGTGGATCAGAGCGTCGAGCTTGGACTGGAGCTCAGCGACGAGCTCAGTCACTTCCTTCAGCTTGTTGTTCGCACCTTCAAGCATCTCGTTGGCTTCAGCCAATGCCTTGCGCTTGGGCTCGACGGTGGTCACAATGTCATAGTACATCACAATGTTGATCACCCAAGAGCACAGACCGGCAGCTGCACTGTTCTTTCCCTTGATGATCTCAGGGTCAAAGTGCTCCAGCTCGAGGTACGGGCGGACTTCCTTCCAGTTGACATTCGGCACGGCACCAGCATCGGCAATCGCCTTGAAGCCCTTCAGCGCGTCAAGGTACTCCGGGATGGAACCGAGAAGCTGCTTCTTGGCCGCATCCCAAGAGCGGTCCTTCACTTTGCCGTTATTCTGCACGACGACCTGCGGGTGCACGCCGGCAAGCAGGATCATCGTCGAGGCAAACACGTCGTCGACACCACCCGGGGGCTTGGACATGGTTTTGCACTCACTGAGGTCCTTCTTGTTCAGGGAGTCGAGCGCGGCCATTGCCTGCGCCACCGCCGGTTCGGCTTTGGCGAGATCGGCCTCGGTGTCTCTCTGTTTGATAGTCACCTCGGTCTGGATCACATTGGCCGCCTTGGCCTCAATTTCGGCCTTGGCTGTCTCGTTTTCGACGATCGCCTTCTCGCGTGCCACGACCTCAGCGATACCCTCAGAGACGATCTTCTTCTCTTCGGCCGCCACAAGTGACACCTTCAGGTCTTCCTCGAGCTTTGCCACTGACGAGCCGGTCTCTTTCAGCTTCAGCAGACCACCTTCGAGACGGTCAATGGCCATCTCACTGGCTTGGACCTTCTCCTTCATCAGGTGCTGGTACAGCTTGAGAAGCTCCAAATACGACTTGGGTGTCGTGTACACGAAGCGGCGCTCGACCTTCAGGAACTCACCCGCCATTTTGTTCACGCAATCGAACGAGAACGGCATGAAGTTTTCGACGCCGGCGCGCACGGTATCTGAACTGATGTGAACCTCCTCGAGGAACTTCTTGCCGACACTGTACAGGGCATCCCGGGGCCACGGCTGGAACCAGTCAATGACTGTGCAATTGCAGAGCGCAGGGAATTTCGATGCCCGGTTGCGGAAATCGTCGCCGACGGGCGAGAAACAGAGAGAGCAATGGAGATTCTTGCGGATTTCCCCAATGAAATAAATCCACGCGTTGGCCTTGTTCTGTTCTTTGCCAAGAGCTTTGACTTTCGGCATGCAACCATTAATTACAGCGTCCAATTCTTCACCGCCAAACAAATCCGGGATGTCTCCCGAGGCAAGCAGATCATTCAAGTAGATCAGGAACTTCTCGTTCGTGATCTGAGAGTCCGTCATCAAGAACATGATGCCCTCGTCGCGCAACCCAGCCTTGTTGTACATCCACTTCAGGTCCTCCTTCAAATCGTTGATGCCGTAGGTGCTTGAAATGACAATCTGCTTGACGGTGTACCCGCAGATGAATGCCGAAAGACGGGAGAGGGACTGTTTGCCACTTCCACCAACCCCAACGAGCAGCGCGTGCCCGCCTTCGTTGAGCACAATGCGGACAACTCTGCAAACGTGCTTCAGCGCGTCTTCGAACAACACCAAATCCATGACCGTGTTGGTGTCGTTGTATTCGTGGAGAGCGTCCGTGAGCAGCGTCTACAAGTGGGAGAGCTGCGTAATCTGGTCGTAGCATTTGTCCTGGATGTTCTCCGCGAAGTGACAGAAAATCAGCGGCTCGGCGTTTTCAGAGGCGAAGAATTTGGCAACGTTGTTGGCTGGGAAGTTTTTCTTGCACTGGGCCTGCGCCATTTGCAAATACTTGGCCAAATCCTCACCGCTCACCAACCGATCGCCGTAAACACGCTCCGATTCGTGCAACCACAACTGGACAAACTTATCCGCAGTTTTGAATTGAATGGGCTTCGACACCAGGAGACCCTGGAACACGTTCGACAAATGACGAACGTTGAACTCGTAGTGGAAGTTGGCGGCGGTCTTGCGGAAGCCCATCGCAACCTGTGCGTGCAGACCAAGGGCGGCCTTGATGAGGTTGGTGGAGATCTCTTGCACTTCTTCTGGGAACATGTTGTGACTCAAGTGACCATCAAGGAAGGTCTGGTAAATGGTCAACAGCGAAGTGGGCCCAGGCATGCCGATGGCGAACGTGCAGAACCAGCGCTGCAGACGAGGGTTGATCGCGAATGAGCCAGCTGTCGGGTTCATGCCCGACACCATCTGCGTCTTGGCGATGCTCTTGACGGTGAGCTTTTGCCGGTCATAGACGTGCTCGTACTCGATTTGCTGACGCAGCAGTGAAATGGCATCCTGGGTCATGTACTTGTCGACCTCCGGGAGGTTGACATCGTCGATAAAGTAGATCATCTTGGTGTTCCCTGGAGGGCCGTAGTTGCTGCCGGTCTTCTTCTCCAGTGGCACTTCCATGGTCGTCTGAAGAACAGTGGAGTCCGTGTAGAAGTTAAAGTTGATGATGCACGAGACGCGCTCCGTAGGGTCTTGGCTGTTGAGCATGCCCATGATCATCTGTGTCTTACCAGTACCAGCCGGGCCTGCAAGCATGACCCCTCTGCGGTTTTCGACCATGTTCGCCATCCAGAAATCGACGGCACAGGTCTCAGAAGTAGGAACGGTCACTTGGCCCATCGGGGTCTCAATACTGTTGTAATCCACCACGTAGAAATACGGCGACTTCACCCAAGCCTCGAACTTCCATGTTTTGGGGTCCAGCCAGTAATCGAAAACGGTGTCTCGAGACGGGAATTTGACCTTCTTCCATTCGCCGCGCCACCACTCGCTGAACAATTTCTGGTAATCGTTGCCGTCGTCGGAGAGGGTCATCGAGCAACCGAACGCCCACACGATGGAGAAGACAAAGATGGTGGCAATGATGTCCGGCATGGCCATCTGCTCCTCGTCAGCCTTCTTGCCTTCGTCCTCGTCATCGCCCCCTTTCTTCTTACCGCCAAAGTCCACCTGAGGGAGGAGCCGTTCAAGCATGTACAGTAATGATGTAACATGGGTGATGTCCTCGACCGGCAGGATGGTTCTGAACGCCTTGTTCTTCTCGAACACTGTTTTGTCGACGTACTCGTCGAAGAGGTCCCGGAGGATGCCAATGATCTCTTTCGGCAACGGGCAGAGCATGTCGTCGGGGTCTGCACGTGCCTTCAGCCAGCTGATAATCAGCGCGCGGTACTGGTAGCCGTCATCCGTAGAGATGTACAAAATGCCGGCCCGACTAACAGTTGCAGGAGTCGCGTGCTTCAAGTCACGGATCTCGAAAATCATCTTCATGTGTGGCTTCAGCGGAATGCGCTCGTTCGAGGCAAGCGTAAGCATCTTGTTGTCGTCCATGACAGAATTCATCGATTCAATCCAGTTCGCGTCCAGGTCTCCGTCCAGAAGCAGCCATTTGGGGAGCTCGTCGGGGATCAGACCAAGGTCACGCATAATTTTGGAGAGAAGGCCGTCACGCCACTCACGCGTGGCCATGGTGATGTAGCCATACAGCTCCTTCGTGGAAATGGATTTGGGGTTGAAATCCTTGAACGAGGTTTTCAGTGGTGCACCCATGTAGTTGCGAGCACCCCGCAAAGTGCGCCAAGTAGAAGATTTGCCTGCGCCGGCGGAGCCCATCACCATCACACAGTGGCGGATAGCCAGCAGCTCCTCCAGCTGGACGCACTTCAAGCAGAAGGTCTCGTCGGGGAAGTAGTTGAGGTCGACGCAGGCTTTCCTGATCGACTCCTCGAGCAACTCATCGAGCAGGCGCGGGGGGTTGATCCCCGGGAAAAGGTCACCAAGGAGTCCAAAGAAAATCGGCTGATCGCACATGGGAATTTTTGGGATGTTGAAGTCGCGCAGCGCACGCATGAGCAAGTTGGCTTCATAAACGTCAGGCTCGGCACGTTTGAAACCACCAGCAACAACAAGCACACTCTTGACAGCGCGGAGACCCCAGTCGTAGTGAAGCTGCTTGGACAGCAGCTGTCCGAGCAGCGAATAGAGGCCGTAGAACTTGGACGCCAGCGGCTTGGCATCTTCGTAACCTTCAGACATCATCATGTTCTCACAGATAAGAACCAGATCCGGAACCATCACCGTGATGGGCCTGAAAAGTGCCTTGAGGCCCTCCGGCAGCTCCGAGCGGCCGAGGTAGCCGGGATTCATCGTGATGAAAGCGCCGCAAGTTGGATCCAGGCTCACCTCGTCGCCTTCGACGGTGCAGGTCGGGGTGTCGGCTTGGATGCCATCCAGCACAGCTTTGAACTGCACAGAGCACACGGACAGCACTTCGGGAATCAGCCTGTTGAACTCATCGAAACAGCCCCAGGAGCCAGACGATGCCAGGCCCTTGTAAATGTTGCCCATTGACTTGTAGTCCATTTCAGGAGAGCAGTTGAACACGTAGCACACTTTGCCCAGAGCGGAGGCCAGGTCCTTAGTGGACTCCGTCTTGCCGGTTCCGGCCGGGCCAGCGGGCGCACAGCCAAGCATGAGGTTGAGAGCCTGGGTGGCGGTGACGTAAATACGATCCGTGAGGGGCGTCACAACGAGACGTGGGCCATTGCCAAGGTACTCGAAGTCGTACGGTAAAACTGCGTTCAAAATCGCAATTTCTGCACGCTCCTGCTTGTCGCCACGAAGCGTCGGATCACGGTTGAGGTAGCTCTGGAACGGCTGACGCCATTTCTGCTTCAGCTGCGACTGCCACTGGAAATGAAGCACCTCGCCGACCCCATCGCGCACCATTTTAAGCACAATGTCACGACTGTGCGCATCCAGAGTGATGGTGCACATCACACGCATACGCTGCTGCTTGTTCAGGTCCGTGGTCGTCAATGCGATCAGGCCACGCAACTGCTGGATCTGCTTCTTGCTGTAGGTCTTCATGCCCTGAGAATCACCGCCCATCATGAGCTGAAACGTGTCCTCGACCTCGTTGACATAGTACACGCCGGTGACGAGCAAGCACACCTGGGCAATGTCCGAAGGCGACTTGCCGCCGTGCATTAGCCAATCGACGCGCGGCAAATCCAAGTACCGTTTAATGGAGCGCTTGGTGTGCTCGAACAACGTGTGGCGCTGAGCCTGAAGGATGTCTTCCAGGTAGAACTCGATCTTGCCGTCAAGTTTGGTGTGCGGCTCCATTTCGGAATGTTCAACACCGACGCCAGCAGTCATGTGTGTGATGGTCGGTCTGTCGTGCGGGTCGTCGGACGTGTGCACCAGCGTCATCGTTTTGGTGGCAAGGTAAATCTTGGGGACGTGGACGATGATCTTGTCTGGTTGGTTACCGTTGGACAGCAAGTCGAGCAGGTCAGCTTCGGAAGTGAAATAGAAACGCGGGAACTGGCGACGCCGGCCGTCAAGGAAGTCAGCCAGGCTCTTCTTGCAGCCGTTCAGCTGAGTTACGATACCTTCGATCTCGTCAAGCAGACCCTCGTGGTTGCACGCCTTCTTAATGTTTGTGTCCTTGTCGGCGGTTCTTAAGATACCGATGACTTCATCATTGATCATCTTGAACTTAGCCGCGGTCTCGGGCAGCTCTTTCTTCACTTCCTCACTTCCAATGAACAGCGGCTCAAGGTAGGACCACGTGCGTTGAGTTTCTGTCAGAACGACGATCACCTCGGCAACGGTCGACAGCTCATGTTGCCAAGTAGTCACCTCTTCTTAGAACTGCGCAAGGTAGCGAGACGCCATCATGCCCTGCACAATCAGTTGGTCGGCCTCCAGCACTTCGAAATCTTCGTCGTTCATCACAAGCTGCGGGATGTCTGTCTCCTGGTACTTGCTGACGATCCATTCGACTCCAGCGTATGTGGTTTTCAGCAAGGCTAGCTGAACCTCCATCTTCTCTTCCTTGATGGCCTGGTCGCAAATTTCCTCGACGTCGGCAGAGAATTCGTGCAAATTGAGATCCAGCAGCGCTCCAAGGGTAATGTCCGGGTCCTCCGGCGGCGGAGTGAACTCTTTGCCGGTTGCCTTCTGAAGGTAACCCCAGTGGCGAATCCGCATGGACTTGTGGTGAAGCGATGAAATCAGCGGCACCGTCAGCAGGAAATCCTTGCACATCTTGTCCAGGGCGGTGTAAGCCTTGCACCAGCGGATATCTTTGTGCAGGCCTTTCGTGATCTTCATGAAGCGCTTGGCTTCGTCCTCCAGCGCCTCTGCCCGCACCTCAGTCCAGAGCTGCTCCTTGGCCTCGTTGACAAATGTCGAAGCCTCCTCGGTGATATTCCACACCGTCTCCATGAACCCGAGTTCACGATCCATGGTCTCAACCATCTTGTTGGATGCGACGATCAAATCATCGAAATCGAACAGGGAACACAACTCGGTGTTGAATGCCAAGGTTGCCTTTTCTTCCTTCAGCTTGCGGCGTGCAATTGCAATGCTCTCGCGAGCAGACTCAGGGTTCATTGCCGGCTTGTCTTCTCCCATGTCAGCCTGCCAAAAATCGTGGACCCTGAAAGCATCTGCCTCCTTGTTGAGGTACTTCTCATAGTCGATGATCGTTGCTTGGGTTTTCATTGCCTGCGTCTTGGTTTCAGGCACAATTGCCGCTTGCGTGACGGGAGCCTGTGTCTGAAGCTCGACCCAAGAATCTCCAGCTTCGGACATGGCTTTGATTTCACGATCGACATGCCCACCGTTGTTCTTCAAGTAGTTCAGAGCAGCCGTGGTCGTGTCAACCGCGTAGTCGATTTCCTTCTTTCTGTTCTCGACGAAAACCAAGTTCTGCTTCACCTTGATGAGTGGATCGAGCTGGCCCTTGGGGATTTCCTTTCTCAAATTGCGGAGCGTGGTGTTGCTGAAATCCTTGACATCGCGGGTGGAGTCTTTGAGAGACTTGAGCATCAATGGGCCGCCAAGAGTGTTGTTGGCTTCGGGCGATGTGTCGTCCTGGGTCACCCTGAACGGGCAACCACGAACCGCACCAGCTTCGCCCTGGAAAGTTCCGTCGAAATTGACATTGACGTCGAACTCGCCGGCCGTGGGGCAACAATACGACACAATGTACGTGCCATCTCCCTGGTCCACCACGGAGGCTTCGATAGGTTCACCACGCAATTCTGCGATTTCTTCCTCTGACAGCTTCTTCGGGTTGCCCTTGGCATCGACGCCCATGGTGGGCACAATCTTGTCAACGGTGATGGAGTATTTGTCCCCACCGGTGTCGCGCGGCGCACACTTTGAGTCCTGACTCTGGATCACGAATGACGTCACCGTGCCGGCTCTGTTCCCCGCTGCCAGAGCACCAGGTCCGTAGCACAAAGTTGTCGACGAACTGGACACGGAATGGAACTTGTACTCACAAGCGGTGTTGGTCATTCCTTCCTTGCCCATGGACACGCGAACTTCGACAGCAACAGGACCAGTGGCCTCGAAGTTCGGGCTCTCGCACTCGATCGTGGTGGCATCGATCACCGTGCCTTCCGAATCTGCAAAGGCCTTGGCACATGCGAAACGGATGGTGGCCTTCTCTCCGATAAATCCGCCAAAATTCATACCGGTAACCTTGACCTTGGTCTCGCCTGTCACGGCTCCAATGGTCGGTTCGATCGTAAGGATGGAGTAAGGTGGGCCAACAATTTCGCCGCAGTCGAGGAAGTGCAAATCGCCGAACCACTGGTTGGCCCAGCCTCCGAAAAGCATGAGCTGGTGTGAATCTGCGTCGAAAACGAGCTCCGTATCGGCACGGGGGCTCGGGAGGGTGCCAGTGATGAGCGGCTCGCCCCACGTGTTGTTGCCGGTGTCCAAAACGTGGACATCGTTCAAGTAAACACCTTGCGGGCTGGTTGCGTTGTCGTTCAGGTCACCGCTGTTGCCACCAAACACGAAGATCTTGTAGTGGGGCACGGCCCATACGGCCACAGCCGAAAAGTTCCAGCGCGGTACGCTGAACGCGAGCTCCTCCAGGACGGACCACGTGGGAGTGTCCCCGTCCGTATCCAGGATGCAGACGTCAGAAAGCTGCTCAACGCAGTTCCAGCCGCCGAAAACGTACATCTTGGTCCTCACCACGCACGTTTGGTGCCCGGACCGGGCGGCGGGCGGTTCTCCGGCGGTCTGAACGTTGGACCACTCCATCATGTCAAGGTCCAGCGCGTGCACGCCGTTGAAGTCGCGCCGGCCCGCGCCCTTGCCACCGTAGCCCGCAAACAGGTACAGCTTGCTGCCAACGATGTTTGCGGTGTGGGCGCCGCGCGCGGACGGGGCGTTCGGGGTCGGCTTAAGCGCGGTCATGCTGCCATCGTCCGTGTCCAAAAGCCACGCGTCGTCCAGGCGAGTCTTGGCCGCAAACCCACCAAAGATGTAGAGATGCTTGGGCGAGATGGCCGTCGTCGAGTGATGCCACCGCGCGGCGGGGCCGTCGGCAGCGACGGGGATCTTCGACCACGTGTATCCATCGCCGCCTTCTTCACTAACGTCGAGGCAGTAGAGGTCATTGCACGGGCCGGGCGGCAAAGAGTGCGACTGGCCGCCGAACATGAAGATCTTGCCGGCCTCTTTGGCGTGCGTGAACGTGTGGCCGGATCTGGCTTGCGGGACGTCGCCTGCAGACTTGGGCTGCTTCCATTTCATTTGGACCTGGAGTCCCCATCCGATCGGCATGGCTCGTGGAGTCCGCTGGGTGAGTCACGCGGCTCTTGCGGCTGCGTGTGGGGGCGGGTTGGCGCTTCGCGAGAGAGACGAGTCGGGAGCGGAGTTGGCGCTTTGCGAGAGAGAGGGAGCGAGTCCTGGCAAGCGTCAGCTCAAGCGTCAAG
>Ga0138263_1122620_pt1 | contig 12651 bp, 1 predicted proteins | sample RNAICE20151115_2_FD_105274 | JGI IMG/M metagenome (GOLD analysis project Ga0138263, IMG submission 105274) | Metatranscriptomics of polar marine prokaryotic and eukaryotic communities from Arthur Harbor ice station, Antarctica -... | ecosystem: Environmental > Aquatic > Marine > Unclassified...
CTCTTGTTAGGAACCTCGCTACGCAGGCACCTCTGTATGGTGGCCTTCCAGTGAGACACCAAGAGCATGAGGGTCTCATTGTTGTTTTTGGCTTTCGCCAAGGCCTTCGCAGGAAGCGAACATCCCAGCGATAGATCCGTGCCGATCAAAGCTGCCGATGTGAGTAACACGCCGCACTCAGGCGCCACGCGCCGCTTGCAGGAAGAGGACATCACCATTACTCAAGATGACATCCTGGACCATTATTCATTTATCGGCTCAAATGGCTGCGCTTACGCCAACGACGGTGTGTGCGACGAGCCGGAACATTGCACTGAAGGGACAGACTGCTTCGATTGTGACAACCAGCACCATACCTGTTCTCGGACGGCAAGTCCAACGGCATTGCCCACGTCTGTACCCACATATATTGATGTAGCGGATACGTCGTTCGGCATTCTTGCTCCGTACCACGATGCTTCAGAGCTGCATGGGCGAGCAATTCGTGTTGACCTCACTAACTTCAATTCCAAAACCTACAACTCTGAGCTCGTCATTCAAAGTGTCAAAGTTGTGGATTTTTCCCCACCTGAGCTAGATGCACTGTGCCGAAACGCCGAAACAAATGACTTCATGCACGATGCACGGCCTGATTGTGGCATGGTCGGTTACGCCGGGGCCTTCAGTGATGTAAATGGCGAGTTCGCATATTTTGTTCCGCAAAGGTCGTTTGGAAACGTTCGTAACGCAAAGGTCGCTCGCGTCCGTATCGCGGAATTTGATACAAACGAGTTTGTTGACTTGGCAATTGCTGACCCTGAGCTAGGAGGGTTTGTGGGCGGGTATGCTGCAGGAAAATGGGCATACCTGCTACCGCACTTTAATGGGAATGTATTTTCTTCGAAAATGGCGCGTGTAAACTTGGACGAGTTCGCGAGTCCACTCCCGACTGTAGAGGTGTTGGATCTTGCGGATGCAAATGTGGACTTGAAAGGGTTCTACGGCGGCTTCATGATTGGTAGTCACGGATATTTAGTACCAGACAGCACTGTCATCTCGGTCGGTTTCAACGAATCTGCTGGCAAAGCCAACCACCACACGGGCGAATATCACGGGAAACTTACTCGTGTGAACCTTGGTGCATTTTCTGCCACCACAGTGGAATATATCGATTTGGCGCTGATTGACCCGGTACTGAAAGGCTTTCGAGGTGGACTTGGCTACGAAGGCTACGTTTTCCTAGCCCCGTACAATAATGGTGTTCCGCACGGGAATGTCGTGCGGGTGACTGCGTCAGACTTTAGCACCGTTCAGTATATTGATCTTACGAAACTGCATCCCCAACTCAAAGGCTACAATGGCTGTTTTTTGGATAACGGTGGCCGAAACGGTAAGTACATTTACTTCGTGCCTAGTAAAAACAACATGGCCGGCAGTGACTACCACGGTTGGGTCGCCCGCATTCTGGTTGATACATACACGAAGACAGCCGAATTATTCAACACGATCACGGTTGGACCAGCGAATGCGACTACATGCTGGAACTGGCACGAGACGTTGGAACAGAGAGGGGCCTGCTATCAGAAGGCGCACAGCATTGCACAAACGCTGAACTCCAACAATAAACGCTACCTGCAATATTTCGACATGACTCAAGTGGACGACGAACTTAGGGGATTTGCTGGTGGGTTTGCGTCTGGCAACTTTGGCTATCTAATCCCTCAGTATGCTGGGAGTGGCCGATTCTCCGGCAAACTGGTCAGACTCAATCGTATCTTCTTCACACCTGAGGACCTCAAGGTATTTGATTTGACGGAATCTTCGAGCGGTCTTGTTGGTTTCAACTTTGGATTCGAAGTATCAGAAGGTGGCCGTGCCCTGGCTCCACCAGAGGGCCTGACCTACATCCATCTGGACGCACGTTATACGGTAAATGTTCCCATCCAGAGGAATGCACCGTCCTACTTCGGCGGTATGGCTACTACTGTAGAAATCTCCATGGGGCTAAACTTCGGTTTAGAACTTCCCTCAGGGCTCACGTTTGACGCGAAAAGTGGTGTCATTGAAGGCGCCCCTCTGAGTCAAATGCCTCTCGAAGACTACCGTGTTACTTTATCGAACTCTGCAGGTTCAGTTTCCACAATCATTTCTATCAAGGTAGACCTCGGCAACTTTGGTTACCTGCTGCCAAATGCATACAGCATGGTTGTCCGCCTCAATCTCAACGATTTCAAAACCTGCACTTCAATCGACGTCGCAGAAGAGCTGCAAGATCCCACACTTCGAGGGTTTACCGGAGGTTTCGTTGACGAATTTGATAACCTGTTCCTTGCGCCTAACCAGATTCGCAATCCAGAGACAAACCAGGACGTGTACAGCGGTCAGGTAGTCAAGGTGTTTCTCGCACGGACGGATGCCGAGGTTGAAACCACAGTTGTCGACTTAAGCATCGTTGCGAACGACCCCGATCTTAAGGGGTTCATTGGGGGAGGACAAAACAACGGTTGGGGTTACTTCTACCCTTCTTACGGGTTATCAAATGGCACGTCGAACGGAAAAATCGTGAGAGTCAAGCTTGACACATGGCCTGAAGTCGGACAACCTCCAGACGATCTCTTAGTTGAGGTGTTAGATTTGGCGTCGATTCCCATTGCCGGCACGGGCTACAACATCCCTTTGATGGGTTTCATGAACGGGTTGTTCCTGGACAAGTACTTGTTCCTTGTTCCTAGCTACGCAACCGCGTACCACGGACGAATGCCAATGATTGACACCGATAACTTCCACGCCTCCGCTGTGCAAGTGCGTGACCTCCGAGAGATCGATGGTGACCTCAAGGGTTTCGCCGGCGGATTTTTACATGATATTTATGCTATTTTGGTTCCGTTCTACAATGGGTTAGACTTCTTCGGAAAAGGAGTCCGTGTCGATATCACCCAAGTCACCGATTTCGCTTCCACGTCAGTTGATGTTGTCAATTTTCCGGATCTTGGAGACGACCCAGAGCTTGTTGGTTTCAAATACGGGATTGCCTCAGCGGATTACCTTTACTTCATTCCGTACACTTACACCAAACTCGTGCGGGTAGCGCACGCTACTTGGCCGTCGACTATGACCGGGGAGTCTGCCAGTGGTGCGGTCGTGCAGTCGGTAAATGTCCACGAAAAGGGCTTCATTGGTGCAATGCTCCAAGCTGATCATATTTACTTGGTCCCACACTATAGATCTGCAGGAGACGACGTTGATTTCTCTGGGGTCGTTGTCCGAGTTGAGGTCAATGGAGCATTTGATGACGTTTCAGTGTTTAATATGGAAGAATTTGACTTCCGGTATGGTGGCTTCTGGGACGGCGTTTACCATCTTGCGGTCTCTTTCACGTACGATTATGTCGAGAACGATCCGGCGATTCAATTATTCCCCACGATCAGTCTCAAAGTAATCGATGCAGTGGTGCTCTTCAACTTGGAAATCGAGATGAAGCCCTCTTTCGATTTGGATATGCTTTTCCTCCCAAATAACGAAATATCTGGAGGTGATAACGCTCTCGATTTGGTCAGTAATAACGAGGTTATCCGCTGGATCGTACGGAATGGTATTGTTGCCCAGTGGGACATCAACCAGGGCTTGTTGTCGCTCATGGGAAGTGCTTCTCGTGACAACTACGAGCAAATGCTTCAAGAAGTGGAGTATTTTTCTTTCTCTGAAGACCCGGTTAGCGTGCGCCGTACGATTTTGGTGAGAGTCAACAACAAGATTATGGAAAAAGTTGCGATCAACGTTTACCAGGTGAACGATGCACCAGTGATGTCAGACGTCACAAAGGACATCAGATATGTAGAGCGTGACCCTGCGATGTATTTGTGTGTTGACACGAATATTGAGGATGTGGAATGGAACTTGTATAAGCAGCAGAACAGCTTACCCCCCATGAATGTCGACGTTGCGACAGCTTATGACTCGTTGAGGCAAATTGAAACTGTTCTCGCTGCCCAGGAGAGGTACACGTTGAAAAAAGTCGAGATCAGAATCGTTCAAAACTACGAAAAGGATGTCGATTTTCTCGAAATTCCAACACTTGACGATACGGAACTCGAAGGGGTGGAAAGTGAGGATGGCATTAGCGCTGGAACTCGGGCCGAGCCTTTGCGTTCGTACGCAATCGTGATGAACAACACACAAGGGGACATCGGCATCCTGAACACGATTGATCAACTAGGGATTCAATGGAATTGGAATGGTACAACTGGCGCCCTTACTTTGGAAGGGGCTGCACCATTCGATTTTTACGCGGCGGTCATGCGTGTAGTAAAGTTCCGGACGTATGCAACAACTGGCGGTATGCCCAAGCTGATCCATTATGCCATGTACGATGGGACAGCATTGAATAACCAGGTCCATGCTGCTGCAACTGAGATTATCATGATTTCAAAGCTGGTCGGCATCCGAGCTGTCCACCAAAACGTAGATGATTACATTTCGAGCGAAGTTGGCAAGGAGGCAAGATTTACAGTGCTGCTTACAGTTGAACCCAGTGCGCCAGTCCTGATTGCGACGGTAAGTTCTAACGAAGAAGAGGGGAAGACAGACCCTACGTTTATCGTAATTACCGGAGACAACTGGTTCAGTGGCATGCAAATCATCGTAAACGGCGTGAACGATGGCAAGGCTGACGGCGATACCGAGTATTACGCCGTAGTAGTGCCTCTCACATCAGAAGATAAAGATTACCTGGCTCACCCCGAGGTGCAGGTCCCTTTGCTAAATCTTGACGACCCCGTTAATAATGTTGCCGTCCGAGCAAACCCCCGACAGTGTGCAACTGCCGAGACCGGAACTACCTGCTGGTTCAATGTAAACATCACCGGGTGGCACAGTTCGTTCGAAAGGCTTACAGTAACATTTGAATCATCAAACCCGGTCGAAGGCCAGCTAGAACCTCGGACCGTAGATGAAGTAGAGGCCGCGGGTACCGCAACCGCCATCTGTTCGATGGGACAAGATTACGTAGTTGAAGGTTGTACATGCATTACCAACACACCAGGTGGGTGCAACACCGCCACCATCACGAAAACCGCGACGGAATGCACTGTGACGCTTGCCAATGGCAACCAAGACAACGTCAAGGCTGTTGCCGCTTGCAAGCGACTTGAGTTGGTAACCCGACATTCGCACGTTTTTGTTGACGACGATTCGTTCTTGGATCAATCTGAAGTTGGTAGTTGGACCCACGGTCACAAAGACGAAGGGGCAACCATTTTCATCAAAGGCATCGACGATGAGGAAGCAGATCTGCTGAAGTATTACAGAATCGATTTGAATGCGGAGGTGAAGATCCAAAATATCGACGAGACGAAAACTGTTTCCTCTAAAGGCATGGACTCTGTAATTGAGTGTGAAAACGAAGACGACGAGGTTGCAGAAATTATAGTGCAGGAAACTACGTGCACCACCATCGACGGTGACCTTGTGACGTCTGAAGCCGGTGAAAATTGCATCTTTATGGTGACCCTTTCCAGTAAGCCTTATGCAGATGTGGTGCTAACATCCACGAGTTCGAATCCGCTCGAAGGCAGAGTGTCACAAGGGGCCACCGTTAGTTTCACCCCCCAGAATTATAATGTGCCCCAAATGGTCATTGTGGCAGGGCAGAACGATGAGTTGGTAGATGGGCACATCCCTTACACCTTCACGATTCAAGCCACATCCTTGGATTATGCTTACAGAGATCAAGTGTATTTCTTCCAATTGAGTAATCTGGACAACTCGATTACTATCGCTGTGATCAACCAGTTCGGGGAGACAATTAAGTCCCCCGCATTACCAACTGATGAAACTGGTTCAACGACACAATTCGAGTTGAAGTTGGATGAGGGCGCACCGACCGCGGATGTCACAGTAAATATCATTGTGACCAAGGACCAAGTTGAAAATGCAGACGAATGCCGCCTTGACACATCGACGTTGATCTTTGATGCTGGAAACTGGGGGTCGTTTCAAAACATTACTGTCACTGGGCAAGATGACGATATCCAAGACGGCAAGCAGGGTGTGCGTGTAGAACTGCTTTTCATAAGCGATGACCCAGTGTACGCTGGTTTCGAATGGTACTTCTTTATGTACAATTATGACGACGACGGCTTGGACATTTCTATTCCAAGTTGCGAACTGCAGGAAGCTGCCAATGCAGCGACGGTTTCGTTTCTAGTTGAGACTGAAATCCCAGTAGGTGGCAGAATCCAAGCGCTCTTCAAATCTGATTTCTTGGAGTGCAGCATCCCCACAACACCAACAGCAACCCTTACCAGTTCCACGGCGAGCGGATGGACCGCGTCCGCTACCTTTGGCGTAGGCAACAAAGTGGTGGTTGAGGTTGGCGACACTCCCATTCCGGCAGGAACCATTCTCCTCCTCGAAGTCGATCCTGTTTTGTGCAATTCGGCGGCGGGAGTAGCTAGAGTAGAGATCGAAACGATTGCCAACGGGGCGACCCTCCAAGATATGGACGAGACTCATGTGAATTTACTCGCGGTCGCCAGATCTGAGCCACAGCCCTGCATCGCACAGCTTTCAATTCCAGAAGGTTCGTGGCTAACTGGTGCGTATGACCGAATGGTGTGGACTGTTACCGTCACAGATGAGAACATTGCCCAAGTTGGCCAAACAGAGTTTATTTTCAACGAGACACACCGCGATGCGTCTCTAATCGTTGTGCCCGTCGATAATTTCATTGACGGCCCCGATGCGTCAACAACGGTCATATTCTCCGGTTACCTCTACTTCAGCCACCATACAAATCGAGGTGTGTCGGAGAAAGTTTCGATTGAGGAAATCGTTTTCGACGTTAAATCCGTCAATGACGATAACGCAGACATTGTATTCGGCGATTCCAACATTCGATGCGAAAGCTGCTTGAGTCAAGTTGGGTGGGGTTACTGTTTGGCTGGTGCAGATACCGTCTACCTCATGTGTGAGGAAGGGACAGTAGCTGGTCCTTCTAGTGGGTCATACTGCTCAAACTGGTTGTTTGGTCCTGGAGCACAGTGTCCAAACACCCCAATATGTGACGAGATGGGCAGAGCCGAACATTTCGTGACTGTTTCCCTCACAACGCAACCATTGGGTTCAGTTGAAATTCCTGTTTCTACCTCTGATGACACCGAAGGCAACACATGCTTTTCAGTAGCTGAATGTCCGACACTTCTGGCGTGGACACCAACCACTTGGAATCAACAGCTCACCATACGCATTCGAGGCATCAATGACGACGTGGTTGATTACATCAATGCTTTCAGCATCCAAGCTGGCCCAAGTGTGAGTGATGACAACAACTTTAATGGTGTGTCGATGACCAATCACTACGTCACCGAGGACGACGATACGGTTGGGTTCGGGTTAGATGTGATTAACGGCATTTCTTCAGAATGTGGAGATGCTGGTGTGATCAACGCAAATTTAAATTCGGAGCCCACGGCCCCAATTTTGTTCAGCGCATCGAGCCAAGATGCCACCGAAGGCATTCCCGACCCAAGTATTTTCGTGCTCTCCCAGCAGAATTGGAACTCAGGCATGGATATTTCTGTGACCGGGCAGATGGACAACGAAGACGACGGAAGTGTCTTGTATAAAATTTCTGTCATGCCAATTACTACAAACGACCCAGATTACAAAGCCATCACTGGCAAAGTCGTTGACGTGCATAACGAAGACGACCCTGTGAACTTGCTTGAGATTGGCGTTTCGCCCTTAACATGCGCGACGTATGAATCAGACCGAGACCAGAGCTGCCTCATTACTATTTCCCCATCTTACTGGGAGACGAGTGGAAGAGGACAATACGTCTCTGTTCGGGTGACCGCTGCCCTGCGACTGGGCGACGAAGGCGAGGGGGAATTGACATTTAATGGCGTAGACTACACGACTGAAATTCACATGGACTTTGATGAAACAAATTACGCAGCAGGTAGATCATTCACCATTACTGGTGTAGACGATGACGAAATGGACGGAGATAAATCGTATCGGGTGGCCATCACAGCCGAAATAGTAACGCTTGTTCACACCGACGGGAAGGCAATTTCACCGAAAAAGATCGCTGGAAACGCGGAGCCTGCCATCATATCTGTGAACAGCGATGATGATGTTGCTGGCGTCTCGTATTACAGAACCTGTAACATGACCAGTGAGGCCGGTGATCAGTGTGACATCGTGTATTCACTCAGCTCGAGGCCAACGCACACCATCACATTCCAGACGCACACAAGCAATGAGAACGAGGGGAAACCGATTGATGGGGACGAGCTCTTTGTCTGGACCCCAGCAGAGTGGGAAACGCAAAAAGTCATCAGTATTGAAGGTGTCGACGATGGAGCAGCAGACGAGGATGCGGACTATACCATAACCGTTGGGCCTTTGATCAGTGAGGATCCAAACTACAGGGATCGCATTTTTGTTTTGCCGTTTACGAACAAAAACATGTTCTTGACTTCGCTGATCATCCTTCAAGATGGTGAACGCATCTCAGGCAAAGCCAAAGCCACTGATGAGTCTGGGACAACCCAAACGTTGAAAATTCAGTTACCAATGCAGCCCCTCTTCCCAGTGATGGTCACCGCGACAAGCAATGACGTCACAGAAGTGCGTGTTAGCCCTGAGATGTTTGTGCTAAAGGGGACCGAAGAAGAGACGGTGACGTTAATTGGGCAAAATGACGACGAGTCAGATGGCGACCAGGAGGTCAAGATTACACTCCAGACCGACAGCAAAGACCCAGCATATGCTGCCGGCGTGATTGTTTGGCACATGCTGATGATGAACAACGATGATGACGGTGTCGTCATCAACACAACTGAATGTCGTACGCAGGAAACCGTTGCTATGGATGGGTCGGGTAAAGAGGGTGACCGAGGAACGGGCTGTGGTGTGAGCTTGCATTTACCAGCGTGGCGTGAGGAATTCCAGAGTGTGACTTTTGACATTCAAAGCACAAAAGACGGCGAAGCAGAGTGCGTGCCCGATACGCTTACCTACGACGCAACAAACTGGGATGTAGACCAGACGTTCTCAGTTTTTGGCGTCAACGACCTCATCCAAGACGGCCCCATACCGTACAAAATTGTAATTTTGGGCACCATCACGTTAGCGCCTTCCCATTCAGCATTCGATGCGGACATGATTAAGGCAGAACTCGCCGGAATCAATTATGACGATGATGTTGCAGGAATAGAAGCCAGACTTGGGACTACGCCTCCCGGCTATGATGAGGAGGGCAATTGGTACCCGGGTTGTGGTGGCAACCACACAACTGAGGACGGCACCTCGAAGTGCGTGGCAGTCGAAGTTAGGTTGTTGACACAGCCAAACCAAGAAGACGTTGACATTCCGGTATCTCTGAGTCTAGTGTCGAAGCCCAATAACGGGGGCACTCGTTTTGAGGGAGAAACACAAGATTCAATTTCGTTTGGCATGGCTGACTGGTACGAATGGAAAGTCGCCAAAATCTACGGGGTGGACGATTATGTTGTGGACTACGACACCGAGTACACCGTGTTCGTTGGCCCAACGATAAGCCAAGACGAATGGTATCACGGGGACCAGGACCAACCTCATCTCCAATGGCAAACTCAGTTGGTAAACGAGGACGATGACCAAGTCGGTCTATTTCTAGAGTACATGTTGAACGACAATGAGCAGATCGCAGACCGAACGTCTGAAACTGGTGAACTCTCGGCGTCATTCAACGTGCGAATAGGCTCGAAACCAAAAAGCACTGTGCTCTTTACGGTCACTTCGAGTAAGCCTGGAGAGGGAAAGGCAACGCCAAGTATCTTGGCGTTCTCAGAAGATGACTGGGATGTGAATCAGCTGGTGACGGTGATCGGAGAAGACGACTCGGTTCCTGACGGCGAGATGGATTACCGGATCTCAGTCGTAGCCCTGTACACAGCAGACCCGGACTATGGTGCTCCAGCGGTATGGGTACAGGAAGATCCAGATTGCACAGGCGGACTTTGTGCGTTAAGGAACATTGGCGGTTCACTCACTGGTGACCTTGCTTTCATTAACGAGGATGATGGCATTGACGAGGATGACAATGCTTGTAGTGCTGGGAGTTACGGTCTCATATACGAATGCTTGAAGAAGGATTCGCAGGATGATAGCATGGATTGTGGGGTAACTGGAGTCTGCACGAAGATGAATCAGGGAAACGCCTACACTGCAGATGATCCCAACTTTCCTATCTGCGCAGAACATCTGTGGGGCCCCTTCGAACCGGGTGTGCCAAAGCGTGTGGAAGATTGCAAGGATTGTCCGATTGGTAGCTTCTCGGATGTAGTTTCGCAGCCATGCGTTGGAAAGGCGGGAGAGTGCCCTATTGCAACGCCCCATGATTGCAAACGATGCCCCCGTGGCACGTACGGAATGGCTCCCGGCCGATCGACACCATACTCGGACACATCAAGTGCTCAGGCCTGCAAACCATGCGCAATGGGGCAGTTCCAAAACCTGGTTGGGATGGCGGTTTGCCAAACTTGCGTGGGCGGAAACGCATACTGCCCGCCTGGGACCTGGCTCCCGTCATATGGAACTGTGAACCGCTTACCCACGAATTTTTCCAATCTGGCTGATGGAACTTTGCATCAATGGACAACACCCGCACAAAAAGTGTACCGAGCAGTCTGGGCTTTCGCTGGTGGCATGACAATGACCGAAACTAGCCTTCCTTATGCAGTAACTCTCGCTGGTTGGGGTGCATCCCTTTTTGTTTGGTCTCTCATTTTTATCATTTACGTGGGCTTCAAGTTGGACATGTGGGAAGAGCAAATCTGGATCGATTTCAGGTCAAAGATTGTCAAGAAAGACTACTTTGAAGAGGAGCACTCGGCGTATGTTGGCGATCAGGAAGAAGGACCAACGTTCCTCGGCGGGATGACGACCATTTTCTTCATGCTTTGGGCCTACGGCCTGTTAGGATTGACGGCCTGGCTCTACACCAACTACAACGAGCTTGTTATCCAGTCACTTGCACCGAAAACAGAAGCAACCGTCAAGGATTTGCGTCCAGATATCGAAGTCACGGTTGAATTCTTTGGATACACAGGGCCTCCGATTGGGTTGCAAGAAGGCGATACAGTATTGGGTATTGGGGAAATTGGTTATGACAAATTCGGTCGGCCTATCATTCAAACCAACGGAGTGAATGGTAACACTGAAATGTCGATCATCTCTACGCAACCAAACGTACTGCAAATCAAATGGAAATGTGGGAGCTGCCAGGTACTTGCCGCACCACAAGTCCAAATCCTAATCAAGCGTTCGTCCGGAAACAGCGAGGACCTGTACAGTGGTGACAAACTAATCTCTGCCAAGGCAATCAAATGGAAAATTGAGTCCACTCCCATTGTCACGGACGAAACCAATGTCGTAAATGGCACCATTGTCCCGACCTTTGTAAACGGAGTATTCCGTGGAGGGGTACCTACTTCAGTTCAAATATCTCTTATTCCCACCAACTTCCGTAATTTCGTCGATGGAGATGCGGCAGAAGGTTACCGAGTTCAGCATTTGGGTGAGCAAGCGGGCTCAATTGCGGTGGAGGACACTTTCATGAACTTCCCTTCCACTATGGAGAATGCGTTGAAAATCACCTTTTCGTTGACGACGGCCATTGTGCAGCTGCAAATTATCGTAAACAAAAAAACTTCGTTGTTCCAAGCATGGGCCGATGCCGGTGGGCTGTTTGGCGCCGTTGCTGGTCTTGTAATTACATGCATGAATATGATTGAGTATGCCTTGTCTGGCTGGGACTCTATTGATCGAAAAATCAGAGAAGGCCGGATCGCTCTGCAGGTTGCAGCAGAGCAGGATGATGGTATGAGTAACAGTGAAAGCAGCTCATCCAGTGACAGTGACGAAGAAGGAGAGGAAGGCGAAGACAGCGACGACGAGGACGAGGACGAGGACGAGGCCGAGGAATCTGGTAGCGATGACAGTAGTCGCAGATCAGAAGGCAGCCGGACTTCACGAGGTAGCCGCAGCTCGAGAGGAGCGCGCTCCAGTCGAGGAGGCAGTAAGTCCAGAAGGGATACCAGTGGCAGGTCGTCGGGAGGAGGGCGCTCCAGTCGAGGAGGCAGTAGGAAGTCCAGGAAGGGCAGTGCGAGGTCTGATGCAAGCGACGATGACGACGATAGTGGCGGCTCGCGCACTAGCCGTGGTGGCTCTCGTGGTTCACGCCGCGGCGGCAGCGGCGGCCGTGACCGCAGCAAATCGCGTGGAAGCAGCGGTGGCGGTTCGGACACCTCGCGTGGTGGTTCGGACACCTCGCGTGGGTCAAGAAAGTCCGGGTCGCGCGGGAAAGGCAGTGACAGCGGCAAAAACAGTTCTGGTGGAGACAGCGATGGCTCCTCAAAGAGCGCCTCCACTAGAGCGCCCAGTGGGAGCGGCTCTGGCAGCGGCTCTGGCAGCGGCTCTGGAAGCGGCTCTGGAAGCGGCTCTGGTAGCGATGCCCCCCGAAGTACGTCAGAGAAAAGGAGTGAATCCGGGCGGGGAAGTTCTTCCAGGAAGTCTGTGAAATCAGCATCTGCAGGCAAACCAAAAAGAAAGTGAGCGCCGAGCGCACACAAATTCCGTCCAACCCCACACATGCACCGCTGGGGCGGAGGACTTTTTAATCAG
>Ga0138263_1357678_pt1 | contig 12605 bp, 8 predicted proteins | sample RNAICE20151115_2_FD_105274 | JGI IMG/M metagenome (GOLD analysis project Ga0138263, IMG submission 105274) | Metatranscriptomics of polar marine prokaryotic and eukaryotic communities from Arthur Harbor ice station, Antarctica -... | ecosystem: Environmental > Aquatic > Marine > Unclassified...
ACTCGATTGATATGAAAAAACCTATGAACAGTCGTTTGATCCGCGTTCAACATTTAGCACTAGCTATTTGTACAGTACTATTTTTCCAGGTTTCTGGAGTCGGTGCACAAAGCATCTGGGAGGCTGGCGACCCTATAGGTGGCCAAACACTTTTTAATACAAACTGTGCGTCTTGCCATAAGATTACTGATGAAGTCCTTGTTGGGCCTGGCTTGTATGGCATTCAGGACCGGTGGGGATCAAGCGATGACATGCTTGTTCAGTGGATTCAAAATCCCCAAGAAGCCCACGAGTCTGGAGACAAGTATATCAAAGGATTGGTCGACCGCTATGTCCCAACCTACGGATGGATGACAGCTCAAGCTGTTTCTAAGGAGGAAATCCGAGACATTATGGCCTACGTTAGTAACCCTCCAGAAGTCATAGGGGGCACTGCTGATGCGAGTGCCGATTGTCCTACGATAGATGATGACAAAGTAGAGGAATCTGAATCTGAGAATGCAATTTGGTTCCTCATTTTGTTTGTGCTGTTCATCACTATTGCACTAGGTGCATCAGGTGTAAAGCGTTCACTAACAGATGTGTTGGCAGAGAAGAATGGTGAGGAGATGTTGCCTGATTCTAGTTACATGCAGCGTTTGGGCGGATGGATTTGGAACAACCTTGTATTTGTTTCTTTGCTAGGCGTATTCTTTGTCTTATATCTTGTAGTAGCTGGTTACTCAGCGCTCATGGACATTGGTCTTTATACCGACTACAGCCCAGATCAACCCATTGCATTTATCCACAGCGTTCACGTTTGTGAGAACGAAATAGATTGCAAGTACTGTCACCACAGTGCTTACGAATCGAAACATGCTGGAATCCCGAGTGCAAACGTTTGTATGAATTGCCACAAAGCAATTAAAAAAGGTAAAATATCGGGCACGGTAGAGATTGAAAAGATTTACGCTGCGATAGGTTTTGATTCAAACTCAGGGACCTACATAGATGGTGAAGGGGAGATTGGCAATCTGTTACCTCAGGACAGTTATGACGGTGAGCCCATTAAATGGAACAAGGTACATAACCTCCCTGACCACGTATTCTTCAGCCATCAACAACATGTCACTGTTGGCGGTCTTCAGTGCCAAAACTGCCACGGTGACGTCAGCACATACAGTGTAGGTCGAATCGCCCCAGTGGAGGAGATCAATGAGTTGGTAGATGCTTACCCTGGTTTAATTCAATTGTCAAAGCCTACCCTTACGATGGGATGGTGTCTTGAATGCCACAACAAGGCAGAGGTTGATATGACTAGCAACGGATATTACGAAGAGCTTCATGAAAGACTCAATGACTCTGAAAGAGGTAATGAGGAATTACGTCGCTACTTAGAAGATGATAAAATCACTGTTAGAGAACTTGGTGGCTGGGAATGCTCCAAGTGTCACTATTGAACCCCTGATTCTGACGCCACATGGCTAATACGAAAAAATACTGGTCCGGTTTAGACGAATTAGACGGCACGGATGCTTTCCAGGAAATCCAATCAAAGGAATTCCAAGAGCAAATCCCTGTCGACAAATTTTTAGCAGACGAGAAATTAAACTCAACGACCACAGGTCGCCGAGATTTTTTGAAATTCATGGGTTTTTCTCTCACGGCAGCTACGCTTGCGGCGTGTGAGACACCCGTTATAAAATCTATTCCCTACACAAATAAACCAGCCGAGGTTACGCCTGGTGTTGCGAATTACTATGCGTCTTCTTATTACGACGGCATGGATTACGCGAATATTTTAGTTAAAACGAGAGAGGGGCGTCCGATTTTTGTGAAAGGAAATGCTGCCACTGGTACAGGCGCTGGTAAAGTGAATGCACGCGTGATAGGTTCTGTCATGGAGCTCTATGACAAAGCGCGTTTAGAAGGCCCTACAAAAAACGGAGAGGCGACAACTTGGTCGAACCTTGATGCTGCAGTTTCTGAATCAATCAATGGCAATGGTAGAGCCGTCGTGCTTTCTAATACGATTGTCAGTCCATCGACTAGAAAAGCGATCGAATCACTTGGCGCTGAACACATTCAGTACGATGCGATTTCTTACAGCGCGCTTCGTGAAGCACAAGCTGCATCTTTTGGCGTAAATGCTGTGCCACATTATGACTTCTCGAAAGCCAAAGTCGTTGTCAGTATCGCAGCAGATTTCTTAAACTCTTGGCTTACTTCAACACAGTTTGCACCTGATTATGCGTCACTCAGAAATCCAAACAGTGGATCTCAATCAAAGCATTTTCAGTTTGAATCTGTCATGTCAATGACCGGTACGAACGCAGATGTTCGAACAATGATCAGCCCATCTGAGGAAGGAAAGGTGGCAGCAGGTATCCTTGCTGTTTTAAAAGGGGGGGCAGTCTCGAACTTAGAGGCAAAAGTTTCTTCTCGTGTCAAAGCTGCAGCAAATGCACTTTCGGGTTCTAAGGGTGAATCATTGCTGATTGCCGGAACAAACGATCTTTCAACCCAGACTATTGTCGCTGCGATAAACCAACTGTTGGGGAATTACGGAACGACAATTGATCTAGAACGACCTTCTCAAGCATATCGCGGAGATGAATCTGCAGCGACACAATTAATTGCTGACATGAATTCAGGCAAGGTGTCAACGCTGATCACATATGGTTGCAATCCTTCCTACGATATGCCAAACGCTCAAGCCTTTAATTCTGGCTTGGCAAAGGTGTCTACTTCTGTGAGTATGAATGGCGTTGCAGATGAAACTGCTAGTCGTTCAACATTTGTAGCGCCTGATCACCATTATCTAGAAAGCTGGAATGACTTAAGTCTTCGCGCTGGCCGAATAGATCTTGTTCAACCTACAATTGAGCCTCTGTTCAACACAAGAGCCGCGCAAGAATCATTCTTGGTTTGGTCAAGTGCTGAAAATGCTGATTGGTACACCTTCCTTCGCAGTCAGTACAATGGTGATTACACATCAGATGTACTTTACTCGGATTCGGATTGGAACAGTGCCATTCACGATGGAAATATGGCAGGAAATGAGGTGTCTGAATCACCGAATTACACAGCCTCAATTGAGACTTCGCTTGCAGAGCGAAAAGTGTCAAAAGTGAAGGGGGGTGATATGGAGTTGGTCACTTACGTCAAGGCAACAGCAGGGGCAGGCCAGCATGCAGCGAATCCGTTTCTTCAGGAGACACCTGATCCAGTTTCTAAAGTGACTTGGGACAACTACGTAACGATGTCTAAATCAGATATGGTTGCGCTGGGTCTGAACACATATATCGCTCAGGAAGATCTGGCGACAGTTGTGAAAGTCACAGTAGGTGACAAGCAAATTGAACTTCCTGCATACATGCAGCCAGGTCAAAAGCCAGGTACGATCGGTATCGCTCTCGGGTATGGCAGAGGGTCAAATGGTGAAAAAATCGGTCAGGCGGCTTACCAAACTGGCGAGAAAGGACAGCACCTGATGCTAGATTCAGGTCTTCCTATGCCTATCGGAGTGAATGCATTCCCACTGACTTCTAATTCAGAAGGAAACACAATTTATGCGAGCTACGATGTAAATATTGAAGCAACAGACAGAGAGTATCCACTCGCTTGTACTCAAATTCACAACACCTATATGGGGCGTGATTCTGTCGTTCGTGAAACTTCTTTTGATTCATACCTCGCTGAAGCTGATAAGCCTAAAGGGAAAGCCTCTTGGAACATGGCGCATGCTTTGAATGTTCACGATGACACCAACAACGATGGTGTGATTGATGCAAGAGACAAGGAAAACACAAGTGAGTTTGATCTTTGGCACAGCCATCCAGTAAAAGATGTAGGACATCGCTGGGGCATGACGATAGATTTAACAACCTGTACGGGTTGTAGTGCTTGTGTCACAGCGTGTAGTATTGAGAATAATGTGAGCGTTGTGGGTAAGGATGAGGTTCTTCGTCACCGCGACATGCATTGGATTAGAATCGATCGTTACTACGCGTCCGATTATTCTCTCGAGAAAGGGGCGGATGAAGGCGTTGGCGTTATTTCTAGCTATGGTCTTATGGAAGATCCTGCTGAGAATCCTCAAACAGTTCACATGCCTATGATGTGTCAGCACTGCAACCATGCTCCTTGCGAGACGGTTTGTCCTGTAGCTGCCACCACGCATAGCAATGAGGGCTTAAACCAAATGACTTACAACAGATGTATAGGCACGCGTTACTGCGCGAATAACTGCCCGTATAAGGTTCGTAGATTCAACTGGTTCAACTACAAAGGGCACTCGAAATTTGAAAATGTAAATCCAGCGCACGATTCTCTTGCGCGTTTGGTTCTCAATCCCGATGTCACTGTTCGTGCCCGTGGTGTCATGGAGAAATGCTCGATGTGTGTCCAGCGTATTCAATCTGGAAAACTTGAAGCAAAAAAGGCTGGGACTGCGATTAATGATGGTGAGGTTGTTACAGCTTGTGCTGAAGCATGTCCGTCAAACGCAATTGCATTTGGAGACCTAAATGACACTGGTTCGCAGGTGCGTGCCATTTCTGAAAACAATCGTTCTTACCATGCACTAGAAGAAATAGGTGTACAGCCAAATGTCTTCTATATGACCAAGGTGAGGAATGTAGATAGTAACGAAGCTTGATTTAACTACAATGCAGAAAGAATCAGCAATACGCGAACCGTTAATCCTAGGTCACAAGACCTATAAGGACATTACAGACGATGTGGTCGGACCGATTGTCGGTCCTGCTTCACTCGGCTGGAAAATTTTGATTACCATATCGAGCATCATTGCCATTTATGGCATTGGCTCAATTTTATACCTCATAAGCACAGGAATTGGTGTTTGGGGGTTAAATAAAACTGTGGGATGGGCTTGGGATATTACCAACTTCGTATGGTGGGTAGGTATCGGTCACGCCGGCACATTGATTTCTGCAGTCCTCCTCTTGTTCCGACAAAAATGGCGGATGGCGATTAACCGCTCAGCAGAGGCGATGACCATTTTTGCGGTGATCATGGCTGCCGTTTTCCCAGGAATACACATGGGAAGGATTTGGTTGGCGTATTACGTTTTCCCCTTGCCCAATCAATTCGGGTCACTTTGGGTGAATTTCAACAGTCCACTTCTTTGGGATGTATTTGCGATCTCCACATATTTCTCGGTATCACTTGTATTCTGGTACGTGGGATTGATTCCTGATTTCGCGACAATTCGGGACAGGGTTACAAAGCCATTTGCAAAGAAGATGTATGGCATTATGAGTTTTGGTTGGAGTGGCCGTGCAAAACACTGGAATCGTTTTGAAGAGCTAAGTTTGGTGCTTGCGGGTATTGCAACCCCACTGGTATTCTCTGTACACTCGATTGTATCTATGGACTTTGCGACGTCGGTTATTCCAGGATGGCACACGACAATTTTCCCTCCTTACTTCGTGTCTGGAGCTGTTTTTTCTGGGTTTGCCATGGTCCAAACGCTTTTGCTCGTCATGCGTAAAGCCTATAAACTCGAAGACTATATCCATGTGAAGCATGTCGAGTACATGAACATCGTTATTATTGTGACGGGTTCCATTGTGGGTGTCGCTTATCTGACTGAGCTGTTTATTTCTTGGTATTCTGGTGTAGAGTATGAAAGCTATGCATTCATTAACCGTTTCTCAGGACCTTATAAAGCAGCTTACTGGACGATGATGACTTGCAACGTAATAAGTCCTCAATTGTTCTGGTTCAAGAAAATTAGACGGTCTTTGGTTGCGACATTTATCTTGTCAATCGTGGTGAATATCGGGATGTGGTTTGAGCGTTACGTCATTATCGTCACCTCTCTTCACAGAGATTACTTGCCATCTAGTTGGGGAGAGTTTATTCCTACCGCAACAGACGTTGGGATCTTTATTGGCACACTGGGAATATTTCTGACCCTTTTCCTCGCCTTTACGAGATTCTTCCCAGTACTCGCTTTGAATGAGCTTAAGACGATATTAAAGTCCAGCGGAGAGTCTTACAAAAATGAACAAGTCAAATAATACCATCATGAAAAAGGTATTCCACGTCATGTATGACGACGACGAAAAGCTACTGGTAGCAGCTCGTGAACTTGTAAGCAAAGGCATACATGTAAACGAAGTTTACTCACCATTCCCTATTCACGGAATTGATCCTGTGATTGGAATTAAGCGCACGCGATTGGCAATTACATCTTTCATGTATGCCATGTCAGGCTTATCATTGGCCGTATTCTTTATGTGGTATACAATGATTTCAGATTGGCCTATGAATATCGGTGGAAAGCCTAGTTTTTCTTTGCTTGAAAATTTGCCGGCCTTCATCCCCGTATCATTTGAGTTCTCAGTTTTTTGTGCAGCCCATGGAATGGTCATTACGTACCTCCTTCGCAATGGGACGCTTCCTGGAATGCCTGCGACAAATCCAGACCCAAGAACGACAGATGACAAGTTTGTCATGGAGATTACGACAGATACAAATAGCATGAATGCTCAGGATCTTGAATCGGAAATTAAGAAAACCGATGTATTCGAACTAAGCATCAAAGACGTGAAGGAATCATGATGTACAAAACAATACAATACACAACGTTAGTGATTGTAGCTTTTGCTATGATGACTTCCTGTACAACAAATCCAAATAGCCCAGGTGTGGAATACATGCCTGACATGTACAGATCCCCTGCGGTAGAAGCATACGTTGATTATGGCGAGGATCCATATTATGTAACAGAGGAAGTGGCGGTGTCGCAGCGAAACAAGCAAAGTGCACGAAAGCCAGTTGCGGGTTCCATTCCATTTCTAGGGGAGGATAAGCCGTTTGGCCTTCCATACCCTTATTCAAATACGCCAGAAGGCTATGAAATGGCGGGAAAACAGAATTTCTCACCACTGCCTACAACCCCAGAAAACATTGAGGCAGGAGCGTTAACTTTCGGGTTAATGTGTTCGCATTGTCACGGCGAGAAAGGAAACGGAGACGGTGCCATTTCTAAGAATGGCCATATCCTTGGTATACCCGACTTCTCAGCAAAATTGAAAGACCTTCCAGAAGGAAAGATGTATCACACCTTGATGTATGGCAAAGGTCTCATGGGTTCTCATGCATCTCAGATATCTCCCAAAGGGCTTTGGCAGATTATACAATACATTAAAGTCATGCAAAATGGAGGGGAGATGCCTTCCGTTGACGAAGATGTTGCAGAGGGAATGACTGAAACTCAAAATAACAACTAACCATGGAATTCAAATTTGAAGGACGTGCTAAGCTGATTACTCAAGTCTTAATGGCTGTGGGGTTAATCGCTCTTGTTGGAGGATATCTAACAGACCATTCTGACCATCACCAAAGATGGTGGGCGAATTTACTTGTCAATGGATTTTTCTATTTTTCGATCTCTTTGGCGGCACTGTTTTTCTATGCATTGCAGTATGCTACAGAAAGCGCTTGGTCCGTCGTAATTAAACGTTTCTTAGAAGCCATGTTTGGGTATATGCCCTATGGTGCGGCTGTCATAGTCATCGTTCTGTTGGCTGGACATTTGGACTTACACCACTTGTATCATTGGATGGACACCTCGCTTTATCATGAGTTTATGACCGTAGATGGTGGCGTGACGACCTATGCAGACAAAGAAGTTTCAGGCGCTGTTGTGAATCCGAACTACGATCACATCATTGCTGGAAAGAAAGGATATTTCTCACCTTGGTTCTTCTGGTTACGGACCATTATTTACCTTGCAACATTCCTTGGTTTTGCGATGTTATTTCGCAAGTGGTCTCTTCAAGAAGACAAGGCGCCCAACCTAGATCTGCACTATAAGGTGTTTCGTCGTAGCGCGCTGTTCTTGGTGTTTTTCGCAGTGTTCTCTTCAACCCTATCATGGGATTGGCTAATGTCCATCGACCCTCACTGGTTTAGTACACTCTATGGATGGTATTTATTTGCGGGCATGTGGGTTGCGATGATCATCTTCACACACGTCACAATTCTATGGTTGAGAACACAAGGGTACTTCCCCGAAATTTCGGACAGTCACATGCACGATTTGGGAAAATGGATGTTCGCAATCTCAATGTTGTGGAGCTACCTTTTCTTTAGCCAGTTTATGCTGATCTGGTATTCAAACATTCCTGAAGAAGTAACTTACTACGTGAATCGAGTGTTCACAGATTATAAAGTTCCTTTCATTCTCATGTTTGCGATCAACTTCATTGTTCCCTTTCTTGTCTTGATCTCTAGAGACACAAAAAGAAACCCCAAATTTATACTGCCCGTTGCTTTCCTCATATTTGTAGGTCACTTCGCGGATGTATATCTCTTGGTCATTCCAGGAACGATGTTTAACCACAATGTTTTTGGTTTTTTTGAAGTCGGATTGTTCCTTGGTTTCCTTGGATTGTTCGTTAACAGAACATTATCGACGCTCTCAAAAGCTCCACTGATAGCTAGGAATCATCCCATGCTTCAGGAATCAAAGGAATTACATTACTGACCCAGAAAACGAAGCTAACGAATGAAACTTCTCATACTTTTAGTTATAGTTGTAGGCATTATAGCCGTAGCTCAATTGGCTAAAATCTACCAACTCTCTGCACGTCTTCGTGGACATCGTGAAGAGGAAATTTCTGAGGCGGATACTCGCTTACAGGGTTCACTCTGGATTGTATTTATGTTTGTCTTATTTGGCACCACGATCTGGCAATTCGTTCGTTATGGTGATTATTTACCACCCTCGGCATCTCTTCATGGAGAGGCTGTAGATACGTTAATGGGCTATAATTTAGCGCTTGTCATTTGTGTTCTTTGTTGTGAATGCCCTGATTTTCGGTTTTTCTTATAAGTACAGATACAATAAGAATAGAAAAGCGCACTTCTTCCCACATGATACGCGCCTAGAGGTCATTTGGACAGTGATCCCATCTATCGTTCTGGCGGTCATTATTATTTATGGCCTTCAGACCTGGTCTGAAATGACTGGTCAAGCTTCTGACGACTCGCTTCGCGTGGAGCTCTATTCAAAACAGTTTGATTGGACGGCGCGCTACGCTGGGGACAATGATGAATTTGGATCGACGAACTTTAATCTAATTACACCATTAAATCCGCTTGGGATTGTGACCCAGGAAGGTATAGATCAAGCCCTTCTTAAAATTGAAGATAAGATCGCAAAATTGAATGGTGAACTCTCTGTTGAAAAAGGTCACCTTTTGGCTGAGAAAGTTGAGCTCGAACGGTCTCTTCACCCTTCAGATGACCACGGACATTCAGATCATGATGACGCGCATCACGAGATGTCAGAGGGGTATAAGAACAACCTAGAAACCAGGCTCTCGGCGATAGACGATCTTCTTGATTCGGGGACTTCTAAAGTGATGACCGACGCTGCGTATGAAGCGAAAGAAGATAAAATTTACCGTCTCAAGCGACACCGTCAACGTATTCTTGAACTTAAGAATTATGAAGTAGGAGAAGCGCTTGATGCCTGGGAAATCGGCAAAGACGATCGGATTGTGAAATCAGAATTCCACCTTCCCATTGGAAGAGAAATTGAATTTGTTTTTCGATCAAGAGATGTCCTTCATTCGGCGTTTATGCCTCACTTCAGAGCGCAGATGAATACGGTTCCTGGATTGCCTACGCGGTTTAAAATAGAAACGACTATTACAACGGATAGTATGCGTACCATCCTCGACAATCCTGACTTCAACTACATCCTTCTCTGTAATAAAGTTTGTGGGTCTGCCCACTTTAATATGCAGATGACCATTGTGGTTGAGACACAAGAAAAATACGATGCTTGGCTCTCTGAGCAGAAAGTTTACATGGCCGAAAAGAACTGATTATGGGAAATATCAATCATAAGGAAAGCTTCGTTTCGAAGTATATTTTTACATACGATCACAAGATGATCTCTAAGCAATTCCTCATAACTGCTATTGTTATGGGAATTCTGGGTGTGTCGATGTCTATTCTTTTTCGACTTCAACTGGGTTGGCCAGGAGAGAGTTTTGCAATTCTTGAAACGTTCCTTGGTAAATGGGCTCCAGGAGGCGTTTTAGATAGAAATGCCTACTTGGCGCTTGTAACAATTCACGGAACAATTATGGTGTTCTTTGTTTTAACAGCAGGCTTGTCAGGGACATTCTCTAATCTTCTTATTCCACTACAAATTGGCGCAAGAGATATGGCTTCGGGCTTCCTCAATATGCTTAGCTACTGGTTTTTTGTGATTTCATGTGTCGTGATGGTTTTCTCACTTTTTGTAGAGGGCGGCGCAGCATCTGGAGGTTGGACAATTTACCCTCCTTTAAGTGCATTGCCTCAAGCCATGCCTGGTTCTGGAATGGGAATGACCCTCTGGCTCTTATCCATGACTTTGTTCGTGGTTTCTTCTCTCTTAGGATCACTTAACTACATTGTTACGATAATAAACTTGAGAACCAAAGGGTTAAGCATGACCCGTTTGCCTCTCACCATTTGGGCGTTTTTTGTAACAGCCATTCTCGGTGTGCTTTCTTTCCCTGTTTTGGTTTCAGCAATCGTCTTACTTCTGATGGACAGAATGATGGGGACAGCGTTTTACTTAAGCGACATCTTCATTGGAGGTGAAGCATTAGACGCCACTGGAGGATCTCCGATTCTTTATCAGCACCTTTTCTGGTTCCTAGGTCACCCAGAGGTTTACATTGTTCTGCTTCCTGCTTTAGGGATTAGTTCTGAAGTTATCGCTACGAATTCTCGTAAACCGATCTTCGGATACAAGGCCATGGTAGGCTCGATCATTGCGATTGGATTTCTCTCTTTTATTGTTTGGGCACACCACATGTTTGTCACGGGAATGAATCCATTCCTGGGATCTGTGTTTGTATTCACAACCTTACTTATTGCGATTCCTTCAGCTGTGAAGGCGTTTAACTACATCACAACTCTGTGGAGAGGAAATATCCGATTGACACCAGCAATGCTCTTTAGCATTGGTCTTGTGAGCACGTTCGTCACAGGAGGATTGACAGGTATTATTCTTGCAGATTCGGCACTCGATGTGACAGTTCATGACACATATTTCGTGGTCGGGCACTTCCATATTGTGATGGGTCTCTCGGCGATCTTTGGGATGTTTGCAGGTGTTTACCATTGGTTCTCGAAGATGTTCGGAAGGATGATGAATACGAAGATGGGGTATGTGCATTTCTGGTTTACGATCGTTTGCGGATACGGTGTATTCTTCCCGATGCACTTTGTCGGTTTGGCTGGAGCGCCACGAAGGTATTATGATTCAACGAGTTTCGATTTCCTTGATTCAGTGGCGGACCTTCAGCCGATTATTTCGACGTTTGCGATTGTTGGAGCACTGGCTCAGTTGGTTTTCTTATTCAACTTCTTTTACAGCATTTTCAGGGGCCAACCAGCAACTCAGAATCCTTGGAAATCGAATACATTAGAGTGGACTACGCCTGTAGAACATATTCACGGCAACTGGCCTGGCGCATTGCCAGAGGTACACCGTTGGGCGTATGACTATAGCAACCCCGCGCATGATGAAGACTTTGTGTTGCAGACGACCCCTCTTAAAGATGGTGAAGTCGGACACTGATTCTCGTTCTTGATAAAATTTTAGAAACCCCTCGATATCTTTCCGAGGGGTTTTTCTTTTAGATTAACTTGCACACATGGAGCCAAACGAAGAGTTTGACATGAGAGACAGTGAAGCACACCGTACGGATATTGAATTCGAGCGTGTGCTAAGGCCTGCGCAGTTTGAAGATTTCACCGGACAACGTGCAGCGATGGACAACCTGCAAATATTTGTTGCAGCTGCTCGACAGCGCAATGAATCCCTTGACCACCTTCTTCTTCATGGGCCTCCAGGATTAGGGAAGACGACACTCGCAAACATTGTTGCGAATGAAATGGGGGTGAAAATCCGAACAACGTCAGGACCAGTTCTTGATAAGCCTGGTGATCTTGCGGGATTGTTAACCAGTCTTGAGGTTAATGACATTCTTTTTATAGACGAGATCCACAGGCTCAGTGCTGTCGTTGAAGAATACCTATACAGTGCAATGGAGGATTACAGGATTGACTTGGTCATTGACTCTGGTCCAAATGCGAGAACGGTCCAAATTGATTTAAATCCCTTTACCCTAATAGGCGCGACCACGAGATCAGGTCTCTTAACTGCGCCGCTAAGAGCCAGGTTTGGCATAAATCTCAGGCTGCAATATTACGACACGAAAACACTGACGGACATCGTTGAACGAAGCGCCGGGATTTTAGATATTTCGCATGATCTTGCTGCAGCACATGAAATTGCTTCTCGAAGCCGAGGAACCCCAAGAATTGCAAATGCGCTTTTGCGGAGGGTCAGAGATTTTGCCCAGATAAAGGGGGACGGAACAATTACAACTGCGGTTACTGATTATGCGCTCGATGCGTTGCAAGTAGATAAACGAGGATTAGATGAAATGGACAATCGGATTTTATCGGCACTGATTGATAAATTTGCAGGAGGTCCAGTAGGGATGACGACATTGGCCACTGCCATTGGAGAAAATGCAGGAACCCTAGAAGAGGTGTATGAGCCATTCCTCATTCAG
>Ga0138263_1100572_pt1 | contig 12561 bp, 2 predicted proteins | sample RNAICE20151115_2_FD_105274 | JGI IMG/M metagenome (GOLD analysis project Ga0138263, IMG submission 105274) | Metatranscriptomics of polar marine prokaryotic and eukaryotic communities from Arthur Harbor ice station, Antarctica -... | ecosystem: Environmental > Aquatic > Marine > Unclassified...
CGGCCTCTCTCGCAGAGAAAAATGCTGCTTTTAAAAGAAACCAGGCGTGGCACCAGCGTAGACAGCGTGAGCCCAACACAAAAAGACGCCTCGCCAAAATGCGCGTAGATTAGATTATTCTTGCTCAGAACCTCAGTAAGGAATTAATCCTTCTATACCACATATCATCACGTGGTAGGGCGTGAGCGCACCAAGCACTGCTGTGCGTGCGCTTGAACACATCCCAGTCGGGCAGAACCTGCGTGTGCGCGCGCTAGGTTTGACCGAGGGCGGGATGGCGGGTCCACAGCGACAGAGGTCGCGTGGGCTTTTGCTATGGGCGCAGATTTTTGCCCTCGTTTCCCTGGCGTCAGGGTCCCACTTCCGTTATGGCACACTGTCCTACAACCCGTTGACTAGCACAATACGCGACAGCGCCGGTTTGAAGCAACAAGTAGAGATAACATTGCTAGCGGCGTACCGTCGTAACTACGAGTGGGGACAAAATTTCGGCGAGCAGTGGAAACAATTGAGCAGTCGCCAATCCAACTCTATCTATTACGGGAACGAAAAGTTATACAGAGTTTTCGACTCGACGAACGTTGGCTGCACGACGAAAGGGGGCGTGCCAGCCGGGACGGGCGCGGCCGAATGCTACGAGTGCCCGGTTGGGGTCGATGGCGTCGTGGACGCTACGGGCATCGAGGCTGTGGGGGGGGGCTGCGTGAACACCGCCCCGCGCTTCGACGTGGGCACCGGCGACTCGAACGCCAACGGGATCGGTGGCGAGAAGTTCTTCATCAAGTTCCCGTACCTGAGGCAAGGCGAAGGCGCGGGGAATGCGAATATTGTGCAGTGCGAACTCCCCTTCACCTGCGACATCAGAACCGTCGGCGGAAACGACAACACCCCGCAAAGCGAACTTTGCAAATTCTACCAAGACAACGCCGCGCGGGACCCCGCGAAGTGTGCCTCTTGGCATCTAGTGTACGGCATGTTCACGGGCGACGAAGCCGGAGCTGGTATCGACGTCGAATTTGAGGTCACCGGCATCGACGATGACAAAAATGGCGTATCTGAGGCGAGATCCGCGATAGGAAACTTCATCACCGGTCAGGCGAAGTTCACGCACTACTACTACATGGACAAGAGCAAGCCGTATTTCGCGCACTTCTCCGGAGGCGACCGCGTGTACGAGTGCGGCGGTGGCCGCAGCACTATGAACGATCTCGGGCAGTGCCAGAACACACTGCGCTTGCAGCTGAACAACAACGCCGAGGGGAGGTTCCGTCTCGAGATGTCGGTCTGGCTCAAGAGTACCCTCGACAACCGCTCGCCTAGGATCACAATGATTCCCATTGTGCCCGTGCCCCGCGCTCTGGCTGGCAGCCGCTCTCGCTTCCAGGTCGCGGCGTACGACCCTGATGGCGACGAGCTGCGCTATCGCTTCGGTAACACCGAAGAGTATGGAGGTATCGTGCGTTCAAAGACAGAGGCGTTTCCCTTCTCCTCAAACCAAGGTGGTCTTCCGCTCGGTGGGATCGACGGTGGGTTCGTGTACGGTCCGTTCGATTGCAACTCAGATAGTAAGAGCATTACACAAACAGGATTCTGCCCCACCGACCGCGTTCCTCGTCAGCCCTTAGGCACGACTGCCCACTCTTTCAGCAGCATTGTCCCGGGTTTGATCGAGTGGGAGACGTTCGACACGCCCCCCATGGACGCGGACGTCTGGTGCCCCAAAGACGGCGGCTCCTGCACGAAGCTCCGCGAGGGTCTTTACAATTTCGTGGTGATGGTGGAGGACATCCCCACCACATCGGACTACTTTATTAGTGGTGATAGCCCCACCGGCAACCCGGCGGACCATAGAAAGTCAAAGGTGCCGGTGGACTTCATGGCGTACCTCTACGACGGCCCCATGTATTACTGCGACTCAGCATGCACGTCCGCCGCTGGTGTGGCCACGTATGCCAACCTAAATGGCATCTACGACACCTGCGCCATTTGCGGCATGGGCCCGCTCTCCGCCTTCAACAGCACGGTGTGCGCTGCGGGCGCCTCCGTCGGCAACTGCGCGCAGCTCGCCAGTGATGGCGTCTCTCTCGTCCCGCCCACCGACGCGTGCAAGCTCAACCAGGCGCCCACCTTCATCTCCGTGAACGGCAAGGAGAACAACACCATCGACACGCCGGAGGTGACCAAGTGGAGCGATGCCCACGATGCGATCCTTAAGGCCGGGGAGGGGGCAGTGGACGTCGAGACGTTCGAGTACCCGCAGATCTCGCAGTACAGAGGCGCTGCGGTGCAATTCTACGTCACTGCCGTGGACTACGATGAGTGCACCGCGCTCACGCTCGAGTCAACTGGCCTTCCTGAGACTTTCTCTACGGCAGCGCGACTGGCAGCGACAGTCTACGACTGGCAGCGCGCGCGCCTAGACGAGTACATCTACCCAACGGTGAACACGGGCACCATGGTGCGGCGGCTTTTCACGTGGAAGGCGCCCCCGGGTTCAGTGCTCAACGCGGGGCTGGACAATCGCGATGAGAAGACGTTGGTGTGCTTCACCGCGTACGACGTCTACTTCGCCACAGCGGATCCCTTCTACTGCGTGATGATCAATCTGCGCGAGAAGCCCGAAGCTGAGGAGGAGACGTTGCTCCGCTTCGAGTGCAAGATGGCGCTGCTCTGGTCGCCGGTGGTGAACCGGTTCGTCTTTGGCGACGATCAGAAGAAGTACTACACCGTCTGCCGCTACGAGGATTATGTCTGGCATCACGCCCTGGTGGCGGTTGACGAGGACGGCCTCGGCAAGCTATACGTGGATGGCGTCGCGCAGCAGCTCATGGTCCCCCGCGACATCACCAACCTCGCCGAAGGGTTTGACCGTGCCGCCGGCAATGACGTCTTCGAGACCACCATCTTCCCAACGAGCTGTGTGGGAGCCGGTAAGCGCCGCCGCTCCCTCCTCAAGGAGCACGGTGAGTCGGATGTGGGCGCCGACTCAATGTCGTCCATGCGCAAGACGTTGGCCCTCACCTACGACCCCAACAGGCAGGGCCTCAACGACTTCTCCGACCAGCCTGTGGATGATACGTTCGGGGACTACGACCCTGCCACCAAACCTGGGCTTGCGTGCTGCAACTTCCGCATCGGGCGCAAGTGCGAAACCACCGACACCAACGAGTACCGCTCCTTCGCGGGGCTTATCGACGAGGTGGCGGTGTGGAACCGCCTCCTCCGCCCCGAGGAGGTGAAAAGCACGCTGTTCAAGATGCCGCAGCACCAGACCGAGCGCCAGCTTGAGGGCCCGCGCGGGGTGCAGATCGACTACACTACCGGTCGCGTGTTGTACTCCCGCTTCAACAACCCGTGTATGGAGTCGCCTGAGCAGGCGCCTCCGCCCCCAGCCCCGCCCCCTCCGCCCTGCAGTGACGAGGGGTGCTTACGCCGTCGCTTGCTGATGGAGACGATTGAGGCGGAGGTGAACACCGAGGACAACCAGGACTTGAAGCGCCGCCGCCTGCTGCAGCTCTCCGGCCACGAGATCAGCCTCAACCTCCCCGGCGGCGACCGCGACTCAGTCACCATGAGATTTGCGCCCCCGCCCCCCGACGGCGCCAACTTGGGGCGCCGCGACTACGTCAAGGACGAGTCAATGCTCACGGCCGGTGTCATGTTCGAGAACGGCACCAGGCAGATGATTGACCCGTCCGACTTCGCCAAGACAGTCAAAGATGGGTCCTGGCTGCTTGTAGAGGCCAACCGCGCGTCACTCAACATCGACGCCGCACAGCTGATTGACTTCCCGTTCAACACCAAATACGCGTACACCGGGGTGCCTTGGATGGCTCCGATGGTGACGCAGGTCACCTCCACGTCCACGACGGGGGAATCCTCTTTGAACATGAACACCCCGTTGCCGCTGGACGGCGGCATTGACGTGCACGTGCACGGTATCGGATTCGCGCGGTCAGCGTTCACCAAGTGTGTGCTGGTGCAGCCAGACCCCGCCGGGCTGTTCGAGCGTCCGGAGGAGTACATCAACCCGGATGGTGACGATGATAGCCTATACAACAACTACTACCGCGGGCGGGCAGGCGCCATGACCATGCCGCTGAACGCGTACTCGTTCACGGATGGCACCACCCAGGTGATGAAGACGCAAGCGGAAGCGGTGTTCATGAAGGGTCTGAACATCCCGTGGATTAGCAACTACGACGATCACTTCGACCTTACCACTGGGTGGGACGCGGAAGACGTTGATACCCGCTTTGGCGAAATCCCTTCGTTCCAGATGGACCGCTTCGACTCGCACAGCCTTGACTTCATCTACGGCGGATGGGAGGTGCTCAAGTGCAAGCTGCCCCCAGCGGCGTTCCCCTCCGACAAGTACATCCTCGGCGTGTCCAACGACGCAGGCTTCACTGGGTCCCCGCCCACCTCGGAGATCTCGTTCATGGACTACTCCATTGCCCTCCGTGGCGACAGCTCCTTCTCCATGGACACCATCAGGGCCCAGCTCGGCAATGTGTTCTCCATCTCGGCGTGGGTCTACCCCACCCTTGCGCCGGACTCCACGGCCTCGTCCGACCGCCAGTTTGTTTTGGAGCTCGGTGGCACCGAATCCACCGGCATTATCTTCGATGGCTCGCTCAAGGCGGTGCTAGCCAACTCGCTGCAGTCGCCCTCGGCGAACACGAGCGACGTCAACATGTGGCACTTCGTGATGATTGTCATCGACGGGTCCCGCGCGTCCTTTTACCAGGACGGCTCGGACGAATTTTCCTTTGGCGGCGGCGGCAGCAGCCGCACCTGGGCCGGGTTCAACGCCGCGGGTCCTCCTAAGATGCAGTTTGGCAATGGTTTTTTTGGCATGATGGACGAACTCAAGATGTACCGCCGCGCAGTGAGCCACACAGAGCTCATGGCGAAAGATATGATGTATACCCGCGGCCTGCCAGATAACACCTTTGCGTACTACCGCTTCAACCAGCTCACGGAGTACATCGACCCTACCGACAAGGTGATCAATGACGAATTCCAGCAGTACGACGGTGTGGTTGACGGCGGTGCCATGGAATATGAGTACATCGCGATGGCCGTCCCCTGGGAGCCGTCCTCCATCTACAACATCAACGGTGTGGACGTGACCGAGAAGTTCAAGATCCATAGCTTCCCGCAGACGGGCATGACCGGCGAGCTCACCATCGAGGGCTTCAACATTGCCACGTCGTTCAATACTGGATGCAACTGGGGCGCTGAGCGCGAGATGCCGTCCACTGCCTTTACTGTGGATGACGAGGCCTCCCCCGAGCTGTGCAGCATCCCCGACTCCGAGGCGCTCAGCGTCAACTCCGGTGATGCCACAGAGACCTTCTCTCTGTGGCAAAAGGTGGGTGCCATGGGCCGTATCGACGGCAGGAAACCGCTGATGCTCCCCTACCCAGTGAGCGCGGTAAGCAGCTCCGTCGCCTTCGTCGCCGCCACCACCATCTCCGAGGACGGCACGACCATGACCTGCGCATCCGCGTCGGTGCCAAAGCCGCAATTCGCGCTGTTCTCCGCTGGGTCCGTCCCGAGCCTCAACGTAGTGCCGTTCGAGTTCACTGAGGTGGCTCTCGGCTGCTCCGGCGACAACTACATTGACGCTAGCGAGGTGAACAAGGGCATCGGTGGGCGTGCCTACACCATGGCTGCGTGGGTCATGCCTGCGGTGATGGATCCGGCTGCGCCGGAGATAACCCGCCGCAGGGCAAGGTCGCTGTTGTCTGTGGACAAGAACCTGCGCCGCCGCAAGCTGCTGAGCCACGAGGGCCACGTGGCCACCACGCTGCTTGCCTTTGAGGGCGAAAACGGCAAGAACGACGCTCTTGTGATGTACGACGGCGAGCGCTTCTTTTACTACGACGACTGCATCCTTGACGTGACCCAAACAGGCATGTCCGCCGCCGCCGGTGAATGGCATTACGTGGCGGTGTCCGTGGATTCGGAAGGCAACGGCATTCTCAACGTGGACGGCATCGTCCAGGAGATGTTCACCACCACGTGCCGCCCAAAGACGATGGGGACTTTCTCCATGTGCCAGGACTTCAACGCCGCGGGCGAGGCGTCGTCGTTCTTCTGGGGCACGTGGACGAGGTGAAGATCTGGGACCGCGAGATGCCCTATGAGATGATGTCGAGCTATATGTTCGAGCCGTATGACTTCGAGACGGCCAACCCTGTCGCGCACTACTCCTTCGCCGATTCCAACAACATGCTCCCCAACCTCGCTGTCGTTGTTGGCGGCGTGAACTGGATAAAGGCGTCTGGCCCCTGGATCCCAGCCACCGTCGTCGGCGTCAGACCTGAAATGACGGGCATTGCCGGCGGGGAGCCCGTAACTGTGTACGGCACCAACTTCGCCAAGTCGGCGTTCCTGCGCGTGTCGTTCGGCTCGGAGGGCATCGTCCCCGATGAATACATGGACAACGGCATCATTGCCACGATCCCCGCCCCCACTGAATTCGACTGCAGCGACGAGCGCCCTGTCACGGTGCACAACCTCCCAATGGCGGACACCCAGTTGTACAACACCTATTTCAACTCCACCTACACTGACATCGCCGTCGGGGAGGATGTGGAGTACGACGCCACCGTCGAGGGACTCGGCCACAGCATCTTTGCCCGCTTCACCTTCGACTTCACCGAGAGCGCCACCATTGTCGACGGCGACTATGCTGTGTCCTTCGACCTCTCCGGCGCCAGCAGTTCTCGTGCGGACCTCATGACTGATGAGCTCACCTCCGCAGGTGTCGACCCCAACCAACCCGTCATCCCCGGCACTACCCACTTCTGGATGCCTCTTGCAGCCGCGGTCCCCGACAAGGACCAGTTTGAGAAGTCGGCGGTGACGTTCGGGGAGGATTTCTCCGTACCTATCCCTATGCCGACCAGCGAAGAGTACACCATCGCCGTGTGGGTCTTCGTGGAGGCGAGCGATGAGTTCCCAATGGGCTCTGCCTGGAAGCTGGTCTCGATGGTGCACATGGAGGACGGCACCAGCATGGTGCACATCAACGGCAAGCAGATGGACGTGGCGGTGAGCCAGTTCATCACCATAGCGCTGTCTGACTTTGTCCTCGGAGGTCCCGCAGAGGAGGGTATCATCGATGAGTTGTGGGTGTGGTCACGCGCGCTCTTGGAGTGCGAGCTTGTGGCGCTGTACCACACGCAGGAGTTTGCGCTGGACTTCGTCAAGGGCAGCGACCACTTGATGTCAAACCCCGCGCACCTGATGCTGCCCATCCCCGCTGGCCCCTTGCGCTTCACCATGAGCATGTGGATCTACCCCTTCAAGACAGAGGGCATTCAGACGCTCGCGTCCTCAGACGGCACCAAATATTTCGATACCGAGAGCCGGGCCCTTGGCCTGACCTTCGGCTTAAACGACAACGCGCTGACATTCGATATCCACAAGGGGTGCTCTTGCCAGCCCTGCCCCGGCGTTATCACGATGACTTCCTGGAGGTCGGTCGTGAAGCCCTTTGAGTGGGCCTACGTCAGCTTTGTGTTCCCCTACGGTGAGGAGTTCCCCACCATGGAGCGCACCACCATGGCGATCCATGTCGATGGCATCCTCCGCGACGTAAAGGAGATCCCTGACGTGGTCATCCCTGAGGTGGCCGAGGCTTTTGAGATGCCCCTCCTCCTTGGCCAGCACTCCACGAATGAGCTCAACTTCCTGCCTTTCGGCGGCATGCTTTATGACGTGCGCTTTATCCACAGCACGTCATACAACTACAACATCAAGAAGGATATGCAGTGCCCGCCGAAGGAGCGCGACGCGCAGGATGTGTACTTCGAACTCAACGTCGGCTCAGGTGCCCTCGCCTCTACTGGCGGAGCGATGGGCCTCGGCAGGCTTTGGACCAACACGTCCTACGACGACCCCACTTCGGCCGCGTCCACCACTTATCAGGGCGACATGGTCTCCAAGGAGTCTGGGAAGGTAGGTCGCTTCGTCGTCACCTCCCGCACGTCTTGCCAGAAGAAGCGTGTGGTGGGCGGGGACACGTACACAGTGACGATGACTCACCCTAACGGGCAGGTGGACACGCTCCCCATCGTGGACACCAACGACGGCAACTACCACGTGTCGTACTCGGGCCTGACGTGCGATGACTACGCGACGTCCGTGTCGCTGAACGGCGAGCAGCTGAACACGTTCGACATCAAGATCTTCCCGGGCGCCACCGACCCCTCCCGGACCTCCATCGTGGACCAGTTCAAGGAAGACCCCTCGCGGACCTTCGGCGTGGCCTGCTACGGCGCGGTCACCGAGTTTGAGATCCAGGCCCGGGACTTCTCCGGTTGCTCCCAGGACGGCCACAACGACACTTTCATGGCGACGCTTGACGGACCCTCCAAGGTAACGGCTATCGTTACCCCTGTGCTAACGAAGGAGGGTAAAAGGGAGGGTCTTTACCGCGTGAGCTTCATTCCGGAGGCGCCTGGCAACTACCACCTGACCCTTTGGATGGTGGACCCCGTGACGCATGAGGCGCGCCAAATCATGGACGGCATGTACTTCTGCATTGAGGTTTGCGCGGAGGGCTCCCTCGAGCTCGCCACCGACACGGGCGTGCTGGTGGGTGAGGACCTCCCTGGCATATCTGACCTGGACCTATCCTTCCCTGGTATCACCATGGAGATGTGGTTCAAGCTCCCTGCCGGCACGAGCTTCCCCCGACCCAACGCTAACGATACCATGTACCTTCTCCACAAGGGCGGATCAGACCAGCAGTCCAAATACACCAAGACGTACGACCTCCTTATCAAGCCCTCGGGCGAGATCTACGCCTCGGTGTACATCGGCCTGGCGGAGATCCGCACTGTGAGGCTCCCCCCGGCAGACGCCATGAATTATCTTAAGCCGGAGGAGTGGATCCACGTGGTGGCGGTGTACAGCGGGTACCGCTTTATCATTTACATGAACGGCGAGCAGGTTGCCACTGTTGTTTACTTTGACAATGATGGGCTGGTTGACCCAAAGCCTGTCAAAACCAACCTCTACTTCCACCCGCTGGAGATTGGCGCGGGCATGGCCGGCGCCAAGATCGACGAGGTGAAGCTGTGGAAGGTGGCGAGGACTGCCGAGCAGGTTGCCGACGCCATGTACTGCGCCCCCTACCAGGACCTGGAGGATGTCGCGGCCTACTTTCCCTTCAGTGAGGGCACCGGAATCACGACCAGCGGGCATGGAGCGCAGTGCGACCACAGAGGGGCTACCGCGCACTTCAGCAATTGCCTGCAGGGCACCCTTACTGGGGACTCGTTCTTCACCCCCGACAGCCCCGTGGGAACCCCAACAGAGGGCTTCAACGCGCCTTCCGCCAAGTACTCGAGTTTCTTCGGTCCCGGGCTCTCCATCTATCCGGCGGGCTCCATGGACTTCATGTACACCGTTGTGGCCAAGGACATGTGCAACTACGCCTACACCAAGGTGTCGCCGACGTCGTTCGCCGCTCGCACGTCCAGCTACAACATCGAGTACGTCAACTTCGAGCCTCCCACCGGCCAGGAGTATCCCGTCATGACGGCCGGGAATTTCTCCGACCCTGTGTTTGCCGCCCCCCCCGCGTCCCGCCAGTGCCCCGGCGATGCCACCCCTGGCCCCTTTAAGGGCGACATCTACAACGGCCTCTTTGCCGTGCAGGACAACATGCCCACCACCCAGGCAGGCTCGTACTTGCTGGAGCTAACGGTGGACGGTGTCCCCACCGGCCCGCCCATGCTCATCACCGTGGTGGCCAACGAGCCCGACCATTTCGACGTGGCAATGGAGCTTGTGGAGCAGGGTCTGTACGCGGGCGTCCCTGGCGTATTTAAGGTGCAGATGAAGGACGCGCACAACAACATCATCTACACCATGATGTCCTTGGACGCGCAGGTGTCCCTGCTGGCGTCCCTCGAGGGGACACCGTCGGAGTACTCGTCCGCCCATCAGGGCCGCGTCATGGGCTTCGATGCAGACGACGGAATCTACACCGTCGCCTTCCGCTTGGGATACCCTGGCACGTACTCGCTGCTGCTCTCCGGCACGGGGGATGCGATGGACATGACCTCACTGTCAGTGAGCTTCACCGTGAACGCTGCCTCTTGGCACAGCATGCTCACCAGCAACTTGACAGTGCCTAATGCCACCCGCCGGTTCGAGCACACCTCCGCTGTGCACAACAGCAACATGTACATCTTCGGGGGCGCGCTGTACGACCGCACGTACCTGAACGACATGTGGAGCATCAAGATCGGGCACAGGCCCGAGGAGTGGGAGGAGGACTGGATGCTGGCGTTCAAAGAAACCCTTATGTTCGAGTATACCATCGAGGCAGAGAAGGACCTCACAGTTGAGGTGCGCGTCAACACCAAGGCGTTTATCGCAGCCGGCAAGATGAACCCGTCCTGCCTCGACGTGGTGTTCACGCTCCCAGGCAACTCCGACAGCCTGGACTTCTACCTTGACCCCCATCCTGGGTGTGACTCGGAGGAGACCCTCTACTGGGTGAAGCTCCCAGCAGGCTCGGTCTCCCCTGACGCCCACCTCCAGCTCATGGACATGTTCTACGGCAACCCCTTCTTGGGTGTGGTGACGCCAAACGAGCACAACAACCCGAAGAGCGTATTCTTCATGTACGAAGGCTTCGACTTTGACACCGGGATCTTCGAGCTCGGCGAGACCGCCTGCAACACGGCGGCGGAGACGAACGCCGCCGACACCTTTGTGCAGGACAGCAGCAACGTCTTCCACGGCTCTGGGTCCATGAGCGTGGTGTGGGGCAGCACCGGCATGCTGGTCTGGAAGTCGCCCATGCCCGTGCACGGCTTCAAGCTGCGCGCGTGGTTCTACGACTCGGACGCCACCAACTCCACGCACTTCATCTCGCCCGACTTCACCGAGTGCGACGCCGTGGAGGGCGACAAGACCATCCTCCCGATGGCGCACGGCCCACTTGAGGCGGTGTCCACCGCGGTGGGCACATACACCCTCGCCCACACCTCCAAGTACTGCATTGCCTCCCCGTGGGAGTCCGCTACGGCCAATGCCGCCGACGGAACTAAGACGGCGTTCCGCTCCGCCGGCTGGCATCAGTTTGAGGTGCTGTCAGCGTACGGGCGCCTGGTGGTGAGCATCGACGGTGAGCCGGTGAAGAACGTGTCTTCTGCTTATGGCGAGACCTCGCTGGAGCACGTCATGCTCAGCGCCGGGTTCACCGCTGAGCAGGTGTCGCAGGGTGGGCAGAATGACAATCACGCCTTCTGGGATGAGATTAGTGTGGTGCTGGTGGAGGACGGCGTGGGGGCCGTGAGCAACGCAGGGGAGGAGGTGCAGATGGTGGACAAGGTCGAGGAGCGCAACTGGACCAAGGTGAACGCGATCAATCCACCGCCCCCTCGCTATGCCCACTCCAGCGTAGTATTCGAGGACCACATGTACATCTTCGGGGGCGAGCGTAGCGCCTACGCCTTCAACGACGTATGGGTGTTCTCCTTCGCCACCGCCGAGTGGGAGTTTGTCACTCCCGTCACGGGTCCCGCCCCAGAGGGACGGTATGACCACACAGCAGCGGTGACGGCCTCCGGGCTGATGATCATCTATGGCGGGCGCAACGGCGGCAAGATCATGGGCGACATGTGGTCCTTCGACCTGCACACCCACACGTGGGCGCTGGTGCGCGCAGCGGAGGACGTCGACGCAGCGCCGCGCTTCGGGCACTCTTCGGCGATCCTCAATGGGACTAGCGACGACATGTACGTGTTCGGCGGATATGTGGACGGGAGCTTCAGTGGATTCTCCGGGGAGTTCCTCCGGTGCCAACTGTCGACGGGGATTTGTACAAACTTGACGGCCGGGTGTGAGACGATAGAGGTGTCCAGCGGGGTGCCGGAGGCGCTCTCTGCGCGGTACGAGCACACGGCATTCGCGGACGATCGGTTTGTGTACGTGTACGGCGGCGCGACGTTGTTCGCGCCACAGGGATTCACCAAGGTGTTTAAGTTCGCCGTGGCGGAGTGCTCGTGGGAGGAGATTGCCATCAGCGGGTTGCCAGTGGGGCGCTATGAGCACACGGCCGGGTTGGTGGAGGGTGGCATGTATGTGCACGGCGGGCACGCCAACGGGGACTTTGTCGACGACACGTACTTCTTCCCGCTCTAAGCTTATATTATGATTATTAAACGCGCTTAGAAGGGATATGCGGAGTGTTTTATCTACGTATCCGCAGTAAGCAGCAAGTGTCCGGGTAGGGCCGGGACTAGAATCTTTTTTTTCGGTTTGCCGAAAGAGGTTACCGTTGGCAGAGCAGCGGAATGACTCAAAGTGCGAAAGGACGGCTTGAGGAGTTGATTTAGAATCGTTCAATACTTCCAGGACCAAGAGGAGCATTTCAAAAAGTACAGAAGCGACGCCGAGAAGCACTGAGTGTATTCCCTTGTATAGATATATTATTAGATCGCTAATGCCTAGTCACCATATTGTGTGCAAGATGGCACACCACAAAAGACGCAGGATGTATCTACTACATTTAATTTATGAAAA
>Ga0138263_1106980_pt1 | contig 12281 bp, 14 predicted proteins | sample RNAICE20151115_2_FD_105274 | JGI IMG/M metagenome (GOLD analysis project Ga0138263, IMG submission 105274) | Metatranscriptomics of polar marine prokaryotic and eukaryotic communities from Arthur Harbor ice station, Antarctica -... | ecosystem: Environmental > Aquatic > Marine > Unclassified...
TATTTTGAATTTTCATAGATACATACCGCAAATATGCCCTCTGAAATCGCTTGGAAAAACCTCGGTCAAAAGGGAGAGAAGCCATCCGCAAGGTCTGGCCACACTCTCAACTGGATCGGTGGTGTTAACTACCTACTATTCGGTGGTATCGAAGACCATAAAAATGGCAAGATACAGCCCTCAAACGACATTTACACAATGAAGCTCGCACCAGCCGAGGCCACATGGTCAAAAGAACAGGCAACCAGCGCTGAGAAGCCTATGGGCAGAGCCCAACATGTTGCCCTCTCAATCGTCAAAAAGGAAAAGATTGATAAGGTTTGGTACTTCGGTGGCCATCACTCTCCAAATGCCAGACTCAATGATACCTGGTACTTCGTGGTCAAGGAGATGGGTTGGCAGAGAGTCGGAACTGACGCCGACAAAACTGAGAACCAGGAGTCTACAATTGGCGCTCCAGCCCCAAGAGCCAACACCGCCGCCTGCCTTTACGAAGACAAGGTCTACCTTTTCGGTGGTCATGGTGGACACAACTTCCTCCGTACCTCCTTCAATGACTTGTACACCTTCGATCTCGAGACTGATACTTGGGCTAAAATCGAGTACAAGAACAACGGTCCAGAAGGAAGGGGTGGACACAGCATCTTTGCCAGTGATGAAAAGATCTACATCTATGGTGGATGGAACTCTGAGATGCAATTCACCAACATCTTCATTTTCGACCTTGAAAAGCTCGAGTGGAATGACTCTGATGTCTCCAATGGAGTGCCAAGATGGAACCATGGCTCTATCCTCGTCGAGGCTATCCCAACCAGGAAATTCTTCATTTTCGGTGGCGAGTGCCTTGAATACCAAGAGGGTACCGCCAGAGCCTTCGGTGAGTATGTCAACACTTCTTGCTATCTTGATCTTGGATCAATCACATGGACTACCTATGCTTCTGATCCAGAGGTCTTTGACAACATCCCATCTCCAAGAGAGTACGCCGCCATGTCTTATGATGAGAGAGAAAGAAAAATCCTCATTTATGGAGGTTGGAACAACGGCTGGTTCGATGATTTGTACTCCTTAACAGTTGCTAAGATCGTCGGTCCATCTTATGCCATTACCGCTTCTGACCCATGCCTCGGACAACTCTCCGGCGGAGTCGAGCTCACCATCAATGGTAGAGGTATTAAAGACGCCAACATTCAAGTCCTCTTCACTCAAGGCAGCAGAGCTGTCGACGGCGTCACCAAACAGACTCTTTAAGTCCCTGGCGTATTCGTCTCCGAGACTGAGCTTACTTGCGTCACTCCTAACTTCGAGGCATTCGGACCAAAGGAATGTGTTATGTAGCTTACTATTGCCAACGGTGATCTTACCAACACTTTCATTCCTTTCCAATACTTCTATAACACTAGAGCCGATAAATCTCTTGCTTATGGACCAGGTCTCCTAGAGGGGTGTGGAACTAAGAACCCAACCGAGTTCAAGATCATTGCCAAGAATGACCACAGCGAAAACAGAACCTCCGGTAGAGATACCTTCGAGGTCAAAATCTCCCAAAAGATTCCAATCCCATAGGAGGTGCAAGATGATCCTGAGCTATTGGCTGAATACAAGCAAGAGACCAAGGAAATCAAGTGTGATATCACTGATACCGACAACGGTCAGTATGATGTGAAATACGTCGTGGAAGCCGAAGGACCAGTCAGCATTTCTATTCTCTTCCTTGACGACAAGGGTAGAATGGTCCCAGTCAGAGGTTCTCCATACCTCATTAACTACAAAGATGGTGTCGATCCCAAGTGCAACCTCATGACCGGTAAACTAATGGCTGAGCAGATCGCAAAATAGATCGTTTCTCTCCAAGCCACCATGACTGATTCCAAAAGGGAGATTCACACCAAAGACAAGAACCTCAGTGAAGTCAAGGTTCTCCTTTCAGTCAAAGAAAAGGTCGAGCATACTCAAAAAAATACCGACAACATCACTCTCCTAATCGATCAACTTGATGAGTCCCTTAAGTTGTTCCAACTCGCCAAGTTGTCCAAAGACCCACAACTGAAGGCTCTTGTCAAGATTAACAAGGACTGGGTTGATCTCAAAAAGATTGCCAAGGACACCAAGAAGGAGATTGCTCCATTAGTTCAACAGGAGAATGATAGAAACAAGGGCAACATCAAATAGCTCGAAGAAAAGATCACTGGCTTCAACCAAGAGATGAAGAAGAGAGAATTTTTCCAATACAAATGCGGAACCAAACTCGCTAAGGAGAAGCTTGACGGTGTCTTCGATGAGCTCACCATTTTCGAGGAACAAATCAAAGATTTCGGATTCAACGCTGATAAATTCGGACAACCAGACCTTATTAACAAAGCTGTCAAGGATATTGAGACCATCAAAATCACTGTCAACAACATGAAAGGTCTCTGGGACCATATCTTCATTTGCCAAACCAATTTCAATTAGAACATGGAAAACAAATGGTAAGGTCTTGATCCCTCCAAGATGGAAGACGATGTTAAGAAACTCATGAAGACTCTTAAAGATATGAAAGTCGAGAAGAAAGCCAACGCCTATGGTGGTATTCTTGAGGAGATCAAGAAATGGCTTGTTTTCTTGCCACTCGTAAGTGAGTTGGCTGATCCAGCTATGAGACCTAGACATTGGGACTCCATCAAAGAAAAGGTTGGTGTCAACTTCACCATTGATGAAAACCTCCTTTTGAAGGATATTTACAACCTTAACCTCGGATCCTACTAAGAAGATGTTGAGGAAATCACCGATCAAGCCAAATAAGAGGCTAAGATGGAGAAGACCCTCGCAAAGCTTGAGGTCGATTGGGCAGTTGTCGAGTTCGAGTTTGATGCTCATAAGGACTCTGGAGTCAATATGATCAGACTTAATGAAGAAAACTTCGATATGCTTGAAGAGAATCAGGTTAATGTAACATCCATGTTCTCCTCAAGATACCTTGCCACATTCGAGGACAAGATTGTTTACTGGCAAAAGGCTCTTGCCGCCATCAGTGAAATCACTGTTGTCGTCGGTGAGGTCCAAAGAACCTGGTCCTTCTTGGAAAATCTCTTCATTCACTCCGAAGAAGTAAAGAAAGAGCTTCCAAAGGAATCTATCAAGTTCATTGACATCGATAAGGAGGTAAGAGACATCCTCGCAGATGGTTTCAAGCACAAGAAATGCTTGAGCTTCTGTACCCAGGAATCTGTTCTCCCAAGACTTGAGCAAGTTCAAGCTGAATTGACCATTTGCGAGAAAGCTCTTAACGAGTTCATGGACTCCAAGAGAATGGCTTTCCCAAGATTCTATTTCGTCTCTCCAGCCGATCTTCTCGATATCCTCTCCAATGGTAACGCCCCAACGAAGATCATGGTCCATATGCCAAAGATCATCTCTGCCATGGACACCCTTGATCTCATAGAGGAGGGTGTTAGACCATTCGCCAAGGGTATGCACGCCTGTGTTGGTAAAGAGTACGTCGAGTTTACCGAGCCACTTAAGCTTATGGGTAAGGTCGAGTGCTATCTCCAAGACATTATCAACACCATGAGAAAGTCTCTCAGTGACATCTCCAAGAAGTCGCTTAAGATGTTCAGCGAGATTGATAAGGAGTCTTGGCTCATCATGGACCCAGCTATGGTTACTCTTCTGATTAACAACTGCGCTTGGGTCCTCAACTGTGAGAAAGGTTTCATTCAAATCGCCACAGACCCAAAAGCTATGGTTAAGTGCTGGGAGAACCAAATCACAGACCTTAAGGGACTCATCATGATGGTATAGGGTGACCTTACCAAGCCAGTTAGACAAAAGATCATGTGTTTGATTACCATGGATGCTCACTCCAGAGATATCATTGACCTCCTCGTCAAACAAGAAGTCAAGAAGGCCGATGAGTTCCAATGGCAAACCCAATTGAAGGGTGTCTTTGACCCAGGCAGAAATGACTTCGTCTTCAGGATTGCCGATGCTTGTCTTGACTATGGTTATGAATACCTCGGAAATGGAGCAAGACTCGTTATTACTCCTCTTACTGATAGAATTTACGTCACAGCCACCCAGGCTCTTCACTTGAAGATGGGTTGTGCACCAGCAGGACCTGCTGGAACAGGTAAAACTGAATCCACTAAGGATCTTGCCTCCGCTCTTGGTAAGGCTGTCTACGTATTCAACTGCTCCGATCAGATGGATTACCAAGGTATGGCCGGTATTTTCAAGGGCCTTGCCGCCTCTGGATCTTGGGGTTGCTTCGATGAGTTCAACAGACTTGTGCCAGAGGTACTTTCCGTATGCTCTGTACAATTCAAGTCAGTAACTGATGCAATCAAAGCGGGTAAGACCAGATTCACGATTCAAGGAGATGAGATCTCACTTGATCCAAGTTTTGGTGCTTTCATTACCATGAACCCAGGTTACTTGGGTAGATCTGACCTCCCAGAAGGTCTTAAAGCACTTTTCAGACCAATTACTGTCGTTGTTCCAGATCTTGAGCTCATCTGCGAGAACATGCTCATGGCTGAAGGTTTCGTCTCATCCAAAGGTCTTGCTAAAAAGTTCACCACCCTCTACTTCCTCTGCAGAGATTTGCTTTCCAAAGCTGCACATTATGATTGGGGTCTCAGAGCAATTAAATCTGTACTCGTTGTCGCAGGTGTAATGAAGAGAGCGGAGCCCACACTCGCTGAGTCCGCCATTCTGTTGAGAGCCTTGAGAGATTTCAACATTCCAAAGATTGTTGCTGATGATCTTGACATCTTCTTCGGTCTCCTTGGAGATCTTTTCCCAGGCATTGACGTACCAAGAAATAGAGATATTAGAATGGAGAAAATAATTGAGGACTGCGCTTAGGAAGCTAACCTCAACTGTGATCCAGATTTCCTTCTCAAGATCGTCCAGCTTGGAGAGCTCCTTGAAATTAGACATTGTGTCTTCACAATGGGACCACCAGGAGCTGGTAAATCATCCACATGGAAGATGCTCGCTAAAGCTCAAGACAAAGATGGCAAAAAGACTACCGTTGTTGACCTTAACCCAAAGGTCACCAGCACAAACGAGCTCTATGGTGTCGTATTGCTCGCCACTAGAGAGTGGAAAGACGGACTCTTATCCAAGACCTTGAGAACCCTTGGTCAATTCACCGACACCAACCCAAAATGGGTTATCTTAGATGGTGATCTTGATGCCAACTGGATCGAGTCCATGAACTCAGTCATGGATGATAACAAACTTCTTACTCTCGCCTCCAATGAGCGTATTCCATTGAAGCCACACATGAAGATGATTTTCGAGATCAGAGATCTCAGATTCGCTACACCAGCTACTGTATCCAGAGCCGGTATTCTTTACATCTCTGATTCATCTGGTACCCAGTGGAGATCATATGTCAAGTCCTGGATTAACCAACTCAAGACTGATGACCAAAAGAAGGGTGACCTCCAACAACTCTTCGACAAATACGTCCCAGAAACCCTCTTCCACTGTGCCAAGTCCTTCAAGCACGTCGTACCACAGGCCGAGATCTGCATGGTTATGTCGATGTGCAAGCTCTTGCAAAACATCATCTACCATAATGAAGTCAAAGGTCTCGAGTACATCTTCGTATTCGCCTGTATCTGGTGCATCGGTGGTGGTTACATTGAGAAAGAAGGTAAGGACTTCAAGAAAGAATTCTCCAACTGGTGGAAAGAAAAGTGGAAGGTCATCAAGTTCCCAGGTAAGGGAACCGTCTTCGACTACTATGTCGACATCGAGAACAGTAAGCTCGATGACTGGAACAAGATGTCCACCTCGGACATCGTCAGTAGCATTGATACCAGTAAATCTATCTCTTCTTACACTATCCCAACCGTTGACACAATTTCTGCCTCCTACTTGATGAGACAGTTCATTCAAATCAACCATTGCCCAATTCTTGTTGGTCTTGCAGGATGTGGAAAGACTCAGATTATCAAAGGTCTTTTGACCGAGCTCACTGGTGTTCCAAATAGTGACTATCTCCAATAGATCATCAACTTCAACTTCTACACTGATGCTAACTTACTTCAGATGAACTTGGAGCAAATTCTTGAAAAGAAAGCCGGTAAGACATTCGCTCCAGTTGGTAAGTTCAAGCTCATCTACTTCGTTGATGACATGAACATGCCAATGCGTGATCCTTACGACACCCAAAGCGCCATTGCTCTTCTCAGACAACACAGAGACTACGAGCATTGGTATGATAAGAGCAAGCTAGCCCTCAAGGATATCAAGAACACCCAGCTCATCGCTGCCATGAACCCAACTGCTGGTTCTTTCTACGTTAACCCACGTCTCCAAAGACATTTCTGGCTTCTCGCCGTCGGTTTCCCAGAACAGTCTTCCCTCTCCACAATTTATCAAGCTTATCTTAACAAGCATTACACCAAATTCAAGGGAACGATTCAAGAACAAATTGGACCAATCATCAAAGCTTGTTTGACTCTCCATCAAGATGTTGAGAGAAGCTTCAGAAAGACTGCTCAAAACTTCCACTACGAGTTCAACGTTAGACATTTAACTAACGTATTCCAAGGTGTTCTTAATGCTAAGCCAGAGGCCATTAAGGAACCAGATAATGTTATTAAGCTCTTCGTTCACGAGGCCGAGAGAATTTATGGTGACAGACTTGTTAGTGCAACACATTTGGCTACTTACAAGGGACTTGCCGCTGAAATGGTTTCCAAATCATTTGCCAAGTTCAACTTGAAGAAATATTTCGGAGCAACCGCCGAGCCATTGATCTTCGCCCAATTCGTCGGTGGATTGGATGACAGACTTTACGATCAGTTTGCTAATGCTGAAGCATTGAATGCAAGACTAGCAGAAGGTTTGAGAGAGTATAATGACACCAATGCAGTCATGGACCTTGTCTTGTTTGATGATGCCATGAAGCATGTTTGCAAGATTGCAAGAATTATCGCAGCTGAGGGCGGTCACGCTCTTCTTGTTGGTGTAGGTGGATCTGGAAAGTAGTCACTTTCAAGACTCTCCTCATTCATTTGCGGATATTCCACAGTTGGTATTATGATTTCTTCAACTTATGGTATGAATGAGTTGAAGCTCGATCTCTAGAAGTTCTACCTGAAATCTGGAGTCAAAGATGAGGGTCAAATGTTCCTCTTTACCGAAGGTCAAATTACCAACGAGAGATTCCTAGTTTATCTCAATGATTTACTCTCATCTGGTGAGATCGCTGATCTCTTCCCCGCTGAGGATGTTGATGGTATTGTCAATAATGTTAGAAATGCAGTTAAAAGTGAGGGTATTCTTGACTCCAAAGAAAATTGCTGGAAATTCTTCATTGACAGAGTCAGAAGGAATCTTCACATGGCTATGTGCTTCTCGCCAGTAGGTGATGCATTCAGAAACAGAGCTAGAAAGTTCCCAGCTATTATCAACTGTTCTGTAATTGATTGGTTCCATCCATGGCCCGAGGATGCACTTCTCTCTGTCGCTGCTAAATTCTTGGCTGACGTCGACATGGCTACCCCAGAGATCAGAGAAGGTATCGAAAAATTCATGCCATACTCTTTCAAAGTTGTAAACTAATACTCTGATTAGATTCTTGAGTCAGAGAGGAGATTTGTATACACCACTCCAAAATCTTTCCTTGAGCTCATTAAATTGTTCAAGGTTATGTTTGCCAAAAAGGAGGGTGAACTCATGGATAGCAAAGATAAATACGAACTTGGTGTTGTCAAGCTTACCGAAACTGGTGAGGTTGTCGCCAAGCTTGAAGAAGAGCTTAAGATCTTCTCCGTTGAGGTCGAGGCCAAGAAGAAGAATGCCGATGAACAAGCCGAGATTGTCGGTGGTGAGAAAGCTAAGGTTGAGGTTCAAAACGACATCGCTGAAATTGAGGCCAAAAGTTGCTTTGAGATCAAAACAGCGGTCGAGGCTAAGATGAACTCCGTCCAAAAAGATCTTGACGCCGCTCTTCCCCTCGTAGAGAAAGCTATGGCTGCTCTTGCCGGTCTCACCATTGATGATTTCCGTATGTTGAAGGCTCTTAAGACTCCACCCGCAGATATTGCCACAACATTCACATGCGCTCTCCATCTTCTCTGTGGAATTGATCCAAATGTCCCTGTTGACAAGAATGGTAAATTAAAGACTGAGAAACCATGGTCAACAGCACTGAGTCTCATGAGTAACCCAGCTGCTTTCCTCGAAACTCTTAATGGTTTCAAAGCCAAGATTGATGCTGAAGAAGTAAAACCAAGCAACTTCAAGGCTATCAGACCAACTCTTGCTGAACCAACCTTCACTCCAGAATGTATTAAGAGTAAATCAGCATGCGCTGCAGGTCTTTGCGATTGGATTATCAATATTACCGCTTATCATGATGTCGTTGTCTCCGTCGAGCCAAAGAAACTTGCTGTCGCTGAAGCAAAGGCCACTCTTGCAGCTGCTAATGCAAAGAAAGCTGAAGTTGATATCTTGGTCGCCAAACTTAATGGTGAGCTCCAGGTCCTCCTTGATGCCTATGATAAGGTCATGAAGGAAAAGAATGATGCTATGGCTGCTGCCGAGAAATGCCAGAACAAGATGGATCTCGCTACTAGACTAGTCAGTGCCCTTGGTAGTGAGCTCGACAGATGGTCTCAATCTATTATTGATCTCACCGAATACCTTGAGGTCATTATTGGTGATGTCCTTCTTGCCTCCGCCTTCGTCTCCTATGTTGGTCCTTTCAACAAAGCCTTCAGAGACAAAATTATCGCAGATTTTGTTGCATTCTTCGGAAAGAACGATATTCCAATGAGTGCAACACCAAACCCATTGGTTGTTCTTACAGATGAGGCAACTATTGCTGGGTGGAACAACTTTGGCCTTCCACCAGATAAGGTATCAACTGAGAACGGCGCCATCCTCAACAACTCAGAAAGATACGCTCTCATTATCGATCCCCAACTTCAGGGTATCGTTTGGATTAGAAAAACCTATGAGTCCGCTAACCTCCAGGTTACTAGACTTTCGAATCCAAAGATGGCAAAGACTGTTGAGCTCAGTGTCGAAAATGGACAACCAGTCCTGATTGAGAACATGGAGAACTCCATTGATGCTGTCATTCAGCCAGTTTATGCTAGAGCTGTCATTAAGAAGGGTAAATCCAAATACATCAAGATGGGAGACAAGGAACTTACCTTGAACCCCCACTTTAACCTCTTCATGCATACCAAGCTTTCCAACCCTCACTATCCACCAGAAATCTAGGCCGAATGTACTTTGATTAACTTCACTGTCACAGAAGCCGGTCTTGAGGATCAGCTTTTGTCCCTTATCGTTAAGATGGAGAGACCAGATCTCGCTGCCCAAAAGGAAGAGCTTATTCAACAACAAAATGGTTTCAAGATCAAGTTGAAGGAGCTGGAGAATGGACTGCTTCAATCTCTTGCTAACTCCAAGGGTGATATCTTGGAAGATATTGCTCTTATTGAAAAACTTGAGTTCTCCAAGAAACTTTCCATCGAAATTCAAGAGAAGGTTGAGATCGCCAAGGTTACCGAGGTCGACATCAACACTGCCTCTGAATTCTACAGACCAGCCGCCTCCAGAGGTGCTCTTGTCTTCTTCTTGTTGAACGAGTTGTATAAAATTCACTCCTTCTACAAGTTCTCACTTGACTCATACGTTATCGTCGTTAAGAGAGCTATCAGACTCGTTGCTGAAGCCCTCAACAAAAAGAAGAAAGGTGGAGCAGAGGAAGTCAAAGAGGGCGAAGAAGGAGAGGAAGGCAAAGAAGCTGAGGAAGGAGAAGAAGAAAAAGCTGACGAGGCTCCAGAGGAGGAAGAAGAAGAGGAAGGAGAGATGACTCCAAGAACTCTTGCCGCCAGAGTCGACGCTCTTACTGAGTCCATCACTTACCAATCTTTGAACTACTGCAGAAGAGGTACCCTCGAGCAGCACAAGCTCATTATCGCTACCATGCTTACCTTCAGAATTATGGTTAGACAGGGTAAGATCGTTCAAGGCGAAGTAGATTCACTCGTTAAGAGAGAATTCGCTATGGAACCACCCCATCAAGCTGAATCCCTCAAGTTTATCCCAGAACTTCTGTGGGGCGCAGTCAAAGGACTCGAGACCCTCAAGGTCTTCGAGAACATCATTAGTCAAATGGAAGGAGAGGCACATCTCTGGAGAAAATGGTACACCGATGAAAAGCCAGAATCTTGTGAGCTTCCAAAGAGTCAAAAAGATCTTTCATTGTTCCACAGAATTATTCTCTTGAGAGCTTTGAGACCAGATAGACTCAGTAATGCCCTTGGTGAATACGTCGGTGAAAACATGGGTCTTAGATACGTTGAGGCCCCACCATTCGACATTGTTCAAACTCAAGAAGAAATGAACCCACAAACTCCAGTATTCTTCGTACTTTTCCCTGGTGTTGATCCAACTCCAGAGGTCGAGCTTATCGGTAAATTGAGTGGAAAATCCATCGCTGAAGGAACCTTTATCAACATTTCGATGGGATAAGGTCAAGAAGAGACCGCTATCAAAGCCCTTAAGGAGGCTGGTAAAGCTGGAAACTGGGTCATGTTCTAGAATGTGCATCTCATGCAGACTTGGATGAAATCATTCGAGAGAAACTTCGAGATTACCATTGAGGATGGTGCTCATCCAGACTTCAGATGCTTCATTTCATCTGAGCCACCATCTCAACCACTTGCAGAAATCATTCCTGAGTCTGTTTTACAGAACGCTCTTAAGATTGCCAATGAGGCTCCACAAGATCTTAAGTCTAACATTAGAAGAGCTTTCAGTAAATTCGACCAGAGCAATTTCACCAGAGCTGAGTCTCACAAATATCCCGAGTACAAAGCCATTCTTTTCGGACTCTGCATGTTCCATTCACTCATTCTTGGAAGAAGAAAGTTCGGTTCCCAAGGATGGTCAAGAAAGTATAACTTCAACGATGGTGATTTGACCATTTGTGGTGATATTCTTCATAACTACTTGACTAACTACGAGTAGGTTCCATACGCCGATCTTAAATATCTATTTGGTGAGGTCATGTACGGTGGTCACATTACAGATGACTGGGACAGAAGAACCAACAACACTTACCTAGAAGTCTTAATTCAACCAAAGATCCTCGATGGTATGAACCTTACCCTTGCACCAGGTTTCAGATCACCACCACAAGCCAAGTTCAACAGGCCAGAATACGTGAAGTATGTCGATGAGAAATTGCCAGTAGAAGACCCGAGAATGTTCGGTCTCCATCCAAATGCCGAAATCGGTTATTTGACCAATCAAGGTGAGACCCTGTTCGCAACCATTCTTCAGTGCGCTGGAGGATCCGGTGGTGGCGGAGGAAGCTCGAAAGAATCTGTGGTCAATGAAATGATCCTCAGATTCATGGAAACACTCCCACCACAATTCGTTATGATGGATATCTACGCTAAGGCCAAGGACAGAACACCATATGTAGTTGTCTGCCTCCAGGAGTGCGAGAGAATGAACACTCTCACCTTCACCATGAAGAAATCTCTGGAAGATCTCGACGCGGGTATGAAAGGTTCTCTTAACATGACTGATGATATGGAAGTATTGTCCAACTCTATGTTCCTGGGCTTACAGCCAGATCTATGGGTAAAGTACGCTTATTTCTCTCTTAAATCGCTACCCAACTGGTTCGAGGATCTCCAACTTAGAATCGCTCAACTTATCGAGTACTCTGAGGAATTAATCGCGCCAAAATCCCTTTGGATTTCCGGTCTTTTCAACCCAATGTCCTTCTTGACTGCTATTATGCAGGCCACGGCCAGAAGAGATCAATTACCACTTGATGACATGTGCCTCAGGACAGACGTCATCAACTTTAGAGATTCAAACGATGTCCAAGAGATTCCAGAGAATGGTCGCTACATCCATGGATTCTTCCTTTAAGGTGCTTCTTGGGAACTCGGTAGAGGCCCCGAACAAGGTAACTTGACAGAAATGATCCCCAAGGAACTCAGGCCCGAGCTCCCAGTTGTTCATATTACTGCCATCTAAAGAAAGGACCAAGTCTCCGCAGGTTTCTATGACTGCCCAGTCTACGTTACCTCCATGAGAGGTGGTACTTACGTCTTCACCGCCAAACTTAAGATGGAGTCCGAAGAGTACGATTTCAAGCTCTGGATTCTTGCCGGATGCTGCATTGTCATGCAACCAGAATGATCCATCTCAAAATTCGTTCTTATATAGACGATAATCATTCTTATATATTATACTTTAATTATTATTAAAGCTAAAGACTTTAAAATTCCTTTCAAAAA
>Ga0138263_1110068_pt1 | contig 12200 bp, 26 predicted proteins | sample RNAICE20151115_2_FD_105274 | JGI IMG/M metagenome (GOLD analysis project Ga0138263, IMG submission 105274) | Metatranscriptomics of polar marine prokaryotic and eukaryotic communities from Arthur Harbor ice station, Antarctica -... | ecosystem: Environmental > Aquatic > Marine > Unclassified...
AGAACTGATAAAAAGACAAAGCGTTAAATAAATTAAGAAATGAATCGAATTCTATATAAGACTAGATGTCGATGCAATGAAGAATTTTCAGTAACTAAAAAACGGAAATCAAGTAATCGAAGTGAAGGAAAATCACTTCAATATCCTAAATCTAATGAAATTACATCGAAAACTTTTCAAATAAAATATGAAAAAAAATTATCTTCAGTTGCTAAACTTGTTTTAAATAGTTTTCAAAATAAATATATTTATTATGCAATTGACGATATATTGTATTCGTTTAAATCAAATTCAAGTGAACGAGAAAATCTTTTAGCGATTCTCTATTCACCTGTTATTTCATTGCAAAACAATTTTTCTATTAATTTTTTTGATATCTGGATTCATGAAATTTATATAAATGAAGTATCAAAGGTTAATAAATTTCTTAATAATGATTCATCTAATTTTGAGCGGCTTAATTATATAACAATTAAACTTTTATATAAAACTAGGACACCTATTAAAAAACCAGATTCATTATGGTAGTTTAGAAACTATTGCCAGAATTTTTTAAAGATACGCTTGTTTTTGATTAGAATTAGGAAAAACTATGAATGTTCAAACTCTCAGTTTTTTTAAAAGTTGAATATTTATTGAATATTACATATTAAAAATTATTTATGTCAGACAACCAATCAGTCAAAGCAGTAGCTAAATATATTCGTATGTCTCCTCATAAGATAAGACGAGTTTTAGACCAAATTCGAGGTCGTTCATATCAAGAAGCGTTAATGATTTTAGAATTTCTTCCATACGATGCCGGCGGTCCTATTTGGCAAGTAGTACACTCAGCAGCAGCGAATGCAAAACATAATTACGGTTTAGATAAGAAAAAACTAATTATTGATACTATTTTTGCAGACGAAGGCCCTAAACTAAAAAGAATTAGACCACGTGCTCAAGGTCGAGCAGCTAAAATTTTAAAACCGACTTGTCATATTACCGTTATTATGAAAGCAAGTAGTTAGAAAACTAAATAATAAATTTAATTTACAATTAAAAGGATTAATTCTATGGGGCAAAAAACACATCCTTTAGGATTTAGATTAGGTATTACCCAAGAACATAAATCAAAATGGTATGCTAATTTCAATCAATATGCCAATATCTTACAAGAAGACGATAAAATTAGAACATACATAAATACAATTTCACAAGCAAATAGTATTGCAAATGTTCAAATTAATCGAAATGGATTAAATGATCAAATTCAATTAAATATTGAAACTGGAAAACCTGGAATCTTAGTTGGTGACATGGGGTCTGGTCTTGAAAAATTATTGAATAACATCAAAAAAATATTACCAGAAAGTCGTCAGCTTACAATTAACGTTTTTGAAGTAGAAAAAGTTGATTTAAATGCTTCTCTTCTTGCAGATCTAGTTGCTGAGCAATTAGAGAAACGTATTGCGTTTAGAAGAGCCATGAGAGAAGCTTTACAACGTGCCGAAAAACAAAATGTAAACGGTATTAAAATTCAAGTTTCTGGACGTTTAAATGGTGCTGAGATTGCTCGAAGTGAATGGATTCGTGAAGGTCGTGTACCTTTACAAACTTTACGTGCTGATATTGACTATGCAACACAAGAAGCAAACACAATTTACGGCGTTTTAGGCATTAAAGTTTGGTTATTTAAAAGTGAAATCTTATCAAAATAAACAAAATTGAGAAAGGTTATAATTTATTACATTAATTTATTATGTTAAGTCCAAAAAGAACAAAATATAGAAAACATCACCGTGGACGTATGCGCGGGCAAAAAACTCGTGGAAACGAAATGTGCTTCGGAAATTTTGGGTTACAAGCATTAGAACCTACTTGGATTACGTCTCGTCAAATTGAAGCAGCTCGACGAACAATTACACGTTATACAAAACGTGGAGCTTCATTATGGATTCGAATTTTCCCTGATAAAAGTGTAACTGCTCGTGCCGCTGAATCAAGAATGGGTGCAGGTAAAGGTGCTGTTGATTATTGGGTAGCTGTAGTAAAACCAGGAACTATTATTTTTGAAATTGGTTCAGTTCCTGAAGAAGTTGCTAAAAGTGCATTAAATTTAGCAGCCTACAAATTACCATTAAAAACAAAGTTTATTATTAAAGATAATATTAAATAAAAATATGGGTGTACCTCAGTTTACTGATATTATTTCACTTTCAAACACAGAAATATCTGAAGCAATTATTGAAACTGAAAATCAATTATTTAATTTACGTTTTAAAAAAGCGACGCGTCAAAATTTTAAATCACATGAAATAAAATTTGCGAAATGCCGTCTAGCTCAATTAAAAACACTTTTGACGTCAAGATTAGAAGATGTTGAACAAAAATAAGAGAATTATAGCTCAATCTCTAATTAAAATAAAATGATAGAAATTTAAGGAGTTTTAAATGCCAGTAAAGCAGGAAATTGGTATTGTAGTTAGCAATAAAATGCAAAAAACTATTGTAGTAAAAATTGAAAATCGATATTCACATCCAATGTATTCTAAAACCTTATCAAAGAGTAAAAAATATGTAGCTCATGATGAATTAGAAACTTGCAATATTGGTGATCAAGTATTAGTTGAAGAGTGCCGTCCATTAAGTAAAAGAAAGTGTTGGAAGTTAATAAAAGTTCTTTCAAAATCATCGTTAATAAGTTAAATGATTTTTTTATGATTTATCCTCAAACAATGTTAACAGTAGCCGATAATACGGGTGCTAAAAAAGTTATGTGTATTCGAGTATTAGGTGGCCGTAAGAAGTACGCAAAAGTTGGTGATACAATTATTGCCGTAGTTAAAGAAGCTATTCCTAATATGCCGATCAAACGTTCTGATATCGTTCGCGCAATCGTTGTGAGAACTAAAAAAACTATTCGTCGTCAAGATGGAATGTATATTCGATTTGATGACAATGCGGCTGTTATTGTAAATGTAGATAATAACCCGCGTGGGACTCGTGTCTTTGGCCCTGTAGCCCGTGAAATTCGAGATAAGAATTTTTCTAAAATCGTTTCATTAGCGCCGGAGGTTTTATAAATGTTAAACAAACAAAAAATTCACGTAAAAATCGGTGATATCGTTATAATTATTTCCGGATTTCATAAAAATGAAACAGGTGAAATTATAAAAATTAATAAGCAAACAGGAAAAGTTCTTGTAAAAGGAATTAATTTCAAGTTTAAACATGTTAAACCAAACACAGAGAATGAAATTGGAGAAATTAAACAATTTGAAGCTCCAATTCATCATTCAAATGTGAGATTAAATTTAAAAGAAGTATCTTAATATGCTAAATCAACATTCATTAGAAGAAATTGCTGATATTCACAATTTACTTGGAGATATCAAGAAAGAGTACAATGAAGGGATCAAGCCAATTTTAATAAAAAATAGTCCAAAATTATTTAAAAACCCGCATACGGTTCCAAAATTAAAAAAAATTCAAATTAATCGTGGACTTGGCTTAGCGGCTTCAAATACTAATGTTTTGAAAAAAAACATTGAAGAGTTTGAAAGAATTACAGGACAAAAACCGATTATTACAAGATCTAAAAAAGCAATTGCTGGATTTAAAATTCGAGAAGATATGGAGTTGGGTTTAAGTGTAACATTACGCGGTGAAAAAATGTATACATTTTTAACTAAGTTAATCTTTTTTACCTTTGCTCAAATTCGTGATTTTCGTGGTTTATCGCTAAGAAGTTTCGATAAATCTGGTAATTATACTTTTGGTCTAAAAGAACAATTAATATTTCCAGAAGTTGATTACGAAGAAGTAGAACAAACACAAGGTTTTACAATTAATATTGTTTTAGAAAATTGTTCTCCTAATTACAGATCAAAATCAATTGATAAAATTTTAAATGGAATGATTTTATTTAAATTTTTACGTTTCCCATTAAATGATTGTGGGTATTATGAGAAATATGCATCTATTCCCGAAGTTAATCGTGCTTGGGATAAGAAAAAAACATTTAAAACGGAAACGTTGGTCACAAGAATAAAAAATGAAAAAATCTATCAGTTAAGGAGAGAATTCTGGTAAACGACACCATTTCAGACATGTTAACAAGAATTCGGAATGCCAATATGATCCGACATCAAATTGTTCAAATTCCTTCAACAAAAATATCTTTAGCTATTACAGCGATTTTGAAGGAAGAAGGTTATATTGAAGATTTCGAAACTTATAGTGAAAACAATAGAAAGTACATTTTACTTTCATTAAAATATATTGGAAAATCTCGAAACCCTGTTATTTCTAAAATTACACGAATTAGTAAACCAGGTTTAAGAGTTTATTCAAATGCGCAACAATTACCAAGAGTCTTAGATAATTTAGGTATTGCAATTATTTCAACATCAAAAGGAGTAATGACAAATCTAAAAGCGAAAGAGCTTGGTATTGGGGGCGAAGTTCTATGTTATATTTGGTAAATACAAGGAGTCTCTAAAATGTCACGTATCGGTAAATTACCAATTAAAGTACCAGAAAACGTTGATGTTAACTATAGTGGATCAGAAATTACAGTAAAAGGTAAATTTGGAACATTAGAAATAAAAATTCCAGATACTATTTCTCTAACACAAAATGATAGTATCATAAACGTGAATTTGAATTCTAAATCACGTGGTGATCGTTCACTACATGGTTTATATCGAACATTGATCAATAACATGGTTATTGGAGTTTCAGAACAGTTTGACCTAACTTTAGTATTAAAAGGTGTTGGATATCGAGCAGCAGTTCAAGGGAAAGAAATTGTCTTAAGTTTAGGCTACAGTCATCCAGTTAAACTTGAAATTCCGAGCGTTATTTCAGTTGAAGTTGTTAAAAACACAACTATAAACTTAAAATCATGTGATAAAGCATTATTAGGTTTATTTGCAGCTAATATAAGAAGCTGGCGTCGTCCTGAGCCTTACAAAGGAAAAGGAATTTTATATCAAGGTGAGCAAATTCTTCGTAAAGCTGGAAAATCTGCAAAATAATCTACTTTGTTAACTTTATTTTGAAATAGTTAATATAGAAAAAAGGTTTCATTCATCATTTTTGAATTAAAGCATTTTAACCTTTTTAAAAAATAAAAAATTCTAATTATGAAACTTTCAAAACGAACTCTGTTGAAATTGAAAAATAAAAATAAAAAATTAAAACCTGAAAAATATAAAAAATTAAAGCGTGAAGCTTTAAGAGGAAGGGTTAAAGGAACTTTAGAAAGACCAAGATTATCAGTTTATCGTTCAAATGAAAACATTTATGCGCAAATAATTGATGATACAAGTTCCAAAACTTTACTTGCTTGTTCTACATTAGATCGTTCTATCAAACTTGCTCTTACAAATGGAAGAACATGTGATGCTTCGAGACTTATGGGAGAAAAATTAGCAGAATTAAGTTTAAAGAAAAATATCAAAAAAATTGTCTTTGATCGAGGTCCCTACCTATATCATGGACGAATTAAAGCTTTGGCGGACGGAGCTCGAGCAGGGGGTCTTCAGTTTTAGATTAAAATTTGTAACTAAGTATACAGGTTAAATATATTTTATGAGTAGCGATTTAAAAAAAGTAAACAAACTAAAAAAGAACTCTCGACATAATCAAGAACCTAAATTGGTTGAACGATTAATTAAAATTGGTCGAGTTTCTAAAGTAACGAAAGGTGGAAAGAAATTAAGTTTCCGCGCAATTGTAGTAGTTGGTGATGAGAATGGACAAGTTGGTGTTGGTGTTGCAAAAGCTGATGACGTAGTAAACGCGTTTAAGAAAGCAAAGAGTGATGGACGTAAAAATTTAATCAAACTTCCAATTACAAAATCATTGAGTATTCCACATGCTGTTGAAGGTAATTTTGGCGCTTGTAAAATAATTATGCGACCTTCAGTAGAAGGTTCAGGTGTTATTGCAGGTGGTGCTACTAGAATTGTATTAGAAGTAGCTGGTGTGAAAAACGTAATTGCAAAACAATTAGGTTCTAATAATTTATTAAACAATGCTCGTGCTTCAATTTGCGCATTAAGCAATTTAACAACAAAATCTCAAGTAGCAAAAAAAAAGAAACTTAGATTTAAAATAATTTAGTCAATATAAATTAAAAACAAAACAGTGAAAATCAATAAAGATATTAGAGATACTATACTAAAGCGGTTATTCGTAAGTCTTGGAATATTATTACTGATTCGTATTGGTACATTTCTTCCTGTTCCAGGAATTAATCATACTGATTTAGCGTTTTATCTTCAAAGACATTCAGTTACACGAAACTTAATAAGCACATTTTCTGGTGATAATACATTTGTCATTGGTTTATTCACATTGAATATATTCCCATATATTAACGCATCAATTTTAGTTCAATTGATACTAGGGTTTTCTCCGAAACTTTCAAAATTGCAAAAAGACGGTGATTTAGAAGGGCGTCGTATTATTAATAGATTAACCCGTTTTATTACATTAATTTGGGCAGTTATTCAAAGTGTAAGTCTTGCTTTTTATTTAAAACAAGTTTTATTTGATTGGGATTATATTTTAGCTGGTGAAATTGTTGTTTGGTTAACCACAGGAGCAATGATAGTTTTATGGTTAAGTGAATTAATAACGGATTATGGTCTAGGAAATGGTGCATCGTTACTTATATATACAAATATAATTTCAAGTTTACCAAACCTTTGTAGTAAAATATTAGTTGAAAACAGCGAAAATTTTTCTCTTGTTTCAGGAATAGGAATTGGTATTTTATTATTTGTTTCTTTATATGGCATTGTTGTTTTACAGGAAGGAGTGAGGATTGTTCCATTACTTTCTTCAAAACAATTAAATCAAGTAGCACCCCAAGATTCTACTGCGACAAATAATTATCTTCCACTACGCTTTAATCAAGCTGGTGTTATGCCAATTATTTTAACAACGGCAATTCTAGTCGTTCCAAGTTATATCAGCAATTTAGGGTTATTACCACAAATTAATTTACCAATAAATTTTGGATCGTTAAAATTCGTTTATTGGATTGGATATTTCTTATTAATATTAATATTTAGTTCGTTTTATTCAACAATTGTTTTAAATCCAAAAGATATTTCAGATCAGTTACAAAAAATGGCAGTTACAATTCCTGGAATTCGACCAGGAGTTCAAACTACTTTTTATTTAAAACGTGTCATGAAACGGGTAACTTTATTAGGAGCGACAATGCTTGCTGTTTTGGCAACATTACCAAATTTTATAGAATCAACATTAAATATTACAAGTCTGAATGGATTAAGTACAACTTCACTATTAATTTTAGCTGGTGTAGTTTTAGATTTAGTTCGAGAAGTGAAGAATATTTATTATTCTAATATTTATAACAATATGTATCAATAAAATAAAAATAATTATTTAAGAATTTAAAATGAAAGTTCGTCCTTCAGTCAAGAAAATGTGTGATAAATGTAGAGTAATTAAAAGACACGGTAGAATTATGGTAATTTGTCCAAATCCAAAGCATAAACAACGTCAAGGATAATATTTTAAAGGAGTTTAGAAAATGGTAAGATTAGTTGGTGTTGATTTACCAAGAAAGAAAAGGGTTGCATACGCACTTACTTATATTCATGGAATTGGTCTTACATCTGCAAAAAAAAATTATTGAAATAGCAGGTATTGATCCAGAAAAAAGAAGTGATGATCTAAGCACGGAAGAAACAATTGCATTACGTCAAACATTAGAAGATATTGATTTACAACTTGAAGGCGATTTAAGACGGTTTAATGGACTGAACATTAAACGATTAAATGAAATAAATTGTCATCGAGGAAAAAGACATAGAAACAGTTTGCCTGTTCGAGGACAACGAACTCGAACAAATGCTCGCTCACGACGTGGAGCGAAAAAAACTGTTACGGGTAAGAAAAAATAATTTTATTTGTAATATTTGTATATGGCACAAACAACTAAAAAATCGCGTAGTAAAAGATATAGAAATAGTTTTACAAATGGTATTGTTCATATCCAATCAACTTTTAATAATACGATAATAACAATCACTAATTTAACAGGTGATACGATTGCATGGGCTTCCGCAGGAAGTGCAGGTTTTAAAGGAGCTCGTAAAAGTACACCTTTTGCACTCAAACAGCTGCTGAAAAAGCAGCTTTAGAAGCTTTAACAACTGGCATGAAGAATGTTGAAATATTAGTAAAAGGACAAGGCTCAGGACGTGAAACAGCCATTCGAGCAATTGAAGGTGCAGGATTTGATATTTCTTCAATCCAAGACATTACCTCAGTTCCTCATAATGGATGCCGACCTCCAAAACGACGTCGTGTTTAGAAAGAATTTCTATTTCTAATAAATTAAACTATGAATAACATTTCTATTAAGTGTCTTAAATCAGAAAAAATTCAGTCAGGTACTTGTCATGGGCAGTTTTTGATAAATTCTTTAAGACCTGGGCAGGGAATAACAATTGGAAATCAATTAAGACGGGTACTTTTAGGTGATTTAGGTGGAATTGCAGTTTCAGCAGTCCGAATTGCAGGTGTAAGTCATGAATTTTCAACAATCCCAGGTGTTCGAGAAGATATTCTTGAAATTCTTTTAAATTTAAAAGGAATTGTTTTACAAAGTAAAACACAGGAAACACAATTTGGACGTTTAAAAATTCAAGGACCAAGTGTAATTACAGCTGATTTAATTCAATTGCCATCAAATCTAGAAATTATAAATCCAAATCATTATATTGCTACAATCTCTGCATCTAATATTCTTGAAATTGAATTTAAGTTTGAATACGGAATTGGATATAAATTAGCATCTCAAACTTTTTCAGAAGAAGCTGATAACTATTTACAGCTTGATACAATTTTTATGCCTGTTCAAAAAGTAGATTTTAAAATAGAAAATGTTTACGATACTGCCAATAATATTACAGAACGGTTGTTTTTAGATATTTGGACAAATGGCAGTATCTCTCCTAATGATGCTTTAGAATCAGCAGCTAAGATTATTATTGACTTATTTACTTTATTAATTAACAATAAAGATACAAATGAGAGTAGTCAATTAGAAACAAAAACTCAATCAATTAGTATGGAACCTTATACTAATATTGCAATTGTAGAATTACAATTATCTGTTCGAGCTTATAATTGTTTAAAAAAAGCTCAAATAAATACCGTTGGTGATTTACTACAATATTCTCCAGAAAAATTACAAGAACTTAAAAATTTTGGTCGAAAATCAGCGGATGAAGTTTTTTCTACATTAAAAAATAAACTAGGTATTATTCTAAAATAATGAACAGTTTTATTTGTAACTTTTTAATTGACTAAGAGTTTTCATTATTTATTTTTAACAAGAATTATGAATTCATTAAATAAAACATTTTTGCCTACAAAAAATTATAAAAATCGTAACTGGTTTATTATTGACTGTAAAGGGCAAAAATTAGGCCGACTTGCGACAATAATTGTTGCTTTATTAAAAGGAAAAGTAAAACCACATTATCACCCATCAATCGATATTGGAGATAATATTATTTTAATAAATGCAGATTCAATTATTCTAAACGAAGATAGCAAACATTACATTGTGAATAGACCCGGTAGACCTGGAAGTTCTTTAACTATTAAGAATGTTTTAGATTGTCTTCCAAAATTCACAATTGAACGTGCCGTGAAAGGAATGTTATCAGAAACAGAAACGAAGAGATTAATGAGAAGATTAAATATTTATAATAATCAAGATCATCCTCACCAAGCCCAAGCTCCTATTAAAGTTGACGTTTCAAATTTCCATTCATCAACACAACTTAATAACAAAGATATTAAACTTATTTAATTAGGTTAAACTAGAAGAGTTAGGTTTGAAAAAATAATATATTTAGAGACATTTAAATTTATGGTAGAACTAGTTTTTCAAAAAGAAAATATTGGTTTGGGAAAACGAAAGCAAGCAAGTGCTAGAGTTTTCCTAATTCCAGGAGAAGGAAACTTAATTATTAATAAAGTTTCTGGTGATAAATATTTGCAATACAATGACAGTTATTTAAATTCAGTTTGGTCACCCCTACAAGCATTAAGTTTAGAAAAAATTTCGATGTTGTAGCATTAGTAAAAGGTGGCGGGCTAACAGGACAAGCCGATGCTATTCAATTAGGAATCGCAAGATTACTATGTAAACTAGATAAAGAAAACCGTCTAGTTTTAAAACCATTTGGTTTTTTAACTCGTGATTCACGGATTAAAGAGCGTAAAAAATATGGTTTACGAAAAGCACGAAAAGCTCCACAATACTCAAAACGTTAATTTTTATAAAATATGCCAAAATCTGAAATACATCCTACCTGGTTTGAAAGTACAACAGTTCTATGTGATGGTAAACCGCTTTGCTTAATTGGTTCAACTAAAAAAGAATTACAAGTTGATATTTGGTTAGCCAATCATCCTTTTTACACTGATTCACAAGTTCTGATTGATAGTGAAGGTCGAGTTGAAAAATTCATGAAAAAATATCAATTAGATACAATTGATTAATAATTTGTCAAATTTATTTAGAAGAAATTTATGCCAACCATACAACAATTAGTTCGTTCAAGACGAATACAAATTAAAAAAAAGACAAAATGTCCAGCACTTGTGAATTGTCCTCAACGTCGCGGTGTTTGTACTAGGGTGTATACAACAACACCAAAAAAACCGAATTCAGCAATTCGAAAAGTTGCACGTGTACGTTTAACTTCAGGATTTGAAGTTACAGCTTACATTCCAGGGATTGGTCATAATTTACAAGAACACTCAGTTGTTTTAATTCTTGGTGGTCGGGTAAAAGATTTACCTGGTGTTCGTTACCATATTGTTCGAGGAGCTTTAGATACTGGTGGTGTAAAAGACCGTACCCAAGGTCGTTCAAAATATGGAGTAAAAAAACCAAAAGCTGACAAATAATAATATTTAAATTAAGAATTTTAATAAAATTCTTAATTTAAGTTCATAAAAAAAGATTTATAAATTATATTATGTCTCGTCGAAATATCTCAAAAAAACGTTTTCCAAAAGCTGATTCAATTTATAATAGTTACTTAGTAAGTTTACTTATTACAAGAATTTTAAAATCTGGAAAGAAAACAATTGCGAAAACGATTGTTTATCAAGCATTTGATATCGTAAAGAAAAAAACAAATGAAGATCCATTAGTAATTTTTGAAAAAGCTATTCGAAATGCAAGCCCTGTTGTAGAAGTAAAAGCTCGTCGAGTTGGTGGTTCTACTTATCAAGTACCAATTGAAGTAAGTGGTTTTAGAGCAACAAATTTATCTTTACGTTGGATTATTCAATATTCGCACCAACGGGCTGGTAGAAGTATGGCAATTAAATTAGCCAATGAAATTATTGACACATCAAACGATATAGGTAATACTATTAAGAAAAAGGAAGAAACTCATAAAATGGCGGAAGCTAATAAAGCTTTTGCACATTTTAGATATTAATTTCTACCATATCCAAATTCTCGCTAAAAGCTTTAGGATAAAAATATAATTTTTTGTAACATTTAAAGGAATTTAATCATGGCACGTGAAAAATTTGAACGTACAAAACCGCATGTTAATATTGGTACAATTGGTCACGTTGACCACGGTAAAACAACTTTAACAGCAGCAATTACTGCAACATTAGCATTAGATGGTAACGCTATTGTTAAAGACTATTCAGATATTGATGGTGCACCAGAAGAACGTGCACGTGGTATTACAATCAATACTGCTCATGTTGAGTATGAAACTGAAACTCGTCATTACGCCCATGTAGATTGTCCAGGTCACGCAGATTATGTGAAAAACATGATTACTGGTGCAGCTCAAATGGATGGAGCTATTTTAGTTGTTTCTGCTGCAGATGGTCCAATGCCACAAACACGTGAGCATATTTTATTATCGAAGCAAGTAGGTGTTCCAACTCTTGTTGTTTTCTTAAACAAAGAAGATCAAGTTGATGATGAAGAGTTATTAGAATTAGTAGAATTAGAAGTTCGTGAATTACTTTCTGCTTATGATTTCCCAGGTGATGATATTCCAATTTGTCCTGGTTCAGCATTACAAGCAATTGAAGCTATTTCATCAAACCCAGAAATTCGTCGTGGAGATGACAAATGGGTAGATAAAATCTATGCATTAATGGATGCTGTAGATGCT
>Ga0138263_1012807_pt1 | contig 11946 bp, 1 predicted proteins | sample RNAICE20151115_2_FD_105274 | JGI IMG/M metagenome (GOLD analysis project Ga0138263, IMG submission 105274) | Metatranscriptomics of polar marine prokaryotic and eukaryotic communities from Arthur Harbor ice station, Antarctica -... | ecosystem: Environmental > Aquatic > Marine > Unclassified...
CGTTGAAAAATGTGTTACTATGTAATTGACAAAAATGTTACTAAGATCAATCATCATTTGTCTTGTGGAAGTGAACTTGGGGTCACTGATAATGTGGGTGAGTTTGCAATTTCTGTCGGAACATTGATTGTGTTATTCTTCTTGAGGATTTCTGTCGTTAAATCGTTCGGATCCCGGCCAACATTAGGTTGCAGCATATTGTCTATCCCCAGCATCCATATCGTAGAGTTTGCTATGTAGCGCGAGGTACCCGCCTCGTTGAACTCAACCCACAGCCGAGTAAAGCCGCAGTCGACCATCACGCGGCCCCGCGTAGTGACCAACTTGCCACGAGGTTGGTTGTCGGCGTAACAGATGACTGGATGGCCGTCAGACGAAGTGGCGAGCACTTGCAGATCTCCAAGCCCGACCAACGGGTAGCTCACAGTGGTTCCCTCGTACAGTTGTGTGATACCAGAAGTCACCAAATGCTTTCCGTCGAACGTCTGCTTGTCCTTGCCCGTCCCTGCTGTGAGTGACTTCTGGCCCGGCGTGCTGCCACCTAGCTCCGTTTTCATCAACCGCTTGAGCACGAGGTTGGCGTGGTACACAAACGGCCCATTGTCTGCCCACAGCATGATGCCGCGGCCGGTTTTGTGGAACTTCTCACATGCGTCCACAAACCGGCGCTCGAGAGCCTCAGTTTTGAGCTTTGAGCCAAATCTGGAGCGAAAGATGTAAGAAGAGATGATCCAACAGGCACTCGCTGCCCCTAGCTGCTGGATAAACTGCTCCTCGTTGGATACGACCACCACATTAAAGCCCTTCTTTTGCAAGATTGGGATTGATGCTTCCACTGCGTGCGCGGGGACGTCTGTGTCTTCGGTGGAAGTGAAGAGGCCCACCAACAGGTTCATGCCTTTGAAGCATCCATCTCGCCCAAGGTCGAACTGCGTGCCCTCTGGATTCTTGTGTTTATCTAATTGAGCATCTGGTGCATCAGTCCCGTCTGTGCCTGAGTACACGTTGTAGTACTTCAGCAAGTCTGGATTTGGGCAGACTCGACGCAGAAAGCGAGTCAAGTACTGCTGCCTGTCGTCCATCTTTCTAGCTTGTATTTCACTGTCATTTGACGAATCAGCGCCGGTGACCTTGAAAATGCCGTTATACACACGAATCACTTCATTCCGGAACTTGTTGAAAGCGAGCTTGATGTCGGCCTCTCCGGTGAGCGCGTACAGCCCCTTGATGAAGTGCTTGCTCATCACCTTCTGATTGCAATACTGGTCAGGCACCTCCAGTCCGGGCACCTTGGTCAGCAGATGGTTCTGCCACGCTAAACTGAGAGTGCCAGACTGCATCTCCAGCAGCCCAGATAGCACCTCCGGAGGCACAAAGTAGTCGCCTGGCTCGACAAAGTCCGCCTCACGCTGGTGGAACCTTCGGAAAAATGGATGGTTTGGAGGGATCTTCTCAAGCATCTCAGCATCTGCTTTCTTGTGTACCACTTCACTCAGCAGTCGGACAATAGGTGGCCATTCGGCATGGGGTGGGTGTTGCGATGCGGCTATCAACAACGCCGCTTCGTAAGGCACGCCATGGTTCTCGACACCGATATGCAGCAACGGTGCGAATAAATTGCCCCAAATCTCAACAGCCATTTGTTGCTGCTTGCGCTGGGCGTCCACGTTGTCACCACAAGCGTCTGCGCGAAGCAGGCAGTCAGTTGTGGTCTGTGCCAACAGCTGCTGCAGGAACTCGGAGCGGCCAGTGCGGTCATCTTCTACATCTAGCAGGTGCAGCGCGAATCGAGAAGCCCAGTTGAGTACAGCAGCCAAGTTGACACCGTGATCCGTCAGTTCCTCCGATGAGTACTTTGGACTCTTGCCTCTTGGCGGCTGATTGCGCAGGATTTGCCAGCACGACATGAAAAATGGTGAATCCTCGACGATGTAAGATGCCTCATCGGCCTTTGTGGGCGAAAACCTGACGACTTTCTCTGCCAATGAAGTGCTTGTGGCAGAGTTGATCATCATGCACAGGTTAGCTGGCTCGACTGCAGACAAACATTTTCCAGGGTCGGGGCAGACTGAGAGCAAGTGGTCGAACATCTTTGTGCTGGTGATGTATTGTGTTTTCCAGGACTCGTTGGCGAGTTCCCAATTGATTGCATGCCCGTGTTGAATCTTGTCTGCCATCCACTGCAAGTTCGAGTAGTCCCCACGAGCAGCGAAACCATCGCAGCTGATCAGAGGGCCGTAGCGTGCTTCGGAACGAATCAGAGGGAAACCAACCTGATCGATCATGTCGAGTCTGCGCAGCACATCCAATGTTGGCACAGAATGCCCACCGCTGCGGAATACATAAGTCACCCACGCAGCCAGTCTCAAGATGGGGTGAGCTTCGTGGCTTGCAGTCATTCTGTTGCAGAATTCGCGGTACGACGAGATAGAATTGGTTGTGTCAGACAATACAGTCAGCACAAGCAACCTCACAGCAGACGAGCCATCACGAGCAGCGTCACGGATTTGCTCATCGTCCATATCACGACTGTATACATCCAGTACAAGATCGACAAATTGTTCGGAAATCAGACTTCCAAGTGAAGGATTCTTCGAGATGAGTAACGTTTGCAATGAGTCTTTCCAGAATTGTTTGTGCATGATAATAGGCATCAGCTCATCCTTGATGTTACGCAGTGAAATACTTTCATCTGAGAACAATCCTCGGCAGCCTCGGCACCATAATTCCAAGAAGCGTTTCTTTCTGTTATCGAGTTTTGGTGAGAATAGTTCTAGCACTTTCTCAACTGTCAAGCGACCTTCAACAGTGCATGATGAGTCGCCTGTGTATTCGCGAATTCGCTTCATCAGCAAGTGGTCGACTTCCGTGGAGCGGTTGCCCACGAAGAACACCTTCATCCAGTTCAGCCGCGGAATCACCCAGCTAATCAGCTCTTCCTTCTGATCGTCAGTCATCATGTGAAATTCGTCGGCAATCAAAATACCTTCCTGGATCGAGCCTGTGGGAAAGTGCTCCTCCAGTACAGAAATCAGAGCACGTTCGACCAACTCATCATTACTGCAGTCAATGCGAGAAACGTTGAGTTCCATTTCCTCAGCAGCAGCAGTGACGCCAGTTTTCATGAAGTAAGTTTTACCAGTTCCAGGCGGACTGATCAGAAGAGTTGCGAGCTGGCCACCAGAGAGAATGCGCTGCCGAATAGAAAGCTCCCAGCTCTTGTCGATACCAACAAGAAGGGTGTCAGTTTCCCTTGGCTGACCGGGCTCGCCCAATTCAAACCACTGTGCATCATTGTGGAAGTATTTGGCAATCATAGATGCCCACTCGGCATCCACACAGCCATTCAGCATCGTGAGTAGTGGATCGTCAGAAGGCAACACCATTTTATCACGTGAATTGTACTGCACTGAATAAACCTCATGTAAGAAATCGGTTTGATATTTCCAACTCTCCAGTGAAGGCCTTGTGTAAAACTTGTAGTTGCACCGGTCACGATTCTCAGAGAAGTTCCAAGTTGAATCGGTGTTCTCGAAATAGATGAACCGCCATGGGCATCTCTCCGTGTACTCTGCACACCATTTGAGCAAGGCATCGCTCACTACTGGCAATCCTTGGATGTACACACAACACGTAAATCCGGTGAATTTCTGCAGGATCCGCAAGTAGTACTCGTCGCTCGATACCGTACCTGAGAGGAATTCCTGACGGAAATCAATATCTTCAACCTTGACACCAACTTCCTGCATTCGGTTCATGGTTCCAGAATCACAGAAGAAGATTCCGTATCCATCCTTGCGCTCAACGAAAGGCTCAATCTCCTCAGGCAACCGACACGCACCTGTAAAAATATCCTGGAATCTAGAGTCTGGGCACGAGCGGGCCAGACAAGAGGCGACCAGCTGAGTGCCTGTGACTGTTGTCGAGTCGTTAATTGGAGGGCTTTGACCAACCATGTTACGGCACACAGCAAGGAACCACTGCTTCCACTCCTCTGAGAGTGGAGAGCGGAGAAGGTCAAGCAGCCAGTTCTCGAAAGCCTTCATTGCACCATCTTTCTCAGCATCGTTGATCAAGAAGAGGTGCTTGTGCAGCAGATAGCCTAATTCCTTGCCTTGAGACATGTTGTACCTGTTCTTGTGCTTAACAGATTCTAGATATGCAATGCGCACTGGCGGCCGTTTGCCCACAGCAGCCATCACTGCGCCAACTGGAGTCAAAGGATCACCAAAGCCCAACCGACCTTCGAACGAAGACTTGCTTGAGTGTTTGATATCCTTGAGCGAATACTTCTGTCTTGCCTGTACGGCGCGTGGAGACAAATCAGCTTCTCCAGAAGACCCTTGAATAGGTGAATGCCCTGGAGTCTCTGGGCCAAAGTCGTCATAGTCATCTTCTTCCTCATGGAGACCTGCTGTCGAGTCTGGAGTAGCCTCCATCTCGTAGAAGAAAGTCTTGAACGACTTGACTGCGTCCTTACCCAAGAATGCCTCCTGCTTGAAGGTCTTGGTCAGCACTTCCTTGAGTTGTGATTGTGTGGTGTTTGCCATTGTCCTCGACAAGTGGTATGTCAGCTGCTCAACTGCAGTTGCTTCGTCGCTCTGGAACGTCGCAATCAGAGATTGACCCAGTGACTTGACAACGGTGTCAATCCTGGTTGGCTTGGCGGCCATGGTTTCCATGATTTCAATCACGACTTTGGTAAACTCGTCGCAGTAGCTCCGGGCATGCACTTGGTTGCCGCCTCCCTTGCTCTGATCAATTCGACGGAAAATGTGAATCAGCTCAGACTCGGATAATTCCTCCTCATTCATTGCACGGTCCACATGCAGTGGATGACAATCACCATATGCGAGCACAGCACGCGAAATGAACAGCAGAAAGTCATGCACACGTGAATCCAATTGGAACGGAAGCAAATTCGCACAGTCCAGAATGTTCCATGGGTAGAACTCGTCATGGAGTGGTACTGACTTTGTTCGGAAATCGGGTTGACTAGGGATGTCGTAAGCAGAAACAATGCCAGCCCAGTGTGTTCCGTCAACACTCTTCTTCAGAGCAAGACCGTCCAACAAAAGAGTAGACAATGGTGGCAAGCTTGAGACAGTTTCCCAAGCAACGCCGTTATCTGGGAAAGAAGCTTCAATTTGTGCCGGTGAGAGTCGCCATTTGCGGAGCACTGGAGATTCACTTTGAACAAAGTACAGAGCGCCTTCATCATTGAATGGATAGTTTGCCTTCTCGTGCTGCATACCTCGAACCAGAAATCCAAGGTTGCCTGGCTTTACGCGCAGCATGCCGTAGCTTTGACTTGGAATGACTTCAAGCATCTCATTGCAGTGCACCACTGATACCTTCTTTGTAGCCGATACTGGGATGAACTTGCGGTCACTTGATTGTACGCCCTGTTTGCCTGCTTCTGATTCCTGTGCAGTCTTGGCAGCTTGGAAAAACTCAATCACCGAACTGTTGTGCACTGCAACTGCCTCTGGCGCAGAATCTCCAGCTGCAGCAGGCGACGGACTTTTGATTCCGTTTTGGCTAGGCCAATCAATGATGATATCTGAGACTTTGGGCGCAGATGCATATTCAAGGGGTAACACTTTCTCCAAGTTGCGGTATGTGAGTGAAGTGCCGCTGTCGTCAAAGCTGAATTTGGAAACTTCAAAGCCTTCTAGACCTCCCTTCAGGGAATCCAACACCATGAAGCCATGTGAGCAGAATTCTAATTCCATGAGCGACGTGTGGCAGCATGCATGGCCCTTGATCTTGAACGCATTCAACAACATGTCTTGTAAGCCTGACACGCGCGTGCTGTATGAGCTTACTCCAATCCTACTCATGAGAGCCCGGTGGAACATCGCTTCACGAAGCTTGTCTTTTTCGTGATTTTCTAGAGGACCTTCAACCAGTGATGAGATCATTTCAAGAACCATTTTAGGCCCGTCAACATTGTCACTGCGCTCGTCAAAAGTCACTGCAAGCGCATCAACGAAAGGTTGGAACAGAACTTCAACAGATGTGAGGTCGTAGTTTGGGTTCTCCACATCACCAGTCTCAGGAACTTGGTTGATGATGTGCCTCACACAGTCTCCAAACACGTACGAAGCAGTCTTGTGCAGGGTTTTGTAAACAGGTGTAGGGAGGTATCTCTTCATGCCAGCATCGGTGTCGAATGAATCTACTTCCTGAAGCATTTCACTAGGGCTTGGCGGTTTGAAGTTATGTTTGTTGAAGACAGGAGTCCGGACCTCCACAGGCAGCACCTCAAGGAAAGACAAGTAGTACTGCAGCGTGTATGAGGCCTCTTCTGGCGAAAGTCCAAACAAATGGAACGCCGATCGCGACCTGTTGAATCGCACGTCGATAAAGCTCGGGAGTGGGTGCTGAGTTGCTTTGGTAACAGTGTCGTCATCAACTTTACCTTCATCCATGAAGCTTACATCCACAGAGCAGCCAGAGTTCTCGATCCATCGTGCGATGCGGTCGCGAGTAGCACCGAAGGCATAGAACCACGACAGTACGACACTGCGCACAAAGATAGCAGTGTGCGGCTCAAGGGTTGGATCATCATTGAAGTCCATGAAGTCGCATCTGTCCAAGTTGAGCAACGCCGTCATATTGAGCTCAATGAGTCCTTTATCGACACCAGATGTCACATCAAATTTGAGATCAAAGTTAGTGTGTCGCTCGAGCCAAGGCTCCAAAACAAACTGCTCGGAATCAAACACGTCAAGCACCTGTGGAGGCAGAGGCCGGATTGGAATCCGGATGACATATGCTGACAAGTATTCATGTGCTTGCTGACAGATTACAAATGGCTCCTCGTGCACCTCCTTCTCTCCGTGCAACCGATTGAAGTTGTTCAGAGAGCTCAAATCAAGGAAGTAAGGTGCCACGAGATAAAGAGCATAGTTGGACACTGACGCAAGGTTACTCTTGACAATAGGTGCAAGCCCAATGATTTTGGAGTTTGCCATCTCTGTGATCAGCGATAGCTCATCACTGTTAGGTGGGTGTGGCAGCATCTGGAACGGGGCAAGCATCCAAAATAAGAACATCAGGAATCGGTTCTTGATGTGCGCTGTCGGTGACTGTTTGATGGCGTGCAAGATGCTGTCAACACCCTCACGAGAGATCCAACGCGTATGCTTGGTGATCTCTTCAGCAAGAACTGCACCAGTCACATTCGGGTAGTTGGCAATTCGTTCATCTGCGAACGATTCCAAGTACAAGTCACACAGAGCTGGAGAGGTCAGTACCGGCAGTGTAGTGATTTGTGATTGCATTTCATACCATTGCATGAGCGGATCCATTGATTTGGTCTCGAGTGACACCATGAGACTGTCCAAGAACCGATCACCAGTCACCATGTCGCTGCTCAATGCTGCATGCTCCAACTTACCATTCATCAGCATCGTCACAGCATGCACGAGCTGGCCTTCGTTAGGGTTGCGCATCAGTGTGTCGCTCAGCACTCCAGACAGGAACTGTGAGCACTCAGCCTCATCATCGAGTGCGTCGAGCCGTTGATCAAGAGCCTTCATTACAGCGTCTGTCTGAGCGTGTGCTGTGCACTTGCTCAACAGGAACCCGAATGTTGATGTAGTGAGCAACTGAATGAAATTCTCGAATTCGTCTGGGATTGCATCTCCTTTCTCAAGCCACAGGACTAGAGCTGAGAAGAATGGGTGATTGATGAACCTACCCTTGGCTTCATGTGGCATTGTATTTGGAGCTCCATCCCACATGCGGCTCACTGCGATCTGTCGCCGAATCTGCATATTGAAAACGAATTCAAGTACTGCAGCACCAAGCGGAAGCTCTTTATCAAGCAGCATTTTGACGTGTTGCTCGGACATCGAGACAAAGTACTCGCGCAAGCCGACAAACTTGAAGATAATGTCAGTTGGTCCATCAAGTTGCAAGATGATCGGAATCACAAAGTCAATGGTCTCCTCAGCATCCTCCCTAATCTTGATTGGAATGTGACGCTCAAGCAGCAGTTCAATATCTCTCGACTCAAACATCAAATCGTCGACGCCTGCATGACCGTTGGACAGCAGAGTCCACTTTAGCACCGAGATGAACGCAGCGAACTGAGGAGAGCTTCCTGTACAGATTGTGAGCATCTGGCTATTCAGAGTGAACGAGACTTGGTTCTTGATTCTCTCGATCACGTCCTCGTACTGAGATGCGCTCACATTTTCAAATAGATTGTGCAGATTCGAAAGGCCAATGCACGACAGCAGTTTGAGCGGTTGATGATACACACGCAGCAATTCAAACAGGAAGTCAAGGCTGAATGGGAACACTCGCCATTCCTGTGACAGTTCTGGCCAATTGAGCTCGTTGGACTGCATGCACTGCTGAAGGTACAGATCTGACTGCCGAACAGTTGAATGGCGCTCAACTGCCTCGAAACATGGACGGTCGGAAATAATCCTCTTTTCATCACCAGCCACACAGAATTGCAACACCGAGAGTGAATGCGAGTTGTCACCAGGTGGGAAACGAGAGCTCACGATGTGCTCTGGCTCGACACTGTCAGGTAGCAAGATTGTGCGAATCCAAGCTTCAACACGATGCCGCTGTGACAGGAACTGGCACATGGCTGCATTACTAACGAATGTATCGAAAGGAATTTCTTTCTCAATGCACCAGGCGGAGCGGAAACATTTCTGCACACACAAGACTGCCAGGAACTCGTGGAGTGACTTCTGCTTCAAATCACCCTCTAACCTGCCAAGCAAGTCCGAGTTGCTCTCGATTTCAATGTACTGCAGAGCAAGGGTGAAGATGACACGCAAAATGTCTTGTAGCACTGTCACTGATATTTGTGACGTCTCCATCACATTCGTGATCTCCGACATCAACAATTTCTCGCGTGCAGGTGACACAACTGAGCGAGTGATGAGCGAGAGCGCACGTGCATGAGTTAGCTTCTGTCCACCCAGTAATCTGAGTGAGCGGTAGATAAGCAGTGCTTGTTTCTTGTACTTGTTCACATTCTCAACAGCAGGCGCATCCATTTCCTTCATGCAGCTGGACATCCTATCGTCAATCAGCCGCGTAATGTCTTCGTTACTAGGCTCGAGGGACCATACATGAGCATCGAGGGTCAGTGCAGCCTTGTTGTACTCTTCCACACTAATAGTCTTGTCACGTGGATTGAAAATCGGCACAGCAAACACCACCTTGTATCCCAAGATCATCACGCGAGAGGCAACATGCCGCCGGAGAGCATCAGAAAGCAAGTGTGCGTATAGTACCACAACACAGGTAGGCTTGTCAGATAGTGATTGAAAATCCATATCTGGTTTGTTTGCACCTGCATTGCCCATTGGAGTCGGAAGTGTGTCGTCAGTTTCTGGAAGTGGCAAATAGTTTTCCACAATATCATCCGCATTGTGCTTGAGCCAATCCATGATGATCAAACTAGGAGGCTGACTGTTGCCCCTCTTCCTGTTGACTGCCTCTGCTGTCTGCAGTGTTTCATAATACTGCTGCACAATTGAAACGTCACCAACCAGTAAGCCGTACACATGCTTCTGTGCATCTGATGGATTGGCAGGAATTGGCTCCAACCTCCATCGGCTCTCCCACTGCTGCCACTTGGTGCCCTCATACAACATTTGCTCGATTGCAGGCACTGAAGTATCCAGCCTCAGCTCCCAAGGTTCCCTGAAGAAAACGTCCTCACATTCACTCACTGCACAACCGACAATGTCCTTCTTTTCGTACACAACTTTATTGGTGAATTGTACGCCTTCGAGACTCTGGGCAATCAGCACGTCCTTCTTGCGGCCAATCACTTGAAGCATGTATAACAATTGCTGGAAAAATACAATGAAGATCCTGAGTGACCCCAATCTAGTCGCTTCGATGATCATTCCAAGGTCAAGAGGAGAAAGAGTCCCAAGCACATGAAGAGATACAAGCACAACACCGCTTGTGCTGTTCAGTCGTTTCAGCTGTCGGAAAACCACTTGCAAATTCGCCCTCTCCACATGTATCCGCACGTACTGATGGTGGGTGTGTGCTGAAATCATCTTTTCGATTTCAGTGAGCTGATCTTCACGGACAACAGCAATGTGGTTATCATCTGGCCCTGCAAGGAACATGTGCAGCAGCATTTGCTTCACTTCTGCAATGTGAGGAGGGTCGTACTTGTTCTCGACCTCCAGAACTTTGTTCCATTTGTTTTTGAAAATCCTGTGAAATGTTGGAAAGATCTCTCGAATCAGCCTGTTGGATGAGTGGTACAGCAACAGTGGCATGTATTCCAGCTTCTCTGTGATCGAGCTCCCAGCATCCTTTGATTCAATGTCGAGCTGCAGCGCCTGCGCCAGTACCTCGCCACTCTCAGCGAATGCTTCCTTGTACAGCACCATCTTATCTGTCGCACTTGTGGCCTCCGAAGCCTGCAGAGTCTCTAGAACTTTCAGCTGCACTACAAACCGGTAGAAAGGTACCACAGTAGTGTCTGTGTGTCGTTGGGAGCCTTCAGTCTGCTTGGACATATACAGAGGCTTAGACTTAACCATGCGGAAGCCAGGGCTGTTGCCAGTGGTTTCGACATTTTCCTGGCCAGGATTTATGATCACGAAAACATCTTCGCCGACCTTGAGGGTCAGAGATATCATCCTTTGACCTGCAGGGGTCTTTGAAGAAAGCACCCGCTCGAGCACACTGCCGTCCTCACGCCCTGAGCTCTTGGGATGCCACACAAGTTCATAGCCTACATCCAGCACTGAGGCGTCGTCGTCTTCTGGAGGAAGTTCTTCCCATACAAACACTCCGTCTGACCGGACGCCCACCTCTACAATGTCGACATAGTCGCCGGCGCGGCTCGATTTGACAACAACAGCTGTGTCACCGCGTACGATGGCTCGCGAAGTTCTACTGGAGGCTTGTTCATAGAAATCTGCTGTTGGCAGGTTGTCATGTATCAAGTTGACGTTGATCTTGGTAGCCTTATACTTGGACGCTGTCTTTTCGAAATACTGACTGATTAAATCAACCAAATCGTCAATCTCGTCAATCAAATCATCCTCGTCAGCATCCTCGTCGACCAACTTGAGCTCCATAGCGGTATTCAGAATCATGCCCACATCTGCATCTTCAAAATCGTCGTTGAAGGTGTGTATTTCTTCCAAGTTTCTGTCTTTGTAAGCTGCTGGCAGTGATTCTTTTACTTCCTCGAGCAACTTCTTGGATTTCTGAAGCTCCTTGGTGATCTTATCGAGCAAGAGTGTCATATTGCGGCGCAAATGCTCTTCGTTGTCTGCGTACTCCTCACGGTACAGCGATTCGCGCTGGGTGTGTGGTGCTGAGATGGTCTCTAACAGCACATCCTGAGGCAGTGACAGAATGTCGTCCCTGGAGAAGCCCAGAAACATATCAGAAACTTCGTCGGCTGCCGCCATTTCTTTTTTCTTCTTGCGGTCACTTGGCCGCCGAATGTCAGTCACCACATGCTGCATCGCTTTCAGTACCTGCATCACATCATCATCTGGCGAGTCATCTTTTAGTTTGGGCTTCAAAGTCTTTGCCAGCAAGGTGTAAACACCGCATATTTCCTTCATCGCATTGTCGAGCTCACCCCTGCGACTTTCATCTGACAGTTTGGCTTTGCGGTATTGGGCATTCACAAAGATGTCGAATAAGCTCGGTGATTCCGCGCGCGTGAGGAATGTCTCGGCATCGTCAAAGTGACCAAGGTCAAAATCATGGGCCAGCGCCTGCAACTTGCGACATGCACGGATCCGCTTGACCAGAACACCGAGTGGACCATCTGCGTTTAGGTTCCAACCAGTCAAGAGTTCCTTGGCAGCATCTTGGGTGAGCGACAGCTCTTTGATGCTGCCCCAATCGGCTCCATCTGTTCGGTTCGACATGACTGCCCCCGATCAGCACTCCATTGAAAGAAGCCGAAACTAAAAG
>Ga0138263_1179589_pt1 | contig 11856 bp, 1 predicted proteins | sample RNAICE20151115_2_FD_105274 | JGI IMG/M metagenome (GOLD analysis project Ga0138263, IMG submission 105274) | Metatranscriptomics of polar marine prokaryotic and eukaryotic communities from Arthur Harbor ice station, Antarctica -... | ecosystem: Environmental > Aquatic > Marine > Unclassified...
ATTGCTATTGGCTTATTGCTGGGAAGTGAGGGCGGAGGCCGTCACACCTTCCCTTCCCCTCGTTCACAGGGCAAACATGGGCAGCATACGCCTCTTTGCGCTGTGCCTCTGCGTACTAGGCTCCACGCTCGCCACCGCGGATGTGGAGCGGCCATTCGTCACTCTCGACCTCACTGGAACCGAAGTGTCCGTGCTCACCCACAGGACGGTTAATGGCATGGAAGTGTGCCACAGTAATAACGAGTGGACCGTCGCTGGTGTCAGTGGATGCGTGGCGGATCCCAGTACGCACACGGCTTCGCGCCTGCGAACGTGCCCTGTTCTCCATTCCAATGCTACGAGCTGCCCTCTCCCCCAGGCACGCGCTTATGATCACCACGAAGGCGATTTGAGTGTACAGACTAGCTTGAAGCTTTACCTAAAGTCTGATCCAGGAGCAACTGGCATGAGTGTGTCGAATCAAGTTGTGGGGGCGCTTGACTACAGTCAGCGTGGCGAATACCTGTTTAGCTTCGACGCAGTCGACAGCGCTGGTAACACCGCCGAGACAATCAATTACGTGATTCAGCTGAACGACGTGGTTCCCCCAGGACTGACCTCTGCAAACTGGGAAAGCGCATTGCCGGCAGCAATTGAAGCCTGCGTCAATGGTAACCAATACTATGAGATCTGGGATAGGGCAATCCATGGCGTCACAGCTGCTGACGAGTACGATGGTGATGTTACCTCCACTGTTGGCTGCAAAATCGTCGATCAAGCCGACACGAGGACGAACGCCAACTTCCAGATTGACACGCAGGTCCTTGGTGTACACCAGGTTGAGATGTCGGCACACGATTTTGCCTCCATTTTCGGACAGGATGGCGAAAACAACGTAGGCAAACGCTTTGTCAACATCACCGTGCAAGACTCGACCCCTCCCGAGGTCTTCTGTGCACCGCAAGGCATTGTTACATCTCCTGGGGCCTTCCCTCGCAACCTCGACTTCGTCAAATCGGTTGCAACGCACTCCGTGGATCAATGCTCCCAGGAGTGCTTCAAACAGGATTGGCAATCGTTTGAAAGCAAGGATAGATGCGCGTTCTTTGAGTTCGAAGGCGAGAGGTCTGGTGCTGTGGGCATGAACCACAGTGAGTTGGCACCGATGGGTGTGTGCAGGATGTACAATGAGTCTGTGGCGTCCCTGTGGGGACAGTTTGCCGAGCATGGAGAGGACCTGGGTCTTTATGGAGCCAACAGCTATCTTGTTCAAGGATATGGTATCGGCTGTGAGTTGGTTTCCCTCGGCCAGACCGGAGTCTTCGTCAACCACCGCAAAACCTTGGAATGCGGCAGCTCTTGGATTGATCCCGGCGCTGTGTGTATGGATGCCCACGATTCCATGGACGCGCATGGCGTTTATTCCAGCCACAGGCTACAGGCCAGTGTTACTGATCCCGTCAACATTCACCAGGCCGCCACCTACCAGGTGCAATACACCTGCACTGACGAGCAGGGGAACTCAGCCAGTTCGAATCGAACCATCCAAGTCGTTGACCCCGACAAACCACAGCTGATCATCCATGGCGACTTCCCGCTCCAGTATCAGTTCCAAGCCAGCGATGGCGACCAGAGCGCGTTGCTTAACAAGACAGCTGCGTTGACCGCCCTTATGCAGCCTAACGATGACGACGGGTTTACTTGCTTTGACACCTGCGAGGGTGACATGAGCCAGCAGGTAACGACGACCATCTCTGAGGACGATTGCAGCGGCACATTCCAGTGTTACAATGACGAAGGTGCTCTAACGGCATGCGACAATGGCAACAGCTACCAGACCCCGGCTACGGTTGCAGAAATGGTCGAGCGCCCTGGTGTGTACGCCATCAAGTACACCTGCAGGGACGGAAGTAACAACGAAGTGGCCCGCTGCCGCACTGTTTTCACGGATGAAGGGGTTAACCCGCCTTGGGAGCTTGATGCCGCTGTGTTGGAACTTGACGCGGTCGCTAACACGGCCAAGATGCACGCGGAAACCGGCGGTGGATTCCTCTCCAGGGATGAACTCAATCACCATGTTATTGCCGCCCTGCCCTTCGGAGTTGCAGAAGTGTTTGCAACGACTACACACACTTCGACTGCCACGGAGACTGTTTTTGATATCGACGTTTCTGTGGCTGCATCTCTATGTGGTGCGCAGTGCCGATCGTCCACCACTGGCATGCTCGTAACAGCAGCTCATTCGATCTGCGATGTCTACAAAGGCATTGTAACGCACGTCGTCATTCCGGGCGATCAAGTCATTCACTGTCCGGTCGACTGCCAGTTATCCAATTGGGGCCAATGGGACAACTGTTCTTCTCCGTGCGGACCTGGTGTCGAGACCCGTGCTCGTACGATCCTTACTCCTGCCGGGTACGATGGTGCCGCTTGCCCTGCTAGCCCAGACGAGTTGTCAGAGACACGTTCTTGCAATGTAGACCACAAATGTCCGGTCGACTGCCAACATAACTGGATGGAATGGGGCGAATGCTCAGAGTCATGTGGCGGTGGTTACCAAGTTCGTGAAGTAGCGGTGACTTGTGATGCAGCTCATGGTGGGGCAGAATGTCCTCACGCGGAAGAGCGCACTTGCAACACTCACACTTGCCCAATCGACTGTGAAATGTCTTGGTGGGGTGCTTGGTCGTCATGTACTGGATCATGCGGCGGCGGCTCACGCACACGCTCCAGGACTATTTCGCAACAACCCTTTCACAGGGGAGTCGCGTGTGGGCCCACGAACGAGGCCAGCGCCTGCGGTATGCCCAGCTGCCCCGTTCTTTGTATCCCCGCGGAAGCTTGGGGGGAATGGTCCTCGTGCTCCAACGCGTGCGGTAACGGCATGCAGCAGCGTGTGCGTGGCATCGAGCAACACGCAGCCAATGGCGGGCCCGAGTGTCTTTCCACTGCCTTGACGGCGAGTCGTGCCTGTGAGATCGGCGAAGCAGGCGCAGCTTGCACCGAATCCTGTGTTTCTGGCACAACTTGGGGCGACTGGGGCCCCTGCTCCGCCACCTGCAACGTGGGCATCGAAACACGCTCTGCGATCTCGGTTCCGGGCACAACGTCATGCCCTAACGAGGAGCAGCGCCCGTGTTATGCGGGAGTGCAGTGTCCTGTCGACTGTGTGCCTGGTATATGGACCGAATGGGGTGATTGCCGTACCCCAGGCACTGGCGAACTAGTCACGTGCGGTACTGGTAGTCACACGCGTACTCGCGGGATTCTCAGACAAAAACAGGGTGCTGGAGCAGCATGCGCCCAAGTTGAGAACCAGTGGTGCGAGACACAGGCATGTCCCGTGGACTGTGACCAGACGTCCTGGTCGGATTGGTCGGATTGCAGCAGAAACTGTGGCTCTGGTCTTCGGACTCGAGACAGATCGACCATTCGACACACACGAAATGGAGGCGCACCGTGCGAGCAAACGTTTGAGGTTGAGTCGTGCAATAGCCAGGATTGCTTGTTGAACTGCGGCTATGTGTGGGGTAATTGGAACACGTGTACAGCGACTTGCGGCGGCGGCATGCAGACACGGAAGGCATCAGTGCAGCGCGAAGCTCAAGCAGGTGGCAACGCGTGCCCAGTAGTTCAGCAACGAAGCTGCAACCAGGACGACTGCCCCATCAATTGCGCTATGAACGCATGGGCTGGTTGGGGCCCGTGCTCGAAGAGCTGTGGCACTGGAGCAGTTCGTTCTCGCGAGCGGACTGTTGGGGTCGCTGCTCAATACGGAGGCGAAGCGTGCTCGACTAGCACCATGTCTATCAGTTGCGATGTTGTTGCTTGCGCAGTCGACTGTACCACAAGCATTTGGAGCAGTTACTCGGCTTGCTCTGCTGGATCGTGTGCGGGAATCAAGTCGCGAACACGATCGATCATCCAGCCACCTCTTCACGGCGGCATGGCTTGCGGTGCGACAAAGCAAAACACCAATTGTGATAGCGCCAGCTGCCCCTCGTACTGCCGCGAAACCGCGCAGCAGGTGCTACTCGATTGGGGTGCGTGTTCGGTGCTTTGCGGTGGTGGAGTTCAGACGAGGTCTGTCAACCCCGCTGTGCCCGCGGCGACAGTTGCAGCCTATCAGCAGGCTGGCTGCGGCGAGTTGTCGCACACATGCCACAGCTTTGCTTGCCCAGCACCGGAAGATTGCGTGACCGCGGCTTGGTCGGAGTGGACGGCTTGCACTGCAACCTGTGGCACTACCGGAATTCAAATGCGAACAACACGAATCATGCAAGACAGCGTACATGGCGGCAGTTCATGCGGTGCATTGCAGCAGGCACGCGACTGCCACCGCCACGATTGTCCTGTGGATTGCATCGTTGACGTGTTCTCCGATTGGACAGTTTGCCCCGAAACTTGCTCGAGCGCGGGTGAGGACGGGTTCACACAAACGCGAGAACGGGCAGTGCTGCTAGAACCATCGCCTGACGGCATTCCGTGCCCAGTTTCAACTCAATCTCGCGAATGTGGTTTGGATGGATGCCCCGTGGACTGCGAATACTTGTGGTCGCAGTGGACAGGGTGCGAGAAGACATGCGGCAGTGGTAAGCAACATCGCCAAGCAGTGGTCAGCAGAAACTCTATGTTTGACGGTAACGAATGCCCTGAGCACGAGTCAATGGATTGCAACACGCATGCGTGTCCCATTGACTGCACCATGTCCGATTGGACGGCTTGGAACGCGTGTTCCGCTACTTGCGGTTCGGCAACGCAAACGAAGACGAGGACTGTGGTGACTGAGTCTCAGTTTGGCGGAATCCAGTGCTCCCCAATGCTGGTCGTTGAGGTCGACTGCAGCCAGCGGTGCCCCACCGATTGCGAAGTGGGCAACTTTACCGACTGGTCAGCCTGCTCTGCAACTTGCGGTGGCGGCGTACAGAACCGTTGGAGGAGTGTGCTTGATCAACCGGTGCACGGCGGTGCAGTTTGCCCGTCGACGCACGAGACGCAGAGTTGCAGCACAGCTCCCTGCCCTGTTGATTGCCAGACTGTTGCATACGGCGAGTGGAGATCGTGCAGCGCAACATGCGGTACCGGCGAAAAGATTCGTGACCGTACCTTTGCATCGGCTGCAAATGGGGGGCAGATCTGTCCCGCATCGCATGAAGTTGAGAGCTGCCTGGTGGTCGAATGTCCGGTGGACTGTGAAGTAGGTGATTGGGCTGGCTGGGGCGACTGCTCAGTGACTTGTGGTGGAGGACAAGAGGAACGCACCAGGCCGGTACTGACTGCAATGGCGCACCATGGCACTGCCTGCCTCAGTACTTCCTCGTTTAGATCCTGCGGTATGGATCACTGTGCGGTCGATTGCACCGTTGGTCCGTGGAGTACTTGGGGGATATGCAGCCAGACCTGCAGAACCTCAACTGCAATCGCTGCCGGTGAGCACATGCGAAGTCGACAAGTATTGATTCCAATGCTGCATGCTGGAACTGGCTGTCCGGCTGTGAATGAAACTCAGGCATGTGGAAGCAACATTTGCCCTGTAGATTGTGTCATGGCAGCCGACTGGTCGAGCTGGGATAACTGCGACCGCAGTTGTGGAGGTGGCACAGAGACACGTACTCGAGCTATCGCTTCGGAGAGCAACTATGGTGGCGCAGAGTGCACAGCGACAGAAGAAACCCAGGTTTGCCCCAACGAGGAATGTCCCATCGACTGCGTAGTTTCCGAATTTTCGCAGTGGACGAGCTGCTCCGTGACGTGCGGCGTTGGAACAGCTGTTGAATACAGAAGCATTGATGTTCCAGTGGAGTTTGGAGGCCAGCCGTGCCCGGCATTGAATAGGACGAGGTCTTGCCTGCACGAGACTGCCTGTCCTGATTACGATAGCCTCATTATAAGCGGCTTGGCGCAGAGATGTATCGTAACCGACTTTGCTGCTTGGAGTGAGTGCAGCACCAGCTGTGGTTCTGGATATAAAGTCCGTGAGCGTACTATCATTCAACAGGCCAGTGCCGGCGTGAGCGTATCGTGTCCGCAAACTATTGATGTTGCCCTTTGTAACACCTTTGACTGCCCCATCGACTGCGTCGTTGCCGATTGGAATGCGTGGGATGCATGCTCTTTATCGTGCGGCGGTGGATCAACTACGCGCTACCGCGGTGTTAACACCTACACTGTGGGCTTAGGTGCAAGATGCCCACCATTTCACGAGACCTCGACTTGTGAGGACCAAAACTGCCCAATTGACTGTTCTGTGACCGAATGGCAGTCTACAGCATGCAGTAGGACGTGTGGTGGGGGCACAATTCGGCAGTGGCGTTCAATTTCTGTCGACCCGAGCTTCGACGGTGAGCCTTGCCCTGCGCCAATGGAGGCGCGGGTGCCGTGCCCAGAACCGATCTCGCCGTGCCCGACTGACTGCGTTGTCGGCCCCTATTCCGATTTTACCAGCTGTACGCACACCTGCGGAGGCGGCACCAAAATTCGCCGCCGGAGCATCGACGTTCCCGTTGCTTACGGAGGCAGCGAATGCCCGGTTCTGGAAGCCGGCGTCGTGTGCAACACACATGCCTGCAACCACGCTGATTGCGAATTGACTAGTTGGAGCAATTGGACTACTTGTACGAAATCTTGCGCCTCAACTACACCTGGCTACCAAACCCGAGAACGTTCCATCCTCTCAGAAGGCCTAGACTATGGCACATCGTGCGACACGATCTTGGAAGGCGATGGAGGACGTGAAAATGGGCTTAGTGAAGTGCGGACGTGTAATTTAGGGGTCTGCCCCGTGAACTGTGTGGTATCGGAATTCACTGGTTGGTCAGCATGCGATGTAACTTGCGGTACTGGCTCGCACACGCGTACGAGAACCATTGAAAGCAATGCGGCTGAAGGTTACGTTTGCCCCGAGACGTCCGAGACCGAAGACTGCAATGATTCGGTGTGCCCTACAGATTGTGTGGTTGGTGACTGGAGCGGATTCGGTGATTGCTTAGTGACATGCGGAGAAGGGTTGCAGACTAGGCAGCGCACGTTGACGCCACCCGAGAACGGTGGGGCTGGTTGCCCTACTGAAACAATATCTTCTCAGGCCTGCTCCGTGACTGATTGCCCTGTGGATTGCGTACTGGAAGCGTTCAGCAACTGGACGAGCTGCAGCGCGACCTGTGAGGGTGGTATGTCGCAACGCACTAGAGGTGTGAACCGATCGCCATCATTCGGTGGTGTAGCGTGTGAAGCTACCCTGGAGGAGGTCAGCTGCAACACCGACGTCACATGCCCTGTTGACTGCGTCGCTGGGGACTGGGGGGCTTACGATCCATGCCTGCAAACCTGTGGTCTGAGGTTCCAGATACGAACACGCGAAATCCTGCGAAATGCCAGCCACCTGGGCGAAGCATGCCCCACTGAGTTGACGCAGCGTCTAGCCTGCGGACTTCCACCGTGCGCGAATGACTGTATCCAGGCAGACTGGGGCAGTTTGACTACATGTTCTCAAACGTGCAAATCCAGTTTCGCTGTTGGTCTTCGGACTCGCAGTCGCACAACCAACCGCGAGCCCAACTTAGGTGGCGAGCCATGTGGCAGCAATTTGCAAAGTGAGACTTGTGCAACAGCCCGGTGCCCGGTTGACTGCGCGGTGACGCAATGGGGTGACTTCTCGCCGTGCTCAGTCACCTGTGGCGACGGAGCCGAAACACGCGTTCGGGATGTCGTTCACGAAAACTCGTACGGCGGCCAAACGTGTCCCGTTCTGAGCGACACTCGCTCTTGCCACGACACCCACCTCCATACCGAGTGCGCAATTCACTGCGAAGTGAGCGAATGGGGCGAATTTTCTCCGTGCCCTGTCTCCTGCGGAACCTCAGCACTTTCCATCCGCAACCGTACCATCGTACAAGTTAGTGCGTACGGCGGCCATGCGTGCCCTACATTGTCAGAGGACGAGCCTTGCGGCGTTGGTGCGTGCCCCGTCGACTGCGAAATGTCTGATTGGTCCAACTTCTCTACCTGTTCCACCACCTGTGGCACTGGCGATACTTTTCACACCCGAACCATCACGATAGCTTCTGCGCATGGTGGCATTGAGTGTACTCCTACAGAGGAGCAGAAGTCGTGCAACCAACAACCTTGTCCGGTAGATTGCGCGGAAGGCTCGTGGATGGGCTGGTCGGGGTGCTCCGACTCATGCGGCGAATTCGGTTCTCAGACCAGAACACGTGGCATCATCGCGGAGGTCGAGCATGGCGGTGCGATATGTGGTGCGACGCATCTCACTCGCTCCTGCAACAGTGATACACCGTGCCCAATTGACTGTGTTCCCGCACCATGGGGGAACTGGACTGCTTGCAACAGCCTTTGTGGAGGCGGCGAGAGAACGAAAACTCGTTCTATAGCCACGCAGGCGGAGCTTGGAGGCCGCAACTGCTCCTCAGCCGAACTCTTTGAGCGCGAAGACTGCAACCTTGAGCCTTGTGGTGTGGATTGTGTCCCTGGTGATTGGCAAGCATGGACGGAATGCTCTGCTACTTGTGGCAACGGGTGGCGGTATGCTACCCGCCCAGTGATAACTCATGCTGTGAGCAGTGGGTCTCCGTGTGGCAGTCTGGAACGCCAAGAGGGTTGCAATATGGACCATTGCGCAGTGGATTGTGACGTGACAGCCTGGGGCGCTTGGACCAGCTGCACGTCGACCTGCGGGGGTGGATCTCGTTCCCGCCAAAGAGGTGTCAACGTTCAGACAATTGCTGGGGGGAAGAGCTGCCCCACCCTCCTTTTGACCGAGAGCTGTGGCACCCAAATCTGCGCCGTTGACTGCATCATGGACGAGTACGCAGAGTGGAGCCTTTGTTCCCACCAATGCGGGGAAGGATGGGGGTCGATGACGAGGACCAGAACTGTGGTTCATATCGCAGCGTATGGCGGTCTCCCGTGCAGTGCTGTTGCGGCAGAAGAAGAACAGCCGTGCAACGTTGGCCCTTGCATTACCGGTCTAGCATTTGACACCAATGTGAGCACCCCATGCACACGCGGCGCTTGGAACGTGTGGTCGGCCTGCACCAAGAGCTGTGGCACAGGCACCAAGGTACGCACGCGATCGTCTGATTCCGGGCACTGCCCGAGTCCCATGCAATCAACCCAGACAGCGAATTGTGCGGTAAAACTCTGCCCATCGGACTGCGTTGCGTTCCCATGGTCAAATTGGACGGATTGCTCACGCACATGTGGTGGTGGCAGGAAGCATCGCACGAGAGAGATTCAAGTCCCAGCCCAGTATGGTGGCCGTTGTGGCAGCATCTTCGACGAGGTTGATTGCGGTTCCAGCCATTGCCCTGTTGACTGCGAAGTGCTCCCACACGAGACCTGGGGCGAGTGCAGTCAGACTTGTGGCACAGGCAGTAGGACTCGTGCCATGAGCGTTGCCCGCTCCGCAGCATTTGGTGGCCAGGCATGTGACAGCTTGCAATTGACGCAGAACTGCAACAACGCACCATGTCCTATTGATTGTGTGGTGGGCCACTTCATGGCAAGCCTTACACAGGTGACGGAACTGCACACCATTCGGATAGCACACTTGTGGAGCGATTATGGCCCTTGCTCAGCACCTTGTGGTGGGGGTGAAAAGTGGCGAACTCGCGACATTCACGTGCCGCCTAGTCATGGGGGCAAATTGTGCCCGCAATTGAGTGAAGTTGTGGCTTGCAACATGGAAGCCTGCACTAACTAGCACGCCACTTCATCAACGTGGAGTGTTGCCTGTCAGCTCGGATCGTGGTCTGTATGGTCGCCGTGCAATGCTGAGTGTGGCAGCGGTGTACAATCGCGAGCCAGGCCAACGTTGAAGGCCGCTACAAACGGTGGTGCAGCATGCAGCGGAGACGTCGTCCAGGACAGAGTCTGCAACGCAGATGCATGCCCAGGAGACTGCCAGCTTAGCGCCTGGGGACATTGGCAGCCATGCAGTTCAACCTGTGGCGGCGGAGTTCAGCTGCGCTACCGAAGTGTCCTTCGGGATGCCATCGCACCAGGTATGGCTTGCCCCGACGTGAGTGTACCAGACACGCGGAATTGCAACCATGACATGCGATGCCCTGTCGACTGCGGAATGGGCGACTGGGCCGCGTGGGGCGAATGCGATGTCAGCTGTGGAGGACACAGGACACGCGCACGTACCATCCACACACCCAGCATGTATGATGGACAGGTGTGTTTTGCCACCGAGGAGACCGAGACATGCAACAGCATTGTTTGTCCAGTCGATTGCGCTGTGGGCACCTGGGAAGACTTCAGTCAATGCAGCGTCTCGTGCGGCACTGGGTCTATGTCGAGGACACGTATTGTTCTTACCCAACCTGTCGCCACTGGATTAGCGTGCGATGAAACCTTCGAGCAGACCGACTGCGTCACCGTGCCTTGCGCTGTTGACTGCGTCGAGAGCGCTTGGTCTTCGTGGGGAGACTGCCACTCTGCTTGCGGCCCCGGCATCAGGAGGCGCGTTCGTTTCGTGGAATCGGAGGCACAGTATAACGGCCTTGACTGTGGCAGCCTCGAGCACATCATTGACTGTGATAGCGGGATTCCATGCCCGAGTACATGCGAAAGTGAATGGGGTGTGTGGTCCGACTGTTCGCAGCTTTGCGGGCTGAACGGTGTGCAGTCTCGCTCTCTTGCTACCCAAATGGAGCCGTGTGTGGGAGGGCAGTTCTGCCCAACTAACCAGCTTCGCTCCTGTTCGCCTGCGATTCCAGGCTGCGTGGAAACCACTGTCCCACCGCTGCCACCCGCACCGACCCCACCTCCCAGCGTTCCCACGCCTGCACCACAGCCAAGGCCTGTCCTGACGCTTTCTGGCGGCGAGAACTTGATCGTCGAAGCATCCTTGACGTACACCGACCCAGGCGCTATTTGTATCGATCCAATCGACGGCGACATTTCGGCTTTAATTGGCGTCAGTGGAACTATTGACGGCCGCACTGTTGGTAGATATGTCTTGACCTACTTCTGCGCCAATAGGAACGGAGTCAATGCCCACCCAATGAGGCGCGTCATCACTGTGCAGGACACATACTGCCCTCACTGCTCCTTCGCGTCAGGGGAGACCAGTCTCACAATTGAGGCATCCTTCCCCTTCACGCCCGAAAGCATAAATTGCACTGATGCATCAGAGACCCCAGAAGTGCTTGACGCGAGCGTTACTCAGTTCGGGGCAGTGGATGTCGAGAGGACCGGAGTGTACCGTGTCACTTATCGCGTGAAGGATTTCAATGGCAACTGGAATTATGGCAACTGCATAGGCAAGCAGCCCTATGTCAAAACCGTCACCGTTGCGGACACCCTCAAACCCGTCATTGGCCTCTCGTACAGCGGCAGCGTCCTCGATGTCAGCCTCTCCGGCAATGTGGCTGAGGTCTCACCAGTTACAAACCAAATGAACCCCATTCATGCAAGGGTACAAGCAGGCGATTTCCTGGCTGGTGCAGAGGATTCAATGACTCGCCGCCTTCTGACACAAAGTAGTGCGCCCTCCAAGAGCTGGTGGGCAATAGGTGTCGCCTCAGGCGCGATAGGCTGCGTGTTAGTCGGCGCGGCACTGCTCCAGCAAGCACCGAAGACAGGCTGGAGGGGAGCAGACGATATTAAAGCGCTCGTTTAACCCAGGAGGGTTTTCGAGAACCGATCGAGCAGAATCCAAGGTGGCAGTGCGCTCCTGGAAAGAAAGCCGGTCCGCGGACGCGGTCACACCCGCAATTGTACCAATAGCAGTCGCAGCAAGCATGTTGTACCAATAGTCAGCAAAACTTCAGCTGGTTGCAGACTGCGAAATTCAGCGCGCTGAAAAACGAACAAGCAACAAGGCCCTTAAACAAAAAAACCAAAGAGGCC
>Ga0138263_1028202_pt1 | contig 11851 bp, 8 predicted proteins | sample RNAICE20151115_2_FD_105274 | JGI IMG/M metagenome (GOLD analysis project Ga0138263, IMG submission 105274) | Metatranscriptomics of polar marine prokaryotic and eukaryotic communities from Arthur Harbor ice station, Antarctica -... | ecosystem: Environmental > Aquatic > Marine > Unclassified...
GAACTGTTGGAGCTCTACAATTTGAAGTGATTCAGTATAGACTAGAACACGAATATGGAGCAACATGTTCTTACGAAAATCTCAATATTCACAAAGCGTGTTGGGTTGAAAATCAAGAAGGAAATAAACCTGAATTTAATGAATTCAAAAAACTTAAAAACAGATTTTTGGCTAAAGATAAAGACGGAAAACTAGTATTTTTGTGTGACTCATCATTTTCTTTAGAAATGACAAAACAAAAATTCCCTTCAATAACGTTTCATTATAAATCTGAATTCTAATTAAGCTTCTCCAGTTGGTCCAAAGTTTAAATTTATTGCTGGATGCTTATCATATTCTTTAATTTGTCCATTTGACTTTTCAAATCTAGAAATATTTTCATTCAATGCTTGAGAAAACCTTTTAGCATGTTGAGGAGTTAGAATAATTCTTGACTTAACTTTTGCCTTTGGAACTCCAGGCATAATATTAACAAAATCTATAACAAATTCAGAAACAGAGTGATTTATTAAAGCAAGGTTGGAATAAGTACCTTGAGCCAGATTTTCATCTAGCTCAAGATTTATATTTGTTTTTTTAGAATCAGATTTCTTCATTACGACTTAAACTTTTACTAGCTAATAGTTCTTCATATTCATCCACATATCCCACGATTATATCGTTGAATTTTCTACTACCTGTTCCAGCTGGAATTTTATGACCAACAATTACATTTTCTTTCAAACCTTCTAAGGCATCAATTTTTCCGTTTACAGCTGCTTCATTTAGCACTTTAGTAGTTTCTTGGAAAGAAGCCGCAGAAATAAATGATTTAGTCTGTAAAGAAGCTCTAGTTATTCCTTGTAAAATTGGAGTTGCAGTAGAATTTACAGCATCCCTTGCTAAAACTAATTCTTTATCTTCTCTTTTAAGTAAAGAATTTTCATCTCTAAGAACTCTTGCGCTAATAACTTGACCAAGCTTAAAGTTTTCTGAAGCTCCAATTGATTCAACTATTTTTTTGTTAAATAAATTATCATTTTCAGCTATAAAATCATTTTTATGAATTAACTGACCTTCCAAGAAAGTAGTATCTCCAGAATCCTGAATTTTAACTTTTTGCATCATCTGTCTAATTAAGACTTCAAAATGTTTATCATTAATTTTCACACCTTGTAGTCGATATACTTCTTGAACTTCGTTAACAAGGTACTGCTGAACAGCTGAAGGACCTTTAATATTAAGTATGTCGTTTGGAGTAATAGATCCATCTGACAAAGGCATACCTGCTTTAACAAAATCATTTTCTTGAACAAGAATTTGATTAGAAAGTTTAACTAAGTATTTTTTAATTTCTCCAGTTTTAGATTCAATAATTATCTCTCTGTTTCCTCTCTTAATTTTTCCGAAGTTAACTACTCCGTCTATTTCACTTACTACAGCTGGATTAGATGGATTTCTAGCTTCAAAAAGCTCAGTCACTCTTGGAAGACCACCTGTAATATCACCAGATTTTGAAGATTTTCTTGGAATTTTAACTAAAATTTTTCCTGCTTTGACTTTTTCTCCATCATCTATCATTAAATGTGCACCAACTGGCAAATTATAAGTTCTTAAATTTTTGCCTTTGGCATCATTAATTAATAATGTAGGAACTACTTTTTTATTTCTAGATTCTGAAATAACTTTTTCCTTAAATCCAGTTTGCTCATCAATTTCAACCTGATAAGTTACACCTTGATCTATATTTTCATATTCAATTTTACCACCAAATTCAGAAATTATTACACCATTGTAAGGATCCCATTGACAAACAACATCACCCTTACTAAGTTTTTGGCCGTCTTTAATTAAAATCGTTGAACCATAAGGAATAATGTTAGCACTTAAAACTATCCCAGTCTTTTTATCTAGTAATTTGATTTCACATGTTCTAGAAATAACAACATCTATTTTATTTCCATCAGCATCAGTTGATGATACAGTTTTTAAATCTTCTATTTCAGCAACTCCGTCAAATCTAACTTGTAATTTATTTTCTTCAGAAATATTTCCGGCAATACCACCAACGTGGAATGTTCTTAAAGTTAACTGAGTACCTGGCTCACCAATCGATTGAGCTGCAACTACACCAACTGCCTCACCGTTTTGAACCATCTTACCAGTCGCTAGGTTTCTTCCATAACATTTAGAACAAATACCTTTTGGAGATTCACAAGATAAAGGAGATCTTACTTCTACCTTATCAATAGGTGAGTTTTGAATTATTTTAACTATTTCTTCACTAATTTCTTCACCAGAACTAATAATAAGTTCTTTACTTAATGGATTATAAACGTCATGTAATGAAACTCTACCTAAAATTCTTTCACCAAGAGACTCTACTATTTCTTCATTCTTTTTTAAAGCCTCTACTGAAATACCCCTTAGAGTATTACAGTCAACATGATTCACTATGACATCTTGTGCTACATCTACAAGTCTTCTTGTTAAATAACCAGCATCAGCAGTTTTTAAGGCTGTATCCGCTAATCCTTTTCTAGCTCCGTGAGTTGAAATAAAGTATTCTAAAATAGATAATCCCTCTTTAAAGTTAGACAGAATTGGATTTTCAATAATTTCACCTCCACTTGAACTAGATTTTTTAGGTTTAGCCATTAACCCTCTCATACCTGTAAGTTGACGAATCTGTTCTTTTGAACCCCTAGCTCCGGAATCTAACATCATAAACACAGAATTAAACCCTTGTTTATCTTCGCTAATTCTCTTCATCGATAATTCCGTTAGAGTAGCGTTAGTAGATGTCCACACATCAATTACTTGATTATATCTTTCGTTATTTGTTATTAAACCCATGTTGTAATTAGACTTAATAGTATCAACTTCTACATTAGCTTTTGCAATCATTTCATGTTTTTCAGGTGGTATCATAATATCACCCAAACTAAATGAAAGTCCACCTTCAAAAGCAAAAGAGAATCCCATTGATTTAATTTTATCTAAAAATTCTGCAGTTTCTGGAACACTAGTAACTTTTAATATGTTTCCAATAATATCTCTAAGAGATTTTTTAGTTAAAACTTCGTTAATAAATCCAGCTTTTTCTGGAACAACTTTATTAAACAAAACTCTACCAACAGTTGTTTCAATAATCTTAAAGATTAATTCATCAGAGTCATTAAAGTCCTTAGCTCTAATTTTAATCATTGCATTCAAATGGACTTTCCCTTCGTTGTATGCAATATTCACTTCTTCATCTGAATAAAATGTTAATCCTTCACCTTTGACTTTAAGATCCTTAGTAGATTTTAACAACTTCGTCATATAATATAATCCTAAAACCATATCTTGAGAAGGCACAGTAACAGGTGCTCCATTAGCTGGATTTAAGATATTATGGGAAGCCAACATTAAAAGTTGAGCCTCTAAAATTGCTTCAGGACCTAATGGAAGATGAACTGCCATTTGATCCCCATCGAAATCAGCATTAAATGCAGTACAAACTAAAGGATGAACTTGTATAGCTTTACCCTCAATAAGCATTGGTTGAAAAGCTTGAATACCTAATCTGTGTAAAGTTGGAGCTCTGTTTAATAAGACAGGATGACCCTTTAATACATTTTCTAGAATGTCCCAAACAAGAGGTTCTCTTCTGTCAATTATTTTTTTAGCAGATTTAACCGTCTTAACGATTCCTCTTTCAATTAATTTTCTAATTATAAATGGCTTATAAAGTTCAGCAGCCATACCTTTAGGAATACCACACTGATGTAATTTAAGCTCAGGTCCACCAACAATTACAGATCTTGCTGAATAATCAACTCTTTTTCCTAATAAATTTTGACGAAACCTACCTTGTTTACCTTTTAGTGAATCTGATAAAGATTTCAACGGTCTATTTGCATCAGTTTTAACAGCTGATGATTTTCTAGTATTGTCAAACAATGAATCTACAGATTCCTGTAGCATCCTTTTTTCGTTTCTTAATATAACTTCAGGTGCTTTTATTTCTACAAGACGTTTAAGTCTATTGTTTCTAATTATTACTCTTCTATATAAATCATTCAAATCAGAAGTTGCAAATCTTCCTCCATCCAAAGGAACCAACGGTCTTAACTCAGGCGGAATTACTGGGATAGCTTTTAAAACCATCCACTCCGGCTTATTCTCACGATTAAGATTTGAATCTTTAAATGACTCAACAACCTGAAGCCTTTTTAAAGCTTCTGTTTTTCTCTGCTTTGAAGTTTCATTATTTGCTTTGTGTCTTAACTCATAGGAAAGTTCATTAAGATCAATTCTTGAAAGTAATTCAATTAAACATTCAGCACCCATTTTAGCAATAAATTTATTTGGGTCTTCATCATCTAAAAATTGGTTTTCTTGCGGAAGACTTTCAGTAATTGTGATATATTCTTCTTCAGTTAAAAAATCCATTTTATTGACAGGTTCTCCTTCAGCATTAACTGCTAAACCAGCTTGTATAACAACATATCTTTCGTAATATATTATCATATCTAACCTTTTAGAAGGAAGCCCCAATAAGTAACCTATCTTATTTGGTAATGAACGGAAATACCAAATATGAGCAACTGGAACAACTAAATTAATGTGTCCCACTCTATCTCTTCTGACTTTTTTTTCTGTTACTTCAACTCCACACCTATCACAAATAATACCCTTATACCTAATTCTTTTGTACTTACCACAAGCACATTCGAAATCTTTTATAGGACCAAAAATTCGTTCACAAAACAACCCATCTCTTTCTGGTTTATGAGTTCTATAATTGATCGTTTCAGGTTTTAAAATTTCACCTCTTGATGCGCCTAATATTTTTTCAGGCGAAGCTAATCCTATAGATATTTTTGAAAATTTTTGAGATTTATTAATTTCAATTTTTCTAGACATAATGATTTGTTATTTTTATTATTCTTCTAGTCTGATATCTAGACCTAGACCTTTAAGTTCATGCATTAATACATTAAATGATTCTGGTAGACCAGGATCGGGCATAGTTTCACCCTTAACAATAGCTTCATAAGCTTTTGCTCTTCCTTGAACATCATCTGATTTAATTGTTAAAATTTCTTGTAAAGTACTTGATGCTCCATAAGCTTCAAGTGCCCAAACTTCCATTTCACCAAATCTCTGACCTCCAAACTGTGCTTTACCACCTAAAGGCTGTTGAGTTATTAAAGAGTATGGTCCAATTGATCTAGAGTGCATCTTATCATCTACCATATGACCTAATTTTAACATATAGATAACACCTACAGTTGCAGGTTGATCAAATCTTTTTCCAGTACCACCGTCATACAAATAGGTGTGTCCAAATTTCGGAACACCTGCTTCGTCTGTTAAATCATTGATTTGATCTATGGTTGCACCATCAAATATTGGAGTTGAGAATTTTTTTCCTAGTTTTTGACCAGCCCATCCTAATACAGTTTCATAAATTTGACCAATATTCATCCTAGAAGGTACTCCAAGAGGATTTAAAACTATATCAACAGGAGTTCCATCTTCAAGAAATGGCATATCTTCTTGTCTAACTATTCTTGCGACAATCCCTTTATTTCCGTGTCTTCCTGCCATTTTATCTCCAACCTTAAGCTTTCTCTTTTTAGCAATATAAACTTTTGCTAATTTCAATATTCCTGGAGGAAGTTCGTCTCCAACAGAGATAGTAAACTTTTCTCTTCTAAGCATTCCTTGAAGATCATTGTCTTTTATTTTATAATTATGGAGCAATGACATTACTAAGCCATTTACTTTTTTATCGACAGCCCAAGTTCCAGAAACTAAATGAGTATATTCTTCTACTTGATTAAGCATTTTTAATGAATACTTTTTACCCTTTGGAAGAATTTCTTCTTCTAAATCATTAAAAATTCCTTGACAAGTTTTACCACCCAGAATATTATATAGTTTTTCAACTAATTTGTCTTTTAAAGATTTAGACTTTGATTCATAACTAGCTTCAAGTTCAACTAAAAGATCTTTATCCTCGGATCTTTTTCTTTTATCTTTTACAGGTCTAGTAAATAGTTTTTTATTAATTACAACACCATTTAAAGAAGGAGGTGCCTTAAGAGAAGCATCTTTTACATCACCTGCTTTATCTCCAAAAATTGCTCTTAGCAGTTTTTCTTCAGGTGTTGGGTCTGACTCACCTTTAGGGGTAATTTTACCAATTAAAATATCTCCCGGATGAACCTCAGCACCAATTCGAATCATTCCATTTTCGTCTAAATTAGCAGTTGCTTCTTCGCTTACATTTGGAATGTCATTTGTAAGTTCTTCCATTCCTAATTTAGTATCTCTAACATCAATTGAGTACTCATCAATATGCAAAGAAGTAAATACGTCATCTCTAACAACTTTTTCTGAAATAACAATCGCGTCTTCAAAATTATAACCTTTCCAAGGCATGAAAGCAACTTTAAGATTTCTTCCTAATGCAAGTTCACCTTTTTGAGTAGCGTAACCTTCACATAATACCTGACCTTTTTTAACTAAATCACCTTTTACGACGATAGGCTTCAAATTTATACAAGTACCTTGATTAGTTTTTCTGAATTTAACTAAAGAATATGTTTTTTCGTCAACATCAAAACTTGTGATTTTTTGTTCTTCTGTAAGACTGTATTTAATAGTTATTTTCTGAGAATCAACGTAAGTAACTTCACCGTCATAATCAGCATTAATTAAAACTCTAGAATCAGAAGCAACTTGTCTTTCTAAGCCAGTCCCTACAATAGGAGATTCTGGTTTTAATAAAGGAACTGATTGCCTCATCATATTTGATCCCATTAAAGCCCTGTTAGCATCATCATGTTCTAAAAATGGAATTAGAGATGCAGATATTGAAGCAATTTGATTAGGAGCGATATCAGTATAATCAACGTCTTTAGGATCGATTACTGGATAATCAGCTTCTTGTCTAGCAATAACTTTATCAGAAAGAATTTTACCATCTTTATCCTTTGGAATATTAGCTTGGGCTATTAATTTTCCTTCTTCCTCTTCAGCACTTAAAAATTTATAATTTTTCAAGTCTACTACACCATTCTCAACTTTTCTATATGGAGTTTCAATAAACCCTAAATCATTCACCTTAGCGAAGACTCCTAATGAGGAAATTAATCCAATATTAGGTCCTTCTGGAGTTTCAATAGGACATAATCTTCCATAATGTGTATAATGAACATCACGCACTTCAAATCCGGCTCTTTCTCTAGAAAGTCCACCAGGTCCTAATGCAGATAGTCTTCTTTTATGAGTTAATTCAGCTAATGGATTAGTTTGATCCATAAACTGAGACAACTGATTTGTACCAAAAAATGAATTAATAACTGAGGATAATGTTTTGGCATTAATTAAATCAATTGGTGTAAATACTTCATTGTCTCTAACGTTCATTCTTTCACGAATTGTACGTGCCATTCTTGATAAACCTACTCCAAACTGAGAAGATAATTGTTCGCCAACTGTTCTAACTCTTCTGTTTGATAAATGATCAATGTCGTCAATTTCAGCTTTTGAATTAATTAATTCAATTAAGTATTTTATAATAGTAATAATATCTTCTTTAGTTAAAACTAACTTATCCATTGCAATGTCAAGTCCTAACTTTTTATTCATTCTATATCTACCTACTTCACCAAGATTATATCTCTGATCAGAGAAAAATAATTTATCTATTATTCCTCTTGCCGTTTCTTCATCTGGCGGCTCAGCATTTCTTAGTTGCCTGTAAATATGTTCAACCGCTTCTTTTTCAGAATTGGTTGGATCCTTTTGTAATGTATTATGAATTATAGCATAATCAGAATATTGACCATCTACTTTATGAAGTAAAATAGTTTTAGAGCTTGTTTCTAAAATTTCTTCAATATTTTCTTTATCAATAATAACTTCTCTATCTAAAATAATTTCATTTCTTTCAATAGAAACAACTTCACCGGTATCTTCATCTACGAAGTCTTCAAACCATGAGTTTAATACTCTTGCAGCTAACTTTCTTCCAATGCACTTTTTAAGTCCTGATTTTGAAACTTTAACTTCTTCAGCTAAATCAAATATTTCTAAAATATCCTTATCTCTTTCAAAACCAATAGCTCTTAGTAAAGTTGTAACTGGTAATTTCTTTTTTCTATCAATGTAAGCATACATTACACTATTAATATCTGTAGCAAACTCAATCCACGAGCCTTTAAAAGGAATTACTCTGGCGGAATACAATTTAGTACCATTCGCATGAAAAGACTGACCAAAAAATACTCCAGGAGATCTATGCAACTGAGATACTACAACACGTTCTGCACCATTTATTATAAATGTACCACTTGGAGTCATATATGGAATTACTCCTAAGTAAACATCTTGAACTATTGTTTCAAAATCTTCATGTTCTTCATCCGTACAAGAAAGTTTTAATCTAGCTTTAAGTGGAACACTGTAGGTTAAACCTCTCTCAATACATTCTTGAATAGAGTAACGAGGAGGATCCACAAAGTAATCCAAGAACTCTAATACAAACTGATTTCTAGAATCTGAAATAGGAAAATTATCTAAAAAGGTATTAAAAAGACCTTCATCAGTTCTTTCGTCAGATTTTGTTTCAAGTTGGAAAAAATCGCTAAATGATTTTATCTGGATATCAAGGAAATCTGGATAATCAGGAATGTCAGTAGCTGAGGCAAAGTTTAATCTATTTATAGTGTTGTGCATTTAAATCAATTTAAATTAAAAGAACGATAAAATTTAAGTACAAGGGTATTACCCTTATACTTAAGAAATTTTAAATAAAACTAAGGTCTAAGCTAATTATTTTAACTCAACCTCAGCTCCAGCTTCTTCAAGAGATTTCTTGAATCCTTCAGCTTCATCTTTAGAAACTGCTTCTTTACTATTACTTGGTGCATCATCAACAAGTGCTTTAGCTTCTTTTAAGCCTAAACCTGTTAATTCTTTAACAAGTTTAACAACTGCTAATTTCGAACCACCTGCTGCAGTTAACACTACATCAAATTCTGATTTCTCTTCAGCTGCTTCAGCATCACCACCTGCTGCAGGTCCAGCTGAAACTACTGCTGCTGCTGCTGGTTCGATACCGTATTCGCTTTTAAGAATTTCTGCTAACTCGTTAACTTCTTTAACTGTTAGATTAACTAATTTTTCTGCGAAATCTTTTAAATCTGCCATTTTATAAATATTTATTATTATTATTATTATTAAATTTTAACTACTCTTTTTTGTCTGAAAGTGTTTTTAATACTCCAGAAATTGTTGCTCCACCCGATTGTAAAGCGGAAATAAGGTTTTTAGCTGGAGACTGTAAAATCGAAATTACTTCACCAATTAATTCTTCCCTAGACTTAATGCTAGATAGAGTATCTAGTTGATCATCTCCTAAAAATATAGCGTCTTCAATGGAAGCACCTTTTAATATAGGTTTGTCAGCTTTCTTTCTAAATAGCTTTATTAATTTAGCTGGTGAATTACCAATTTCTGAATACATCAAAGCTGTATTACCTACTAACACTTGATTAAGGTCTCCAAAGTCTCTATCCGATGTTTCCATTGCTTTACTTAACAATGTATTTTTAACAACCGAAATTTTAACATTTGCTTTGAAACAAGCTCTTCTTAAGTTACTTGTTTGGACAGCATTAAGACCTGAAACATCTGTCATGTAAATATTAGTGTTATCAGCTAATTCAGCAGTTAACCTTTCTATTACCTTAGATTTTTCTTCTCTTGTCATTTTATTATTTTTAACTAAATATTAGTGTCAATATTAATACCTGGACTCATCGTACTGGACATAGAAATACTTTTCAAATATGTGCCCTTAGATGAATTTGGTTTAAGTTTAATTATATTCTGAATTAATTCAAGAGAATTCTCATAAATTTTATCAGCATCAAAAGAAACTTTACCTATTGAAGCATGAATAATACCTGTTTTTTCTACTTTAAAATCGATTTTACCGGCTTTGACTTCAGAAACTGCCTTAGCAACATCCATAGTCACAGTACCAGTTTTCGGGTTTGGCATTAAACCTCTAGGGCCTAATATCTTTCCTAATGGACCTAACTTACCCATAACACTTGGCATAGTTATAATCACATCAACATTAGTCCAACCATCTTTGATTTTTTGTAAATATTCATCAAGTCCAACATAGTCTGCACCAGCATCTTGAGCCTCTTTTTCTTTATCGGGAGTTACAAGAGCAAGAACTTTTACATCTTTACCTGTACCATTAGGAAGAGTAACAATTCCCCTAACATTTTGGTCAGCTTTTTTTGGATCTACTCCAAGACGAATAGCCAAATCAACTGAGGCATCGAAATTAAATTTAGAAATTTCTTTTACAACTCCAGAAGCTTCTTTTAAGGAATATATTTTTGCGTTATCTACTTTAGATAAAGCATCTTTACGTTTTTTTGTAATTTTTGTCATAATCTTAAATTGAAAAATTAAAAAGGAGCTTGGCCTTTAACCTTAATCCCCATCGATCTAGCAGTACCAGCAATCATTTTCATTGCTGATTCAACTGTAAAAGCATTTAAATCAACCATTTTATCTTCCGAAATCAATTTGATTTGATCCCAAGAAACAGTTGCTACCTTACTACGATTAGGTTCTCCAGAACCTTTCTTAACCTTCGCTGCTTCCAATAATTGTACGGCTGCTGGTGGAGTTTTAACAACAAATTCAAAAGACTTGTCTTTGTAAACTGTAATTGCTACAGGTAAAATTTTACCAGGCTTGTCTTGTGTTCTTGAGTTAAACTGCTTACAAAACTCCATTATATTTACACCTGCAGCACCTAAAGCAGGTCCAACTGGTGGTGATGGATTGGCAGCACCTCCTCTAATTTGTAATTTCAGTACTTTTTCTATTTCTTTAGCCATTATTAATATTTATTATTTTTTAAATAATTGGAAGCTATTTAAAAAATGATTTATATGTAACATTTATATTTTTTCTACTTGCATGTAAGAAAGCTCTAAAGGAGTTTTTCTTCCAAAAATCTTAACCATTACTTCTAACTTTCTCTTGTCTTCATTTACTTTCTCAACAGTACCATTAAACCCATTGAAAGGTCCATCAATAACTTTAATATTTTCACCCATTATAAATGGAATTGAAATATTTTCTGACTCAGTTGAAAGATCGTCAACGGTTCCGAGCATTCTGTTAACTTCAGCAGTCCTCAATGGGATAGGATCTCCACCTTTTGTTTCACCAAGAAAACCAATTACGTTAGGTAAACCTTTTATAATATGTGGAATTTCACCTGACAAATTAGCCTTAATCATAATATAACCAGGAAAATAAACCTTTTCCTTACTTACTTTTTTGCCTTTTCTTATTTGAATAACTTTCTGAGTGGGGACTAACATTTCTTCAACAAGCTCAGAAAAACCGAGTCTAATAATTTCAGATTCCATATAGTTTCTGATTTTATTCTCTTGACCACTTACGGCTCTCACAACATACCACTTTTTTATATCTGTATCCGCCATCATTTAATTGATAAGTTCAAAATAAAATTTAAATACTCTAGATAAAATACTGTCAGCAAACCAAATAATCAGAGAAAAAATTATAGAAAATAATAAAACTATTACTGTAAGGTTAGAAAGTTCAGGTAAAGGAGTCCACGAAACGTGCTCTTTTAATTCTGACAAGGACTCTTTAACGTAAGAAACTATATTCATTATTCTATATTTTTTGCACGGGTTGAGAGACTCGAACTCCCGACACCTGGTTTTGGAGACCAGTGCTCTACCAACTGAGCTAAACCCGTATCTCAAAAATTGGTGAAATTAAACACCTTAAATTTATAGCCACA
>Ga0138263_1045384_pt1 | contig 11699 bp, 1 predicted proteins | sample RNAICE20151115_2_FD_105274 | JGI IMG/M metagenome (GOLD analysis project Ga0138263, IMG submission 105274) | Metatranscriptomics of polar marine prokaryotic and eukaryotic communities from Arthur Harbor ice station, Antarctica -... | ecosystem: Environmental > Aquatic > Marine > Unclassified...
CGAACCGATCGCTTTGCGGGTTACTGCTCGGCGAGGCTCGAGATTTGGTCTATCTCTTCGCGACGAAGAGAGTCCGACACCTTCCTTCTCCTTTTTGAGTAAGGGTGAAGGTATGGCGCGCCTCTTTGCGCTTTGCCTCTGCGTACTAGGCTCCACGCTCGCCGTCGAGGATGTGGAGCCGCCTGTAATTACTCTCGCGCTCACTGCGGGCGAGCCCCTGCTGCACAGGTGGACCCATAGGACCGTGAATGGCATGGAAGTATGCCACACTAGTGATGAGTGGACTGTAATGGGTGCAAGTGGATGCGTAGCGGACCCCAGTACTCACACGAGTACGCATTTTAGATCGTGCCCTGTACTCAGTTCGAATACGACGAGCTGCCCTCTCCCCCGTGCGGCGGCGTATGACCACCATGATGGGGTTGTCGCCGAGGTTCAGACTAGCTTGAAACTATACTTGAAATCAGACCCTGGTGCCACTGGGTTGAGTCTTTACAATCAAGCTGTGGAATCACTCGACTACAGTCAGCGTGGTGAATACTTGTTTAGTTTCGACGCAAGCGATGTTTCTGGCAACGATGCCGAGACAATCAATTTCGTGATCCAGCTGACTGACTCGGTGCCCCCGGCGATGACCTCGCCAAACTGGGAAGCCGCGCTGCCTGCCGCAATTGAAGCCTGCAGACATGGCAATCAGTTCTATGAAATCTGGAATAACGCGATCGCTGGCGTAACTGCCATGGATGATTACGATGGTGACGTTAGCGCTTCTGCCGCTGCAACTTTCGGTGATGTTGGCGACTCTCACCAGGGTGCCCACAGCTTCCAGCTTGACACCAGGATTCTTGGCACCCATAATATTCAGCTGACTTCCCACGATTACGCCTCGATTTTCGGCCAGGATGGTAGTAACAATCCCACTAGTCATACTGTTTCAGTCACAGTAGAAGACACTACTCCCCCTGAAATCCACTGCTCCCCCGGCACTCCCTACGTGTTTGAAGGAATGTTCCCCCATGACCTTGCGGTCCTCAAGATGGTCCCCGCTGTTAGCGTGGATGCTTGCTCCGAAGCGTGCTACGAGCAGACCTGGCAAGCCTTCAGGTTCAGGGACGAGTGCCAATTTTTCCAGTTCGCTGCGCCCAACAGCTTTGAGCTCGGTGTTGACCATGTGGCCGGTGCTCAGGGACATTGCAAAATGTACAACAACGAGGCCGCAGCTCTTTTCGGCCACTCCGCGCACTCTACTGTCACGACTGGCACCACCTCCACTCAAATTGGCTACAACATTGGCTGCCGTCCCAAGAACTTCGGACAGCCAGGTGTCTTTGTGCGGCACACCAAGAAACTTGAATGTGGTGCCATCTGGTCTGATCCTGGTGCTGTGTGCATTGATGCCCACGGCTCCATGGACGCCGACGGAAGCTACGACAAAAGCAATATCGCCCCCGGTATCGTGGACGATGTAAACGTGCATCTTCCCGGGTCGTACCAAGTCCAGTACACTTGCGCTGATGCTCAGGGTAACACGAATCAAAGGAATCGCACTGTGGTCGTCGAAGACCCCGAACCTCCTCAGCTCATCATCCATGGCGACCATGAGTTCCAGTTCCAAGTCGTAGCGCCGCCTGCGCACGTGAACCCAAACACTGCGCTGGCGAAGCAGCAAGCCATCGAAGCCCTCTTTGTCGCTCATGGTGACGATGGTTTCTCCTGCTTCGACTCCTGCGAAGGCGACCTATGCCCTGCAGTTACCACGACCATCTCCGAGGTTGACTGCAGCGGCAAGTTTCAATGCTACGATGCCGAAGGTGCACTCACCACGTGCGACAACGGCAACAGCTACCAGACCCCGGCTACAGTTGAAGCCATGGTTCAGACTCCTGGCATTTACGCCATCAAGTACACTTGCAGCGACTCAAGCAACAACGAAGTGGCCCGTTGCCGTACAGTCTACACCGACGAGAGCGGAAACCCACCGTGGGAACTCGAGGACCCAATTCTGCAATTTCAGCCTGTCGCCAACACTGCCAAGATGCTCGCCGCAACCGGCGGTGGATTTTTGTCCACGGATGAGATGGCTCACCACACCATCACCAGCATGCCCTTCGGTTTTCCCCACTCTAATGCCACCGTTGTGCATACCCAAAGCTCCACGGAGACGACTTTTGCCGTCGACGTTGTTGTCGAGTCCAAGGCGTGTACCGCTTCTTGCCGCGCTGACACCACCAGCATCATCGAAGCGACAGCGTGGTCGCTCTGCAGCACTTACAAAGGCATCCTTACACATGTCATCATTTCCTGGGACCAAGTGATCTACTGCCCTATCGATTGTGAGGTGTCCGAGTGGGGACCTTGGGAGAACTGCACTTCCCCCTGCGGACCCGGCGTGGAGACGCGTGCTCGCACGATTGAAGTGAATGATGACCACAACGGACTCACGTGTCCCGATCGTTCTGAAGTTCGCGACTGCAACTTGCAGAACCACTGCCCTGTTGACTGCGCAGTCGATTGGGAGGAGTGGACCACCTGCTCGGTCAGCTGCGGCACCGGTTACCAAATGCGTGAACGTACCGTCACTGGCTTGGCTGAGGATGGTGGCGCCGCCTGCCCGGAGGCTGAGGAACGCACGTGCGAGTCTCATGCCTGCCCGATTGACTGTGAAGTTTCGGCGTGGGGCTCATGGACCGCGTGCAGCAGTTTGTGCGACAGCGGTTCGGGTGCAGGCACTCGCTTCCGAAACAGGACTGTGATTAGTACTGCTTTGTATGGTGGCGCGGTCTGTCCTCCTCTCGGCTCGGGAGACACTTCTTGCGGCGCACACGTCTGCCCTCAAGAGTGCGCCGTAGATACCACGACCGGTTGGGTCGCTGGTGAATGCAGCAGCTCGTGCATCGGCGTGGAGACTCGTACCAGAGCCGTTGTGCAACACGAACTGTATGGCGGCCCATCTTGCCTCCCTGAGCAGCGTGAGTCGACGCATAACTGCAACAACGGCCCCTGCTCCGCCGTGTGCAACACGGTCACGTACACTGAATATAGCCCCTGCTCCGCAACCTGCAACCACGGCGTTGAGACACGCACCGCAACACAGCAGCTGACCCAGGCGCAGTTGGATGCATCATGCCCGACTCAGCAGCAGAGGGTCTGCGGAACTGCTGTGACTTGCCCTGTCGATTGTGTGCCCGGCGCTTGGACCGAATGGGGCTCCTGCCGCGCCCCCGGCACCGGTGCACTGGTCACCTGTGGTACTGGTAGCCACACTCGCACTCGCGGAATTCTCAGGCAGAAGCTGGGTACCGGGGCAGCATGCGTTGAGGAAGAGGACCAGTTTTGCGAGACGCAGGCTTGCCCTGTGGATTGCCAGCAGACTGCCTGGACCGAGTCTCCCTGGACTGCTTGCAGTAGCAAGATTTCCACTAAGCAGTGTGGCGATGGCATCAAAACTCGTGAGATCCTCACCACCCAACATGCTAAAAATGGCGGCATTGCGTGCGGCCCTACCAGCCAAATCGTCCAATGCAACTTAGGACCTTGCGCCGTGAACTGCGCACACAGCTGGTCGAACTGGAAAACCTGCAGTGCCAGCTGCGGCACAGGCGTGCAGACCCGCGACGTGGTGGTCGCTCGTGAAGCACAGCATGGCGGAGACGCCTGCCCGTCGCACGAATCTCGCATCTGCAACACAGGCGCCTGCCCCGTCAACTGCGTCATGAACCCTTGGGGAGCTTGGGGCCCTTGCTCCAAGACCTGCGGCGCCGGGGGCATTCGTTCCCGCACCCGTTCGATCGCTGCCAGCCCGACTGTCGGCGGCGATGCATGCCCGATCAATACCATGACTACTCAGTGCACCGAGGTGGCTTGCCCGGTTGCCTGCGTGACAGGCTTGTGGACCGATTACTCTGCATGCTCGAACACGGCGTGCGGCGGTGTTACCACCCGTACGAAACCTATCATCCAGGAAGCTTTGCATGGCGGTGCTGCCTGCATGGACACCGAACAGAACGAACACTGTGGTGGTAGTACCTGCTCCCAGGTGTGCGCACAGACGGCCCCACTGGTGCTGAATGGCTGGACTTTGTGCACTGCGTCTTGCGGCGGCGGTGTGCAGACCAGGCCGTTCCGGTCTACTGCACCCGAAGCAGATCGTGCGCTGTACGAGGGAGCTGGCTGTGGTGTGCTCGAACGCCCGTGCAACAACTTCCCTTGCGCTGTCGACTGTGTCGCCACCCCCTTTTCGGAGTACTCCTCATGCACCGCCACTTGCGGCAGTTCTGGCATTCGTAGGCGCAGCCGATCGGAAGTGCACCAGGCGCAGCACGGCGGCAGCAGCTGTGGCGCGCTCGACGAATCTCAGGAGTGTAATCGTCACGATTGCGCTGTTGACTGTGCCGTCGACCACTATTCCGAATGGTCCACCTGCAGCAAAACATGCCGAAGCAACCCTGCCGATTCTCTCGGTCACCAGGTCCGCCAGCGCTCCATTCTGAAGGATCCAAGCAACGGTGGCCAGCAGTGCCCGCAGCTTTCTGACTCCCGCGAATGTGGCCAGGAAGCATGCCCTGCCGCGATGTGGGGATCCAACGATACCGCAACAACCGTCAACTGTGTGATGTCCGACTGGGAACCTTGGAGTTCTTGCTCCGTCAGTTGCGGCTCAGGCACTTCGCGCAGGACCAGGACTATTGATACCCATCCCTCGTCTGACGCAGGCGTATGTCCTCCTGAAGAGGAGACAGTCAGCTGCAGCCAGCCATGCCCCTCGGATTGCGTTGTGGGTCAATTTGGTGACTGGTCCGAGTGCTCTGCACCTTGCGGCGGCGGTGTCGAAACTCGTGTCAGGAATGCAACTGGACCCATCCACGGTGGTATGGCTTGCCCTGCCACGCAAGTTTCTCTTGCATGCAACACAGCCCAATGTCCCATTAACTGCACGGTCACTGAGTACCCCCAAGACTGGGCTGCTTGCAGCACCACGTGTGGTACCGGCGTTGAAAGGAAGCACCGCACCATCATGCAGCCCTCTGCCTATGGCGGCGACGCATGCCCTGTCCAAATGTACCTGGAGCAAAGCTGCCTCTTGGCGCATTGCCCTGTGGATTGCGAAGTTGGCAGCTGGTCTGGCTGGAACCCTTGCTCGAAGACCTGTGGTCGCGGCCGTCAGTCGCTTGGCAGGCTCATCAAGCAAAATGTGACCAACAATGGCCGTGCCTGCCCCCCTCTGACCCACTACATGGACTGCACCAACGATGCTTGCCCAGTTGACTGTGTCCCTGGACCCTGGAGTGAGTGGGGCGTCTGTGACCGATCTTGCACTGACAGCACCACTGGGAGCGTTCAGGGCGAACGTCTTCGCACCAGGGCTACTATCTCAGCGGCGCTTCACAATGGTGCATCCTGCACTGATATGAACGAAACTGAGATTTGCAACACTTGGCAATGCCCCGTCGACTGTGTGGTCGGCGACTGGGAAGGCTGGGGCAGTTGTGATCGCACTTGCGGCACTGGTGTGCGCAGCCGCACCCGCAGCGAAACAAGACCGAAGGACTTCGGCGGAGTTGCGTGCCCATCTACGGAAGACGTTCAAGAATGCGCCAATGAGAACTGCGCTGTTGACTGCGTTATGTCCCACTGGTCTGATTGGGGCCCGTGCCCCGTCACGTGCGGCGTTGGACAGGCCAGTTCGTACAGGCAAAGTCTCGTCCCTGCGGCATTCGGTGGCGAAGCTTGTGCGGCTAACGAGAAAACCCAACACTGCATGGATCCTACCCCGTGCCCCCATTACGAAAATGCTACCCAAACTCCAGAGTGCGTAGTCTCTCAATTCGACGACTGGAGCGAGTGCAGTGCCACATGCGGCGACGGCTACAAAGTTCGTGAGCGCACCATTGAAAGCTCGGGCACCCTGTGCCCACACACCCTTGACGTTGCCACCTGCAACCCCGGTGACTGTCCTGTGGACTGTGTTGCCGGAGATTGGGCTATCTGGGAACCATGCAGCGAGACGTGCGGAGGCGGAACTGAACGTCGCACTCGCGGGATTGACAGAAATGTCGTCGGCAATGGCCTTGCATGCCCAGTGACCGAAGAACACGTGCCGTGCGCAACAGACAGATGCCCCATGGACTGCCACCTCGACGACTGGACCCTGCTCCAAGAGTGCGATGCAACCTGTGGTGGTGGCGAGGAAAGGTGGGAACGCAATCAAATAAATGAAGCATTTTTCGGCGGCCGTGCTTGTCCTGCAACCCAGAAATTCGTCGCATGCGGTACTGCTCCTTGCTCTGTGGACTGCGTCGAGGGTCAGTACACCGATTTCACCAGCTGCACGCACGCCTGCGGCGGTGGCACCAAGATTCGCCGCCGGCCTATCTCTGTGGCACCAGCGAACGGCGGTGCCCCTTGTGATCAACTTCAGCTTGAAGTTACCTGCAACCTTACACCTTGTGTATCTGGGGACTGCCAACTTACCCCTTACGACGATTGGACCGATTGCGACCACAGCTGCGGTTCCTCTGGTGTTCGCCATCGCTCCCGCTCAATTGCGCAGGAAGGCGAGGACTACGGCCAATCTTGTGACACTTTTCTCGCCCCGTTCGGCGGACGTGTCAGCGGTCTGATCGACGTTCAGCAGTGCGACCTTGGTGCATGCCCGGTCTTGTGCCAGGTTGGCGATTGGGAATCGTGGGGCGTTTGCACCGCTACCTGCGGCGAAGGTGTCCGAAGACGCGACAGATCTGTCATCACTCAAGCATCTGGTGGTCACGTCTGCCCCGACTTGCTCGAAAGTGAGAGTTGCATGGAACCTGTGTGCTCTGTTAATTGCGTCGTTGGCGATTGGGCCACGTTCTCCGATTGCTCATCGTCTTGTGGCTCTGGCATGAAGAGTAGAGAGCGCATCGTAATGGAGCATGCTTCCGCCGGCGGTGCCACATGCCCCGACTTGGTCGACACTCACTTGTGCGCAACAGAAAACTGCCCCGTTGATTGCTTGATGACTGCGTTCGGCCCACTGTCTGGCTGCGACGCTACCTGCGGTGGCGGTGTTCGCACACGCCAGAGAGGTGTTGCGCGTGATGTTGCATACGGTGGCGTAGCGTGTGCGAGCACCGAGGAAGAGATTGCATGCGCCACTACTCCTTGTGCCATCGATTGCGTCCCTGGCGATTGGGCCGATTGGGCTCCGTGCCAGCAGTCTTGCGGTGTTGAATACCAGTCCCGTCTGCGAAACGTTGCAGTCGCGCGCCAGAGCCACGGAGCCGCGTGCCCTCTCAACATGGAAGAGCAGCGCCAGTGCACCATTCCGGAGACTTGCCCGATCGATTGCGTACAAGCTTCTTGGAGCCAGTGGACCACGTGCACGACATCGTGCCACAGTGGTACCGATGAGACCAGGACTCATACACGAACCACCACGCGCGGGGCTCAGTTTGGCGGTGCTGCATGCGGTGTTAACCAAGAAACAGAGCCTTGTCCGGGCATTGCAATTGCCTGCCCCGCCGACTGCTTATACACCGAATGGGGCGACTACTCGCCATGTTCCGTCTCATGCGGCGATGGCCTTGAAATCCGCGTCCGCGACGTAATCAGTGTCAACTCGAACGGTGGCGTGACTTGCCCCAGCCTCAGCGAAACTCGCTCTTGCCACGACACGTACGACCATGTTGAGTGCCCTGTCCACTGCGATGTATCCGAGTGGTCGGTATTCTCCGAATGCGACGTCAGCTGCACAGCCGCCGGTGCAACACCAACAGGCCGCTCTTTCCGCACCCGAACTATCCATACTGACAGCAACTACGGCGGCACAGCCTGCCCCTCCACGTCCGAGGACGAGCCTTGTGGAGCTGAGATTTGTCCCACCGACTGCGAGCAGGGCGACTGGAACAGTTGGACTGATTGCAGTGCTCAGTGTGGCACCGGAGTTTCCACCCGCTCGAGATCGACTGACCAAACCCCTTCATATGGCGGCATCCTGTGCGGCGTTGTCGAGGAACAGCAACTGTGCAACGAGGCGCCTTGCAGTGCCGACTGCATCCTTGGCAACTTCACGGAGTGGACGCTTTGTGACGAAGTTTGCGGCATCGGCTCCCAGAGTCAAAGCCGTACCATTATCGCCCCTCCTGCAAACGGTGGCTTATCTTGCGGGCACGAATGGGCCACCAGGACTTGCAACGAAGAATCCTGCCCCACGCCTTGCGTGCCTGGTGACTGGAACGAATGGAGCACATGCACTGCTGAGTGTGGTGGTGGCACCAAGTTCAAGGTTCGCCCCGTGAAGACTGCCCCCACATTCGGTGGTGCGGAGTGCACCGACGCTGTGCTCACCCAGAGTGAGTTCTGCAACACAATCCCTTGCGAAATCGATTGTGTGGCTGGTGACTGGGAATCATGGACCCCTTGTTCCGCTTCTTGCGGTAACGGCTGGAAGTATTCTACCCGCGCTGTCCAAACGCCTGCTTCCCATGGTGGAAGTCCCTGCGCGAGTTTGGAGAAGGAAGAGGGCTGCAACCTTGAAGCATGCGCAGTTGACTGCGTCATGACCGCGTGGAGTGCCTGGAGTACTTGCTCTGATACATGCGGAGGCGGTTCTAGCTTCCGCGCGCGCAGTGTTGGCACTCCGGCGATGTCCGGAGGCACTGCCTGCCCGAGCTTCACCGAGACTGATTCATGCAACGAACATATGTGTCCTGTAAACTGCGAGACTGCGGGTCTCTCCGACTGGAGCGAGTGCTCTACACAATGTGGCGAAGGCTGGGGCAAAAAGTACAGGTCTCGTGTCATTACGCAGCTCGATGCGTATGGTGGCGTAGCGTGCACCGATGCTGACACCGTCGAAGATGAGGACTGCAACGTCGGCGATTGCACTGGCACTGACACTGCGTCAGGCAACGACTGTGTGCGTGGCGATTGGGGAATTTGGAGCGATTGCACTGCTACCTGTGGCACCGGCAATCGCGACCGCACGCGCGCCCCCGATTCCGGTCACTGCTCCGTGCACATGCAGAGAAGCGAGACCGAGACCTGCGCAGTGACCCCCTGCCCTACGGATTGCCTTGCTGGCGACTGGAACGCCTGGGAGTTCGGAGAAGGCGGTTGCCCCGTCACTTGCGGCCATGGCAAAAACGTGCGCACCAAGACCCTCGTGTACCCTGCCTCTTACGGTGGTGTAGCCTGCGGACCTCTCAGAGACTCCGTTGACTGCGCTTCGTTTGACTGCCCCGTTGACTGCGCGTTCGTCCAGCACCAGCTCTGGGGTGTTTGCAACAACACCTGTGGCCCAGGCTTCAAACAGCGCCGGATGAGTATTGAACGTGAAGCTGGTTTCGGCGGTGTTGAATGCGGGTCCCTCGACGAGGAGACTTCGTGCAACGAAGGTCCCTGCCCCGTCAATTGCGCTGTTGGCCATTACGATGTTGATCACTGGAAGCCATGGTCGGAATATGGCGCATGCTCCGCGACTTGCGGCTCCGGCATCAAATCCCGTACTCGCGAAATCCAACAGGCGCCGCTCCACGGAGGCAACCCATGCCCCGCATTGAGTAGCACCGAGGTCTGCAATGCATCGCCTTGCACTACACCTGTTCTTACCGGAGAGGTCGTTGATTGCGAGCGTGGTTCTTGGTCTGAATGGACACCGTGCACTGCCCTTTGTGGCCAAGGCAACCAAGTCCGTGTCAGGAACACCATCAGGCAAGCTGCCAACGAAGGCCAAGCGTGCACCGGCGACGCTGTTGAAAACCGTGGTTGCAACTACCAAGCGTGCCCCATCGACTGCGAGGTCAGCGAATACGGAGAGTACGAGGCTTGCCCCGTTACCTGTGGCTAGGGATATCAGTTGGCTTTCCGATCCATTATTCAACCGAGCATTGGAACTGGCACACCGTGCCCTGATGTCGGAGTCCCTAGGAGAAGGCCGTGCGCTCACGCCATTCAGTGCCCCGAGGACTGCGGCATGGGCGACTGGGAAGCTTGGGCCGGATGTGATCGCAGCTGCGGTTCTGACGGCATCGACACGCGCACACGTATCATCCACACTCCTAGCATGTATGACGGTCAGGCATGCTTTGGGACCCAAGAGAGCGAGTCGTGCAACGAATTCGCCTGCCCTATCGACTGCGAAGAGAGCGAGTGGAGCCTCTTGTCTGCGTGCGACGCTACCTGTGGGGTCGGAAAACAGGTGCATACCCGATCAATCGAGGTCACCCCATTCTATGGAGGTGCGGCCTGTGGTCCTACCGAAGCGCAGTCTGATTGTGTGCTGGTGCCTTGCCCTATTGACTGCGCCGAGGGCGATTGGTCCACATGGGGAGATTGCCACGCCGCTTGTGGCACCGGCATCAGGAGGCGCATTCGCTATGTGGAAGTTGAACCCGAATACCAAGGCCTAAGTTGCGGCAGCCTCGAGCATATCCTTGACTGCGACACCGGTATCCCCTGCAGTGCTGCTTGTGCGCACGAGAACGGTGTGTGGGACGATTGCTCGGAGACGTGCGGCCTCAACGGCATGCAGTCTCGCATTCTCACGAACAGTGCGCCAGACTCAAATTGGCATTGTCCTGCTACCGAACTGCGTTCCTGCTCGCCTTCCATCTCGGCGTGTCCGCAAACGGAAACTCCTCTCCTTCCGCCAGCCCCCACCCCGGGCCCCACCACCGAATCATCTGGCACCCAACCCAGGCCAGTGTTGACGCTCATTGGTGGCGAGAACATCCTCATCGAAGCGAAGCTTGAAGGCACAGCTGACCCGGGCGCAACTTGCGTCGATCCCTTCTCCGGCGACATTTCTACACTCATCGCTGTGGTTGGTCAAATTGATGGCACAACTGTTGGCAGATATGTGCTGACCTACAATTGCGTTGATCCCGTGCGCAACATCTCTGCTTACCCCTTGAGGAGAATTGTTACCGTAAAGGATACCCGCTGCCCACAGTGTACATTCGAGGGCTCTTCGAACATTACTGTGGAAGCATCTTTCCCCTTCGTTTACACCAATGGCGTTACATGCACCGACCAGGCAACACCGACCGCCGAGCTCGCGGCTAACACAGTGGAACTCGGGGGCGTGGATGTCGAGAAGGTTGGCACTTACCACCTGACCTATCGCGTAAAGGACCACAACGGCAACTGGAACGACGGCAACTGCGTAGGCACACACAATTACTTCCGGACTGTGAACGTTGTGGATACTCTCAAGCCCGTCATCGGCCTCAAATTGGACGGTGAACACCTCGATACTCTTGGCCCCGCTGAGACTTCGTCGGTGACAAACCAATTGAACCCTGCGCATGCATCTCTCCGCCTGGTACAATCACAGGCATCGATGACTCGCCGCCTTATGGCACTTAATGGAGCATCCACAAATAGCTGGTGGGTCACGAGTGCCTTCGCTGGCGCTGTCGGCTGCGCAGTAGTTGGCGCAGCACTTAAAATTAGGCGAGGGGTGAATCAGGAGTGGAGGTCAGAAGGCGAGCTCCAAATTCTTGTATAAAGAGTGAACAGTTTTGCTCGAGAGGGGTAAGGAGGAAGAGTGAAGGGAGGAAGAAGCGCATTGCGCGTGGAGCTGAGACGGATGGGCTTCATCGCAGGCAAACCACTGAGAACGTAAGGGTGGTTCCGTGATGCAAAGAAAAGGTTTCGCTGAAGGGCGGCGCCGCTTGTGAGCATGACGCATGTAAAATAATCAAACAGCCAGTTGTGGC
>Ga0138263_1492675_pt1 | contig 11617 bp, 10 predicted proteins | sample RNAICE20151115_2_FD_105274 | JGI IMG/M metagenome (GOLD analysis project Ga0138263, IMG submission 105274) | Metatranscriptomics of polar marine prokaryotic and eukaryotic communities from Arthur Harbor ice station, Antarctica -... | ecosystem: Environmental > Aquatic > Marine > Unclassified...
CTAGAACAGATAATTAAAAGCTGTTCAATAGACTGTAATATAAATAAAAATGGGAATATAATAAGATTAGAAGAATATTGCAACCCTGTTGGTATGGGCATGTATCAAATACATTATAAAAACCCTTCAAATGGAAGAATGTACATAAGGGATGGTATACCGGATAAATTATCTTTTCAGCAAATAAAAAATAGAGAATATTCTTTTCCTAGGAAAGACTTACCTTTAAGATTTACAGAAGCGGGGTTCCAAGGAGGTAAAGAAGGTTATAGTATTATTACAATATTTGAAGACGAACCCGATGTTCTAGACGAAAGTAATATAAATAACGATTTAAATATATTAGAAAACATAGAAGAATGGAATTCTGATAAAAAACTGTCAGATATTGATATGGAACCTGGTCTAAAGAAATACATAACAGATTTGTATAAAAATTATAACTTGTTGCCAATTCTTAGAAGAGAACATTTAAATGAAACGGGAGGAGATAAGAGAAGTTTTAAGGAGACGACATATTCTGGCACGCGGGAACTAGTAGATTGTATAAAAAAATTGTCAAGTTCTGATATATCAGACAACTCGTTAAGAAAAAAAATTAACGACTACTTTACAATTAATTCTAAAAGGGATAGTTTAACCAAAAAGGTACTAGAACTTATAAAATATGGAGATTACGAAATTCACCAATTAGACGATCTAATTGACATCGCTATACAACATCCCGATTTTATTAAAAATCAAATTAATATGTATAAAAATAAAACTTAAAATAAAATATAGAATAATATTAAAATGAGTGCGGAAACATTAAAATATTTTGACAATCTATCTAATGAAAATATAATAAATTGGATGATTCAAAATTTATCAGAAAATCAAATAAGGACATGCTTAAACAAGGAAGGGTCTAAAGATATTTCTAAAATTGCAGGCGGATCAGGAACGAGAAATCTAGATGACGCGGCATCAAGTGTCCAAAGAATATACAGAGGGAGATTGGCTCGGGCTAAAACTAATACCACCCTACCCGATTCTAGGGAAATTCTAGAAGAATTATACACAAAGTGTGATGGGATGGGGTATATAATAGCGGGGGTACAAAATAGCATTGTAACTTATTATCATTTCAAAGAACTTGATTCTGATATTGACATTCAGGCTGGTATTAATCGTGAAATAGAAGACGGGGAAGCTACGTGGACATATAACACGGTTCCGTTGGATGTATTCATGGATTCGCGTTGTGAATCAGACGAGAGAGACGTATTCCAATCTTTAATAGATGATCCGGATAATAATATTAATTTTTCCCCAGTCCCTGATGATATATACATGGCCGCACAATCTTACAAGGATTTAGGGTTTGATCCACCAGTTGATGTATATAATATAAGAGGAACTTCTTCCCAAGATCAGGAAGATTCAGAACCTGATCCGCAATATACAATGTCTGATATAATGATGAAAGCGATAAACACGCAAAAAAAATCAATTGAGTTTATGAAGAAAGAATTTGGGGACGATTCTGATTATATGAAAATGTGGCCAGTCTTCTTCATTGAGGTAGATGATGATAACAAATTATCTTATTTATTTCCACAGGTAAGTTCTGATAATATACGATTTTCTATTGGTAAAGTAAATCCCAGGTTACTAAATACTGAATGCAAGAAGTTAACAAAAAAAATAGTATCAGACATAAGAAGTCAGAATATAACTGACGTCATGAATAAGTTAAATTCCGCTCTAAGAGACCAGGGAGATGATATTATATGTAGAATAAAATTTAATTATGATGAACAAAATCATTATAATTCGTTTGGGGATACAAATTTTGGAGAGGATTCTGACACAATGTCCATTGGCGGCGAAAATGAAAGTAATTTCGGCGAAGAGCCAGAGTATAATTCATGCGGAAATTCAGACAATCAAAGTAATTTCGGCGAAGAGCCAGAGTATAATTCAGACAATCAAAGTAATTTCGGGGATTCGGACGATGAGAATAATTTCGGTGTAAAGAAGAAGTCTAAGAGACCAACATCTAGAGATCCTTTTAATATGTCTGCAATGTATGAAGGACTTGATGATTCAGATGACATGGAATCCGACCGTGTTCCGATACCAATGATATCTGGACTAAAAAGTGGTATATCCAAACCCAAGAAAGTAAGTGATATGACTATACCAGAGATAGAAGAGCGTATGCTTAAAATGCACGGATCCAAATACGCATCAGAATTCAAACCCGAAAAGTATAAAACAAAATCTGGAGGAAATAGTGTGAGATACGTAAAGAGGGTTAAATGTGTAAGTACATCAGATTGTACTTGCACACCTAATACAATGAACACAGGTTTTTCAAAGTATGGAGACTGCCCGTCGTGTCTTATATCTAAGTATGGAGATACACCCCATGATACTACGCCTGTATTTCCAAATTTAATACCGAATTTGGCGAAAACGAGGAGTTATTATTTTAATCTTTATCTTTTCTTTTTAGCCGTCATACTCGGTTTTTTCTTTGATATTCTGCTTTTACTCATGGACGAAGACAGTGAGTTAATATTTGGGGATAAACCCATATCTTCTAAGTCTTTTATGAGTTTATCTGCATTGTAGTCATCTGCCATTTTAAGCATTTTAGCCTCTTTTTCCACCTTTTTAATTCTGTAAAAATCGTATGCATTATTATACATTATAATCATTCTAATAAAATCATCCTGAAATATATTTCTCCATGTACTGTAATGACTGTTTAAGTATCCATGGAATTTTTCTTCGTCGTAAAAATATGTTTCAAGTAGATTCGCGAATATAGGAACTTCTAAATATATCCTTTCTTCTATTGGAATCCGAGATTTAAATAGACCACGTGAAGGACCTTTTTTTATAGTATTTATTATTTCGGACTTTATTCTTTCCATATCTTAATTAATTTAATGTATTATTTTTATTTAATGTTATTTTTTTTTAGTTATTAAATTATTCAATTAATTATTAGTATAGAGTTATATAAAATAATACATTAAATGTACCTAGAAGTATCTTACATAGGATCAGCATGTGGTAAAAATAGATACGAACCAACTATTAAAACTATACTTCTTCTTTTAGCTCGGAGCCACCCACATGTAATAAAAAAACTTTTATTTGAATATAGTATTATAGTAGAATCAGGTGACGATAAGGTATATGACACTGAACTTAAGAATATATATTCAGTTTTTAAGAAAAATATAACAGATGTCTCTACGGTAGAGAATGTTAAAGACGAGATAATTAAAAAGTTAAAATCCGAGAATAAAGAAATTACCGACGAGGACATTTCTGTAGCGAATAACTTTTTAGAATCTTCAATAAAAAAAGACTGCGGAAATAATAACGAAAGTTCTGTAATTCAATCTAAAATGTATACTAAGGGTAATAATTTTATGCATAGGAAAAACCCATGGGACCAATTACCCAATTGGGAGCTTAGAGGATTTCACGATGCTTCTCACGGAGACACTGTTATTGAGATTAAAACTAGGATGAAAAGGATGAATGTTAGGAAAAACGAATACGATCTTTATCAATTGTTTGGTTATCTATTAGTAATGGATAAGACAAAGGGTAAAATAGTTCAAAAGTTTCAAGATGAAATCTTTGACTCTGACACGGAAAATTCTTCAGAATTTGGGATTATAGACATTTCATTGGATAAATGGGCTACTAGATTTGATAAATTTAAACAGGAATTGTATTCTTTCTTTGAAAAAGTTGATACAATTTGTGATGACATAAACTATAACATCCACAATTATATGGTTGATTTTAAGAATGTAATTAACATGTCTAATGATTTTCCTATTGCAAAGATATACAAAGGAGTACCCAGAAATGTAAACAATAACTACGAAAAACTTATTAAAACTCTATTTTAGAATTTTTTTGCCTTCCTCTGTAATAATGTTTAATATAGGGTATTTATCATATCGTTGTATTATTTCAAGAGCTTGTAATTTTTTACTTTCTAAAGTTCCTCCGAAAGCTCTTGACAAAGAAACGTCTGTTCTTATTAACATTCTATTATTACAAGCAGTATTTATAGATGAATAACTTGAATGACCCATAACTACATGTTTTGCGTTATAAAATTTTGTTAATTGTTTGGCTATTTTTTTACATTTAGAATCTGATATAGTTCTTTTATCAGAATATTCCCTAGAAAATATAGGATTATCTTCGTCTGTATTTTCAAGGTATTTAGGAACTTCTGATTCGCCAATTAACCATTTTGATACATCCGTGTTAATTTTATTTATATTAACCTTACCATTTGTATCTAAATTATTTTTAATCATAGCATCTGTTATAGATCCGTGTATAAATAAGAATTCTCCAACCTGGTAGATCATCGGGCGGGTTCTTCCAAACAATTTCCCCCCTTCTTTCCCTGGAAGGAGAAATTTTTCCCTATCTAGGCCGTGATGTTTAAAAACATCAATGTCTGCTTTTTTAACATAGTCCCGTACAAAGTCTTTATTATCATTTTTGAAATAATGTGAATATAACTCGTGATTTCCTAAAATAGATATCACTCGACCACCTTTCAACTTTGCTTGAGAATCTAAAATAAGAATGTATAATATTATCTCAAGTTCTCCAGATTCCTCCTTATATGTTTTATTCATTTTAATACCTGGTCTTTTACCGTCTATAGTATCTCCCATTTGTATGACATATGTGGAACCTCCTGTCCAATTTCCACCTTTATCTATAACTTTACACATATACAAGAGTCTTTTAAATATTGTAAAATCCCCATGGATATCTCCAATTGATATTACCCTACTCTCGCTCATTTCATTATACTATTAACTATTTTTTAAATATTTTATTAATAGCACCATCGGTCGGGAGTCCTAGAGTTAACTCCGAACCATGTAATACAGTTGGAAAAAATAGCCCGAATGGTTTACTATCTTCTATAAATTTATTTACTGTTGTAGTAATAGATTCTCTTTCTTCCTGTGAAAGTTTTGTAAAATCATCTCCGTAGTCTAAACTATGATCTGGGTTATAATATATTATTATGTAATCTTTGTAATCAGCTAGCTTATTTTTTATCGTGGTACAATACGGGCAGTCTTCTCTACTCAATACAATAACCTTCTCTGTTTTTAAAGGTATTATTATAACGTCGTCCGCCTTTGTTATAACTTTTTTATATTCTGAGAAATTTGTAAATGATATACTTACAAAATAAATTGCTATTATAGATAATACAATTAAGAGGGCGGATATAGATAATTCCAACATATTAAGATTAAAGTATATAATATTTTACGATAAATAACACATAATAAGAAATTAACTCAAAAATAATGTATTAAAGGAAATGAATATATTTGTAGTCATTGATAATAACTGGGACAATTATGCTATTATTACAAAATACATTTCTTTAGACTACATGCCCGAAGATGTAAAAATAAATCATGTATATGGGAAGCATTTAAAAAATATCTCTAAAATATGCAATCAAAAAATGATACATTTGTATAGAAGAAATGTAGATCCTAAATTTCCCCTTATGTCATATTATGAAATTATAAAGAATATGAATATCTGTATCATCTTCCATAACTTTATAGAATATAACACCCAATCTTCTTTTGTTATAGAAGTGTGTCAACAAAACAGTATTCCATACATTATTATAAGTGAACACAATAAAAAATGCTACCTAAATGGAGAAGTGTGTGAAGGGAAATTCAAGAATGCTCTAAAACTTGCAATTAATTCAGAATATAATAGATCAGACTTTAGATTTATTAAGGGCGATACCGAATACACTAATTTATTTATTGATATAGTTAAAGATGAAAAAACTATCCCCGAACTCAAAAAAAACATTAAAAGGTGTTATGATAGACTAAAGGATTATCAAAGTAATAATTCTATAATTTACATTGATAATTAAAATGTATCACATCTACTAAAAACTTCTACCTGATCGCGCGCAGAACTTATACCGGATTTGTATAATTTAAAAATATATCCAGGAGTTAATTTCTCTTTTACATTTAATATATCTTGCGAACCGTTATCACAATTACATTTTATAATATATAAACTATTTGGTTCTTCATTGGCTGTCATGGTATTTATAACTTTACCCATATAAGTTTTATTTATGTTTTTTAATATTATACTATACCCCAAGATAACTATCTCCTTCGGGGGGGAACCTAGTATGTTTTTAACACACCCGTCAATATAATAATTTTCTCCTATTTTTACTGGAGGAAATATGAATGGTACACTCATTGATGCAATTATTGCGTCTTTTAATTTAATTTCTGGAAAATCTGTTTTATTGAAATTTGTGTAACAATGGTTATTAATATTGGATGCAAATATGTTTATATCTGTATTATATTTATCTGAAAATTGTTTTATAGTAATGTCTTCAAACTCATCTAAAACAGATGTTAATTGATTTAATAATTTATTATCTAATAAAGACTTGTTACTTTCTATTTTTGAAAAATCATATGTTATAAGTTCAGATATATCAGTTTTCATGAGAGTAGATAAAATTTTAGTAGGGGAAAACCCAGATATATACAATATACCTATAAGAGATCCTATAGAACAACCGTAAAATCTTTTTAAATCTAGTAGTTTATGTTGATGAAGATATTCTAAGGCACCTATAAAACTTATACCATCTATTCCACCCCCTCCTATACATAAATCGTTCATATACTGTTATCTATTTACCTTGTTAAAAATGTTTTATTTATCAATATATTTACGTACTTTGAATGAAAGTTGTCCTGTAAGTATTTATTTTTAGTTGCCCATTTCCCGTGATGACCAAAATCCCAGCATAATGAATGAGCTAGCTCATGTAGCAATGAGTTAATTATTTCACCTGCCTTAATGGGGGTACCGTCGGGGTTATAAATTTTAAATCCTAGTTCACGACCCTTGTCATAATTCCACGCCATTAAATTAGGATCCATATCTATCAATTCTCTGTAACTGGTATTCTGTAATTTAATTTTAAGAAGCTCAGAATCTTCTGGGCTTATATTTTCATCGTATATTAAATCAACAGATATATCTCTAATAACATCTAGTATCTCAGAAGTTTTTTGGTCTCTAGAGTAATATCTTCTACCCGATTTTGCAACGTGCGATTTGCCGCACGCTCCTGCAAATAAATATACAATAAAGAAAAAAATAATAATAACAACTACTAGTAACATTCTTTATATTATGACAGATATATTATTATTTTTTTTGGGTATTAAATCTTGGGATGTAAATTTTTTCCCGGTAAAACGTTATTCAGTTCAAGAAACGCCAAGAAATAATAATCTTAGAAACTCTAAAACAGTAAATACGTTAAAACTTATAGCAGAAGATACTCCGTCTCCTAGAATGAGCATATATCAGATAAGAAGAAATGTTAACATAAATACAAATGATAAAATATTTTACACATTTTACACATTTTACTCTGTCATAATATTGTTATTATTGTGTATACAACCCATCTATACTATATATAGCTTTTCAAATGATAGAACGGACTTAAAATTTTTAACTTCATTTTTAACCCATTTAAATGTACCAATAATCTATATATGGGAAAAAATATACTTCAGGAGTGACCATTTAGATAAACGGGTAAAGTGCAAAAAACTTAATAATGGATTGATATATGTATCCGCCATCTCAAGTATAATAATAAACTTTTTAGATATAACATCTTTTTACAACGATTATTACTGGACGGATTTATTTAAAAACGACATCCTATTCTTTACTTTTATAATAGTAGAATGGATATACTCTAGGTTAGTATTATTCTTATACGCGTTTTCATTTATATTTGTTATGGATTCGCATATAACAGTTTTCAAGGATTTTATAACAAACCTAAAGATTAACGAATGGTGTGAAGAATGTGATTCTCCTCTAACAACAATAATAAAAGATGTTGTAGTTATAAGAAGAAATATAGAAACCACTATATCTTATTATAATAATATAATTAGTCTAACTACTTTATTAGGAGGGTTATCGTTTGCAATTTTTATAAGAGATCTTATACCACTGGGCGAATCTGAAATAAACGACATAGAATTTGATGATCATGATAGATATCTAATACACCCAACTGTAGTATATATATCATGTCAAATATCACTATTAGTATACATGATGATATATGCTATGCAGAGAAACCGTGTGTTGAAATATGTTAAGTCTATAGAATTTATAAATAAATTTTTATCAAAAATACCAGATGAAAAAATTCATGAAAAAACAAATGGAAAACTAGATGTAGTCGCTTTAAATATAGCAGATTCTTCGTCTACTACACTCGATTGGATTATTTTAGGTAATATATTATCAGAACAGTGCTAGATTTTACCATTTTTGGAGTATCTACATCTGACGGAAGTCTTATTAAAAAAAGTGCTACACTTGCTCTGCTCTGTTATTTGCTATTAGTTTTTTACAGAATAATAATTAACTTAAATACAATATATATACATAGATATACGATGATATCATTTAAAAGGCCACAATCTACAGAAGAAAAACCTGAACTTATTTATCAAATTTTATCATGGGAAGCGTTAGATGAAGATATTGAACAAGACACTTCTGGGTCAGAGGATGAACCCGACCCTAATTTAGTTGATAAAAGGTATCACATCTATTCTTTCGGTGTAAACGAATGCGGAGAATCCGTCTGTGTTAGATTTGAGTCATACCGGCCTTATTTGTTTGCACTTGTCCCTGATAAATTCCAGGAAACTTTTGATTCTTATGCTAAGAAAGAAGTAGAGCGATTTATCCGTAATAAACTGTTTAAATCAAGAGAAGATCTTATATCTGTTGAGCTGGTAGAGCGTAAAAAATACAAAGGTTTTACAAACGGCAAAAAATTTAAATTCTTGAGATTTGTATGTAAGAATCTATATACATTTAATAGGATAAGATACATACTAAATCCTAAAGAAAAGACAAGACTTCCTAAAATTTCTAATATCGACCAGTTTTCCCCTCTAAAATTTGACCTTTATGAATCAAACATAGATCCATATCTGAGGTTTACTCATAAGATGGATATAAAAATGGCAGGATGGGTAAAGGTCAATAATATAACACAGGATAATGATATGTCTAGGTGTCAACATAATTACATATGTCACTATACAAATGTAAAACCATATGACAAGCAGGAAATATGTAATCTTACTTTGGGTGCGTGGGATATTGAGGCATTTTCTTATTCGTCACGGCATCTAAATATTAACGAATTCCCCAACCCAGAAAATCCTCTAGATATCATCACACAGATAGGCACAAGTTTGTATAAATTTGGAACAAAAGAAAAGATCAAACACGTTGTCACTATCAAAAGCCCTATTGACAATGATTGCGATCCAGTTGAGGGAGTTGTTATTGAAACATATGATTCAGAAAAAGAACTCATAGAGGGTTGGGTAAAATTCATACGGGATACAGATCCTGACATTCTAGTTCAATATAACGGATACGGATTCGACTGGGCGTATATTTACGCAAGAGCCAAAGTCCTTGATATCGAATATGTTCTACAAAATCTTAGTCGTATAGAGAGTAAACCTGCTGAGTTTTTTGAGAGTCGTCTTAGTACATCCGCATATGGAGACAATACTATGAAATATATGAAGACCCACGGTATTACTCAATTTGATCTTATGTTTATTATTAAGAAAGAGCACAAACTAGAATCTTATAAACTTAATAATGTAGCCGAACATTTCATCGGGGAAAACAAGGATGATCTTAGTCCAGCCGATCTTTTTAGATACAACACATCAACAAAAGACAAGATAGCACTTGTTGTAAAGTATTGCGCTCAGGACTGTTGGCTACTAATTGAATTAATGCTAAAATTGAGACTTATTACTAATATGATAGGTATGTCTAATATCACTATGGTATCGATGCAAGACATTGAGCTCCGAGGACAGCAGATCAGGGTTCATACTCAGATTGCGTATGAAACGAAAAAGGAAAATTTTCTTATACCAACTACAGACTATAAACCGGCCGGCGAGGCTGACGACGATGACAATTTTGTAGGGGCTACTGTACTAGACGCAACACCTGGTGCTCATTTTGAACCAATTGCAGGTCTTGATTTTGCTAGTCTTTATCCTTCTATTATGATCGCACACAACTATGATTACTCTACTATAGTAGATGACCCACAGTTTGACAATTTACCAGACTGTGTATACGAATCTATTGATTTCGGAGACGGTCCTGTAAAATTTGTACAGAATCAGCTGGGTATCATGCCTAAGATTCTACAGCGTCTATGGAAAGAAAGAAAAGACATTCGTAAAGAAATGAAAACCCTAAAACCAGATGATGATTTATATGCAGTTCTAAATGGTGTTCAGCTTGCTATCAAGGTTTCAATGAATAGCATTTACGGGTTTACAGGTGCTAAGTATGGCAGGCTTCCAAATAAAAAGATAGCCGCGGCGGTAACCGCTAGTGGTAGAAATATGATCGCACATTCTAAAAAATGTGCTGAAGAATGGTACGACTGCGAGGTTGTTTACGGAGATACAGATTCTATCTATGTTAAGTTCAATAGTGATTTAACTGGTCAGGCTCATATGGATTATGTGTTTAAAGTTGCTCCAGAGTGTGCCGATAGAATATCGGCGACATTCAAGAAACCGATTGAACTAGAGTTTGAGAAAGTAATGTATCCTTTCATATTGTATTCTAAGAAGAGATACGCGAGTCTATTCTGGACAAATCCTCTAAAGTATGATTACATTGATTACAAGGGTATTCAAGTTGTAAGACGAGACAATTGTGCTTTCGTAAGAAACAATGCTAAAAAGATCTTTGAATACATTTTTCTAAACGAAAAGGTACTAAACTACACATTTAATTCGGTAGATGAGCTTATTGAGACATCAAAGGACTTTGCTAGAGATAAAATCAGGGTGCTTATAAATGGTGAGGTTCCAATGAAAGAACTACTATTGTCCAAATCCCTCAGAACCGGTTATGCATTTGATCGCAAGGCTATATGTAATGAGTGTGCAAAAACATACTACGAACTTAGTATAGTTGGTAAAAAAGAAATGGACATAACTGTATTATGGAAAAAACCAAGAGATGATAACAATCAGAAAGAAACTGTTCTTCAAGATTTTCTTAAAAGAGAGCACATTTGTCCCAATTGTTCAAAGAATACAACATTCAAACAGTGTCCGGCTAATCTTCCCCATGTGGCATTAGCGCGTAAGAGATTAGAGAGAGATAAAATGGACGTTGTAAACTCAGGGGACAGAATTTCTTATGTATTCTCAACATATGACAGTACTAAACAATTTGAAAAGGTCGAAGACCCGGAATATGTAAAAAAGAATGGCATACCCATTGATTATCTTTATTACTTCGAACATCAATTTAAGTCTGTAATTGAAACTATATTCACACCAATGCTGAAAAATGTACCAGAACTATGGCTAGATATCATACCCGCAAAACAGAAAAAGACTAGGGTAAAGAAAGAAAAGTGAAAAGGATA
>Ga0138263_1369975_pt1 | contig 11507 bp, 9 predicted proteins | sample RNAICE20151115_2_FD_105274 | JGI IMG/M metagenome (GOLD analysis project Ga0138263, IMG submission 105274) | Metatranscriptomics of polar marine prokaryotic and eukaryotic communities from Arthur Harbor ice station, Antarctica -... | ecosystem: Environmental > Aquatic > Marine > Unclassified...
GCCTGCAGCACAAGCTGTAATTGCTCTCTTCGGTTAACACCTGCAGCACAAGCTGTAATTGCTCTCTTTCTCTGATTTTGGATTGCGACAGTTGGTCGGACTGTTTAGCCACACTGGCTAGTTTTTCCTTCAATCGGGCAACGCGTTCGGAAAGTTCGGAAAGTTGCTGTTTACGGGATTGTAACCGCTGATCCAAAATAACCGATTCACCCCTTATTTCAAATAAGTGCTCTTGATAACTTTTAACTGACCCGAGTAACTTTTTCTCGGCATCTTCTAGAGCCGAAGGATCACCCACTTTGGCGATGACTAACAACAGCACGATAGCGCCAAAACCACAGCTAATGACGTCTAGAAAGGAAATGCTTGCTTCTTGCAACTCTCGACGTTGTTTTTTCATTATGGCCAATCTCTTGATGGTGCTATAAACGCGCCTTCAGTATCTAAAGCTAACTGCCAATAAAGTGCCGCGGCCTCAGGGTCACCTTCCATGGGGAATAAAATAGTATTAACCGAAATACCCGCAGGGATCTTCGTCAGCGCAACGTTAAAATGCTTACGTCTTTGCCCGCCAGTAACCATATACTTTTTTGGTGCGGTTTCACTCATTGTGGGCAGACCGTCTGTGAGTAGAAAAATATTATCAGGCTGATTATCAAACTCGGCTAAGACACTAAACGCATTGACTAAACTGGTGCCGGAGTTAGGGGCATGATTGCTAAGGTCGCGCACTGAAGTTTCAAGGGCCAACGAGTCTGCAGCATCAAGCCATATACCATCTGTATCTGGGCTAACTGGAGTTGCTTTAGCATTAAAAATATATACCTGATACCGACTACTTGGCGGCAACTGTGCCAGTAACCATTCTACCGTGCGCATTGCCCACTGCCATTTCACTGATTGTTGTTTTTGGTCGTCGTCCATATTTCGTCTTCGCAGTGCATTTACCACTGTATCGGCTAACATACTGGCAGAGCCGTCCACTAAGATAAGTACCCGCTCGCCGCCTAATTTGAGGCCGGTAAGATATTGCCTGACCCCATCGCCACTAAATTTTCGTACTGTGTCACCAAATTCAATCTCTTCCATCTGAGCAGTTTCTTCCTCTAACTGTTCAACTTGCTGGCGAAGCTTATCCATATTGTTAGGATCTTCTTGGATACTATTCTCTTGCTCCTCCAGTTCTGTAATGACTCTTGCGGACAAACCCTGTGCTTCTACAAGATCTAATTTAATCTTATCTAAACTATTGAGTAATACAGCTCTTTCCTCCGTGGCTTGTCGAATATCCATTTGTAATAGATCAACCTCAGCTGCGAGGCTTTCATCTGGGGTGATTACTTCAGTGGCGTTGTGGCGTAGGATCAAAAACAGGAGTGTCACAGCACCAAAACCGCAGGCCATAATATCGAGAAAGGACAAGCTAAAGGCGATATTGCGCCGTTTTCTAGCCATTATTGACCTCGATTAATTTAACTTTATGGCCTGCAATGACAATTGAACCACCGGGCTGAGAGCTCCTAGGGAGTAGTACCTCGTTGCCGGGCTGCTGGTAAAGCACACCTAATTCTGAATCTGTAATCATGAGCGCTAGAGTCGCGTCTTTATCTGCCCCAGACTTAAAAGAAAGCTGATCATTCTTTAGATAAATACTAATCGCTGTTGCCAGCGGCCATGCCTGATTGTTATATAGCAAGTGAGTTGCATAGCCTGACTGATGGGTTTGATTGATCGTTATTTTGTCTAATAATAAGCCCGTCTTTAATGATCTAATACGATGCAATTGCTCACTTTCTAAAGCGATTTCCTGTCGGACTGAAAAACAATTTCGGCATCCCTGATCAGCACTAAGTAGCCGCGCAGTTGCAAAGCGAGATACTAGCCGGCCAATAATGGCTCCACTATGCGTAAAAACCACATCATGTTTTTCAGTGCTTTCAAGAATTTCAGTCAGTTTAGCCAACCGACTTTCAATTAATTCTTCTATTTTATGTTTACGTAATACCAAGGGAAGCTCTCCCTTGGGGGAACTTATGCTAATGGTGACCTCTGGCTTAACTGTTAAAGTCGATAGCCAAGTGGGTATTTGGTCATAAATAGTTTGCTCGCCCTCGGAATTGTGCAAGGGGTCATAGCGGTACTCGGTGACTAGGCTATTACTGACATATCGGGCAACTGAGTTGTAAATTGTCATGATGCCTAGATCGGGAATAAGCTCTTGTTGCACGACTTCAATTGAACCCTGAGTACCCTTATCTCGAGGTTGGATAAGACTCACAACTGTTTGATGAAGCTGTAATTCTACGATCCAAGTCTGATTCTGACAATGCAATCCAGCGGCTAGAGCACTATCGATTACGGCGTGCAGTTGACTTGAAGATGCGTCAATTAATCCTGTTACTAATGACATTTGTTCGTCGGAGAAACTACCAGGAACACTAAGAATTAATTTTTCCGGCGCAGCGGTAGCATTTAAGAGCTGCTCAATTTGAGCGAATGCGATATCAGCGTTATGTCGTGCCCAGCGTTGGTTGCTAGGCAGTGGAAGTTGATTAAGTTGACGCCAATACTGATTAAAACTCGACTGGGGTGACCGCCACGCTATGCTTCGAGCGACTTCACCGGTTTCAATGCCTTTGCTTGTTAATTGGGCAAAACCGGGCTCACTCATGCTTTGGCCCTGCTCAGTATGAATGAGCAGCGCCTGATCGTTGAGTTCTAAAACAGCTAGTGACATCTGTGATCCGATACTTATTTAGCTTTTAAAAAACGAAGTAAATTGTTTTCGCAATAGGATTGGGAATCTAACACCAGGCGCTCCTGTATCAACTGCAGCTGGTGCATATAGAACATCACAACCATACTGATTAGAAGAGCAATAAACGTTGAGTTAAAGGCGACTCCTAGGCTGCTGGTGACGCCAGCGATATTACCTTGCATAGCCTCATGGGCCTGCCCTAGTGCAGCACCGATTCCACGTACAGTGCCGATGAAGCCGATAGACGGTATGGCCCAGGTGATATAACGAACCATTGATAACTCTGAGTCAAGTCGATCATTTTCCGTATCACAAACATTGCTGACCGCCTCAGCTGCAAATTGCACACTATCGGTCACTTCAAATCGAGAGAGCGCAGTTTGAAGAGCGCGGGGTAGAAGATAGCCACGCTGTGTTGATGGCAGGGACTGCAGCGGCCGTGCTAGTTGACCTGCATCATCTGGCAATACTCTGGTGCCCTCGGCAATACTCACAAGCGGTAAATTAAGCATCGCTTTTTCTCGAACAGCAGTGCGAGTTTTATAGCCCATAATAGACAGAGCCCAAAACATTAAAATAAAACAGGACTCCTGTTCTAAATCTTTGATCACGATAAAGAAAGACCGTGGCACTTCATACTCTTCTCCCGCTGCAGCCATTTCTGCGTGACGTTGAATCGTGCTCTCAGCATTGGGTCTGACCACGGTAACGAAAATAGTATGGATAATAATAATCGACAACAGCAATGCAATTAGCTGGAAAAACATTTCGTTGGTTGTTTTATCTGTCGGGCTTTTCATTGGCTATTCCCTTATTTCTCGTGGCTGTGAAATTTATCTTCTTGGGGTTAAATATCATAAGGAAGTGGGATTGGGAAATCTTCTGAAATCTCCTCAGTCGGTTTAAAGTCATCAGCTTCCTGGTCTTCTTCTGACGATACCTCTTTATCCGGAACCTCTAGAGTGGTCGCTGCTGAATCGACAACCACCAAGGGGTCGGAGGGCTCAGTGGGTTGCTGGCTAAAACCCAACAAAGGCAACATTAAGAGTGCTAATGCTAGTCTCATGGTGTGACTCCTGGCTGATCAACATAGCGCGCTAATCTAAAGCCTACATCGACTCGCCCATCACTACCAGTCTCACGAAAACTTAAGCGAAGGTCTGTGCGAGAACCCAATGCCCAGCTCGCTCCGCGAATCACGTGCCTGCTCCCTGACTCTGCTCCTCTTGGGTCTACTATAGGCTCTCCTCGATGAAGTCGTACCTCATAATAATCATTCACCCATTCTGCGACATTACCGCTCATATTGTAGAGACTTTTCATATTGGGACTAAAGCTACCAATATTGGCGGATACTGCATAGCTATCATTGTAGTTTGCGATGGTAAAAGGGAGAAAACCCAACGCACTTTTATCGGCGTAATTAGCGACGGCACTGGTTGGTGGGTAGAGGCCATTTTCCCAAGGAAATACGATAGTGTCGCCCTGATTATTAATCTTGGCGGCCCAAGCCCATTCGGCCTCAGTGGGGAGTCGATAACCGTGGGACTGCCAATCAAAGCCTGTGACTTCTCCGTCTTGGATTTGGTAGAAGCTTGGCAAACCTTCCTTCTTACTGAGCCAATTACAAAATAAGGCAGCGTCTTCCCAACTTAGTTTGACCGCGGGTTGATCTCGCATATCTAGGCTCATGCCTCTTATGGCACCTGAACTATGTTCCTCCTTCCAGAGGCGAAACTGAGCATTGCTAATTTCTTTAGAACCTAAATAAAAGGGACGCTCTAATCGGACCAACCGTTCAACTTCGTTAGCACGACGCCCTGGTTGTCTGCGGGGGGCGCCAAGAGTAAAGGATTGGTCAGGTTGAAATAACCTTAATTCAGAACCCACCGTACTCTTGATGACCGAGGGCCGTGATGACCAGTAGGCTTGCTGTAGTGTTAGTAGCTTAATATTTAGGTCTTGCTGTTGGTCTGGGCGTGGAGTGATCTGCACGATCTGCTTTTCGTAACCGGCTATGCTCACTTCTAATGTATGCGGTTTTGCGGGTAAAGAGAGTGTCTGACTGCCTGCCCCTAGTGAGCGTCCATTCACTGTTATTTTTGCATTCTCAGGGCTAACCCTCACAGAAATACTGCCAATATTGGGTTTTAACCTAAGATCAATGACCGAGACCTTTTCCGGTTCGGCCTTGACCGTCCTACTGGCTTTTAAATACCCATCAAGGAAAAACTCGAGGATTTGGTTGTTAAAGGGTGGGACATCTACCTTTAATGGCGAAAGCCCTAAAAATATTTTATCTAAGGTGACGGTTGCTCCCGCGGGCATCGTTGCAATCTGGAGTGTGCCATCTGAGACATCTAGTACAACTAGAGGGTATTCAGCGGTAGTACCCGCTTTGAGGGTAACGGCTTTGGTGAAGGTTTTATAGCCAGGATAATCTAATGTGAGTTCACTGCCGGTTTCTAAAACCTCTGTTGTCATAGGTGTTTTGCCTACAATCTCTCCATCTATGCTAACCGCAGCGCCTATCGGTTTGGATGTGAATAGCATCTGCCCCCAGGCTGGCTGCAATACAAGGCTGATCTGTTGCGTGATATCCAATCCTTGAATATCAACTTCTTTGACAAGAGAAAAGTAGCGACGCTTGCTAAACGTAAAACGGTGAAGACCACGATTTATACCTGTGAGTAATCCTGGAACGGTTGCTAGAGTTGCCCCATCCATAGTGACATTTATGGTTGATAGTTCAGAAGTGACCTCTAAATTGCCGGGAAGTGGGCTCAGTGCCAATGCGACCTCTTGATTGTCTTCGTCGCTCACCATCAGTGGGTAATTCAAAGGGTAGTAACCAGGATGAGTCGCCGTAATGGCATAATCACCTTTTAGCAGTAAATAGTTGTCACCAATGTGAAATGATAGCCCTTTAATCTCAATATCTGCATCCATAGGATTAACGTTGAAAATAACCGCTTTGGCTGAGTAAAGGTAGCCCATAATAACAATGGCAGCTGTCATGAGACCCGTTAGGATCTTCATTCCAAAGGAGATAGGAGCAGATTTTTGTTCCAAACCCGTCTCTATCGGACTGAAATCGACACTACTGATAGGCTTATTTTTATTGTCTTGATCCGTCATATATTATTGTTCTTAGTTAGACCAACGTTCCTGTGGAGAGAAGGTCGACTCTTGGTATTTAAAGTATACGCAATAAACAGGTTTCACATGCCAGCTTTTGTTTGTAACAGTCACTAAGCCATAGGGGCCGAAGGCTTCCGAGCGCTTTAGTCTTATATTTTCTCTGAGCAAATAACCACGATGGGTCCTGGTGGTGATTGCTCAGAAACTTCAAATTCTACTCGACTATCTCGATAGCCAGTACGTCGTCCTGCAGCAATATAGAGCCCAGGCTTCAATGAAATCGAAGCTTGTTGCAAGGTGCCTAAATTAGCGACTTTATATACGCTAATCTCGGTGAGATTGTCTGATTGAATAATGACGGTTACCGGTATCTGAGAAGCTCGTAGAGCTTTATCTAATTGATCAATTTGGCGTCGCAAGCGTGGCCCCGGATTTGCAAACCCTTTGGCATCAGTAAGTAAATTGTTACCTTTATAAAAAGCAGGCGATGCAGTTAACGAAAGTGGCTCGTCGAGAAGGGCGGTAATCTGCCTATCAAGAGAAGCGCGCACTGAGACCGAAATCTTACGAACCTTAGCCTCTGTCAGACTATTGTCGGTTAGCAGTAGTCGCTGATAAATAGCTAAGGCCTCTTGCCATTGTTCTTGCTGGGCAAGCGTGTCAGCTTGGATCATTTGTTGATCTACTAACAACTGTGATTGCTCAGAGGTCACTTGATTTAGAGCTTGTTGTACACTTGGGTGATTAGGGTAAATAACACCAGCGCGATTAAAGGCTGCGAATGCCTGCTCGAAGTCGATTTTATTGAGAGCGACGAAACCATCGCTCATATGGCTCCTAAATGTTTCTTCAGTGATCGATTTTTTTATTATGAGAAGCTCGGCCGCGGCGGCAATGTGTTGGGGGTCTAGCGCGGCGGCTTTCTCATAGGCAGCTTTAGCAGACTCCAAGTCGTTTTGCTCACTGTGGTATCTGCCCTCAGCCAGTAATGTAATCAACTGGGAGAGCTTACTTGCTCTATTAACCAATATCTGGGCTTCTTTATCATTGGGGGCTATGGCTATTGCCAGTTCAGCCTTATTAATAGCAAGCTCAGCATCAGAAACTACAGTAGCGGATTCGATCGCTGTGAGACTCATTTTTTTAGCCTCGACGAGTTCGTATTGCGCAATAGACTCAAGATTTTTCATTTGATCTAGAGATAATTGATAGGTGTCTATTGCCTTTTGATAGTCGCCATAGCGATATTGTTCATCTCCTTGATCCACACCTTGCAAGGCAACGCGAAATTGTAAGTCTCCCCAACGTGCAACCGCTTGGTCTTTTAACCGATCACGAATATTGATAATCTCAGCTAAGAGCGACTGAGCATCTTGACGATACTTGGTTTTTTCGGCAGCAGCAGAGGGACTAACTGCGGGCGCAGGCGGACTAAAATCGGTTTGGCTAGCATCCGCAACCCAAGGTTCAGAAACGTAGTTAGGGAGCACAATGACAACGGCCGCAACTAAGACGATGAGCGTTATGATGACTAACTTTTGAGTCTTATTTTGATTATTCACTGGGGGTTTATTGGTCATTTATTGTCTATCAGGCCTTAGAGGGCACCTCGTTCCTGTGTGTAGATCTTTTGCATAAGCTCCTGCCATTGCGTGTACTGCGCTTGCACCGTGCCGGTAAGAGTTATGGTGCGATCTTCCAAGGCGATCACTTGAGGCGCAATTTCCGCCTCTAACGATGAGCCCATTTCAGCGACACTTTCATCATAGGCGGCAGACTGTTGTTTTTTCTCTAGGCCTGATTTTAAGATAAAACCACCCGCTGCTGCAGTGGCAGAGCTCGCATAGGCTTCGGTAGATGTTTCAGACTGACTTCGACCGTATATACCCGCTAAAATAGAGCCGATACCTGCAATAATACGTTGATTGCCTTGTCGGTTAAGTTGCCGCGCCTTGACGACCGAATCGTAAGAGGAATGCCTGAACTCTTGGTAGGCAAAGTGCATCTGTTGGGAGAAACCATCGTAATAATCTTGCATCGTATCAATGTACAAGTAATCACGTTCTCTTATTTTTTTTACGCGCTCCAACAAGCTGTCATTTTCTGCGGGTAACCGTTGTACTTCCAAGATATCGTTTCGGCCAGGTGTAATGTATTCATTAAAAGCCTCTGGGGAAAATAGCTGGGCAAAGCGTAGTTCGGAAATAGTCCTCAGCTCAGTCGCTTTTTTGTCAGAAAATTTCTCTCGATAGATCAAGACATCATTCGCTATCTGTATGAAAACATTCTGGAAAGGATCACCCATATTTTTTTTCGCCCTCCTGTCATAAGCCAATTTTCCCACAACCTTTTTATAGCTCTTGGCAAACCACTTTTTACCGCTCGTATCTTTCACCTCAACATCCAACTCTAAAGCCTCGCCATCTGACTGAATAATAGTACCTGTAATATAGACGTCAGTAATGACTTGAGCATTAGGTGTGACTCTAATAGCGCCCCAGGCCCCACTTTTTTCCATAACCTTTGCCAGTTGATTAGAAAAATAAATAGCTTCGGCAAAACGAACTTCAGGGAATACAGTGTCATCTTCGTCGGTTAGGCTAAGGCCGTCATTTAGTGTAGGTATTCCCACATCAAGCAGAGAACTTTCAGCCATAGGGCGCGAAGGCGTTTTAATCGACAGAGGCGTAGAGGAGGTAACTTTATCAATAGCTGCGAAAGTACTTTGGGCGTTAATTATTAATACCAGAGACGCCACTATAGAAACGAGTAACCGGCGAGACGGCAACCGCCTAGATAAATAAAAGCGTGTAAAAAGGTGAGGCATAAACTTCATTGGTTGTCCCTTAGGTTCCATCTTTGATTCGTCGGTATTCATCCCACAATTTTTCTCGCAATACGGGGTCAGATTCTTGAGTGGCGGCAGCCCTTATTTGGCGCAAAACAATATCGTCCCCTTGGCCGTCATCGATATCATCTGGTAGGGGTTCAACGACGATAGCTTCACCAGATTCTGAGCTATTATTGCCTGAAGATTGTCCGCCACCATCACCACCCCCTTCACCATCACTGTCTGAATCAGGACCTGTTGCCGCTCGTTCCTCGATGTCAGAATCGCCCTCCGCAATACTTTCCGCCGTTTCATACGGGCGTTGGTCGCTATCAGACTCAATGCTACTAGCGCCACTGGGGCTTAGTATGTCAATTTGCGCGGGTTTGTCAGATGATCCTTGACCGGCGACAGTGCTATCAAAGTCGTCGAGTGAATCATCCAGTGATTGATCGAGATCCCCAATAGAGTCCCCACCGTCAGGCGATCCAGGCGATCCAGGCGATCCAGGCGATCCAGGCGATCCAGGCGATCCAGGCGATCCAGGCGATCCAGGCGATCCAGGCGATCCAGGCGATCCAGGTGATCCAGATGATGGAGGTGACCCAGACGAGCCGCTTGATTGAGACGGCGAGGGCAGCTGGCAAGATGTAAGCACCGTCAGCACAGCCGCGAAGAAAAATGTTTGTAACAAGACTCCTCGGTTAGCAGCCTTCCAAATGTCGATATAATTTGTCTTTTTCAACCTTCAACTCCTTTGGCTGGACGGTCATAATTAACAATATGGGTTGCTTCTTGCGGCTGACGTTCGATAATGCGAGGTCTAAAGCGCTTACCGCTAAAATATTTTTTCAACAGCTTCATTTCATTATCAGTTAAAGATTCTGATTCATTGGACAGATAAAAAGCTGAAGCGACGCCGCCCTCTGAAATAAGCATAGAGACTTGCACACTCATAGACTCATTCTCACTCGGCATAGTGGTAGTGTCCTGATTCTGCTTCTTTATACCGAATTCTATGATTTTTGGGCTACCAAACAAGGATTGACGGGCATTTTCAGGATTTTCATCCAAATCTAATATTTCATCAGCCAGTTGATAGGTCTTAATAGCAGATAATTTTTGACCAAATAGTAAATGCCAGTCGCCAAGATCGGCAATAACGTTTGCTTGATCATAAGGCGTCGAGTTCTCTTGCTCTATGCTCGCTTGGATCACTTTCTCTAAAGCTGTCTTGCCACGATGAAAGTGACGATACGAGGTTCGAACTCCACTTCTTCTTGAGTCTAATCCACTAGATACAGTAAACCCTGTCTCCCTAGGCTCACCATGTTTAGTAATATGATTAGCAATCACGAAATGAAGATCCGCGATACGCCGGTAGTAAGTAGGCCCCTCTGGATAATTAAGAGCGATATTTTCATCCAAAATAAAACTCATGTCATCGGCCAGTCTTTCCGACATAACTAGATTGCTATAGCCTACCTTTGGTCGTTGTTGGTGATAGATGTTCATATGCCAGTCGATCAAGGAATTGATCACAGGGACCATGCGTTTGTCCGTACCGCCATAGTTTTTTACACTTATTTGATAGGCCTGGTTAAGTGCTTTCAATGATTTTTCTTGGTTGCCAAGATTACTCTCGGTATCCGCTATAGACGTCAGATAGGGTGTTTGGGATAGGCTGTGTAGACCAAAATTAACTCGTTCTATTTGCATCCCACGCTGAAACGCGGCTAATGCGTCGAAATATTCTGTTTTTGATGCGTAAGATTTTCCAAGGCCTAGATATAAGTCTGACAACTGTGTTGAGTAGGCACCATATTCTGCTTCTAAGTCGTCGATTGCTATTAAATAGCTCTCGATAGTGTCAGTCTGATCCTGCTCGACCTGGCCTCTAGAGATCAAGGAAAACAACATTAACACTAAGAGCAGAAAGCCCTTAATCATAGTGGGACTATGTCTGTACGCTAATAAGTTACTTGTACCCATGTTGTTCATTTACGTCTCCAACGACAACCTTTAAGTATCACTATGATTTAAGTGATAATTCAGTTCTGCGCTATTTAGTCCAAAATACAATACTACCAACTAACACGTTCACCTATAAACATACTACGAAACAAGGCCAAGGGATTCATTTTTTATGATGTAACCGTCTTAAATCTTACAGACACTAATATTGGTAGCTCCAAACACCATTAATAATTATGTAAGAACGTTCCCTTAGCCGCTATCTTATAAGACAATTAAGCGAGGCCAACGTTCCCGTTTATTAATCGGCATAAGAGTGTTGATAATTGCTGTCTTTAAGAATGGACAGGATATCTTCGTCTAGTGTTTTTTGGGGATACTCAACAAACCGGCCTATCTCCTTTTGATGCCGGCTAAAAATAATGGTGGGAGTTCGTTTAATATCAAAATATTGTTCAATCTTTTTAGGTGTGTCTTTGTTAAAAGACAGAGCAATAATATCCAGTTTAGTCTTATTAAAAGAGAGGGCATCGAGTATCTTTAATAGTGCCGGCACTTCTCTCTGACTATCATGGCACCAGGTGCCCATAAAAACAGTAATCGAGACCTCGGCTAACAAGGGCTTAATTTCTTTTAGGATGTCCAGATCAAGAGTATGGGCGCCATAGTGTTTATCAAACCACTGTTTATGGGGCTGCTGTTGGAAATCAGCGAGATTAACTTTACCGACAAGATGCTCACTTGGGCCTGATTCAGCAGTTTGAGCATTCGTTGATTGTAAAAACACTAGAGATGAAAACACAA
>Ga0138263_1042565_pt1 | contig 11228 bp, 3 predicted proteins | sample RNAICE20151115_2_FD_105274 | JGI IMG/M metagenome (GOLD analysis project Ga0138263, IMG submission 105274) | Metatranscriptomics of polar marine prokaryotic and eukaryotic communities from Arthur Harbor ice station, Antarctica -... | ecosystem: Environmental > Aquatic > Marine > Unclassified...
AGTGCCAATGATGTCTTTGTACTTTCCTGCCGCACACTGTGTACACTCTTCACAGACTTCCAGTGTGCATTCTTCTCCCTCAATACACTCGTCGCATTTTTGCAGCTCCCATTCGTCAGCCGCCAGCAAACCATTGTCGGGGCTGATTCTTCTATAACCAGTGGGACATGTCTTTAGCTTGTAGACGCCATCCTGAGGCGTCCACACCGAATCTGGCACTACTTTGATTACCACATTGTCACCCCGGCATTCAAGGCCTGGAGGGCACTTTTCGCACTTGTCTGCGTCGGGATCTATGATGTATTGATTGTCAAGGCATTTGTGGCACCTTCCTTCGTCATGTGTGTTATTCATCGTCTGATAGCCGGCTGGGCAACTTATAAGATGAAAGACTTCATTTCGAAGATATGCGTTTGAGCGTTCCCAAATTCCGACGATCGGGACAAGAGCGCGTCTGGAGGCATCGGGACACTTCCAAAGACCTGAACGAGGACCATGAACAGTGGCATTTGAGTTGAGGGCACAGGATCTTCCAAAATTACAGCCTGCTCCCACAGGACACAGCGAGCATACCGATCCGGACATGTAAAACGCTTCAGCACAAATGCATGTTGTAATAGCGATTTGCGCATTGTTGCCTCGAGTATCAGCTCCTTCTGGGCAAGGTAAACAGTCACCCAGGTTTCTTGCTCCTTGAGTCGTGCGGTATGTATCAGCTGGGCATGGTGTGCATGCAATAGGCCCTTTCACTGATTTGTAAAAGCCAGCAGGACATGCGGTGCACTTAACACACGGTGGGGTAATGCATTCCATGCCTTTGTCGCACGGCACACACTTTTGTAACTCAGGCTTGAAGACGCCATCCATTCATTGTATATCTGATATCCAAAAGGACAGCTCTGCAGTCTAAAAATGGGGCCATTTGCGGTCCAATTGCCTTTTTCTACGCCTTCGATTTTGCCAGACGGCAATTCTACAATGTCAACTGTGTCATCGCCATCACATGTCAAACCTGGCGGGCACTCGTAGCATGCATCACTGGGGACGTTGCTGATAATCTTGTAATAAGCTTTATCGCAGAGGCAATTCCTCCAGGATGTCTGCGCTTTGTTGCCGCCTGTATTCGACCCGGCGACGCAATCTTGGCAGTCTCCAAGCTCTCGCGCACCAGGATCCTCACGGTATGTGTTGGCAGGGCATAGCTGGCACGATTCTGTTGACTTGGCTGATTTAAACTTGCCGGGAGCACATTGCACGCAGGTTGTACACGGCGGTGTGGTGCATTCCGCGCCTTTATCGCACATGTCGCACTGTTGGAGTTCTTCATTGAAAACACCGTCATTCCCATTATAAACAGCCATGCCATATGGACAAGTGTCGAGCTTGAAAATGGGTCCTTGTATTTGCCAAACGGATTCGTTCACTACCTTTGTCATTGATTCATCGCCATAACATGTCAACCCAGGGGGGCACACCTGGCATTCGTCTGTTATTATGTCGTATACCAACCTATAGAAAATGTCATCGCAAAGACAACTCTTCCAATGGGTCTGCCCTTTTTGGCCTTTCGTGCCGGACTTGGGGAGACAATCTTGGCAGTTGACTAGCTCTCTTGCTCCTGGAAGCATCCTGTATGTATTGGGAGGGCAGGCTTGGCAAGGTTCCGTTGACCTGGCAGATTTGAATGTTCCAGGTGCGCATAACGTGCACACCTCGCATTCAGCAAAGTTGCACTCTTCTCCCTTGTCGCACATTTCGCAGATTTGAAGGTCATGATCGAATACAGAGGGATCCTGTACACTTGCATTGATTTTTTTGTAGCCTGTTGGACAGACGGTGAGTTTGTATAGGTCGTTCGTTACATTCCACACACCCGTTCCAAACGCAACCTCGTCTGAGCCTGATACAGTCGCCTCCCGCCGGACACTGAAGGCAAGATGGATCATGGAATAGAGCACTTACTATGGGTGCTGATGGGGGGCGGCTCAGCGGACTCAACGAGTACGTCCCTGGTTTGCAAATTGCGCATCTCCCTGTCCGATACTGCAAATCAGCACTGCCGAAGAGACTGAGAATTGATCCTGGAAGACAGACACGTTTTCCAGCATGAAACTCAACGGAAAAGATAGTCGATGTCATCCAGCGTGAGGAAACGATGTCCTTGCCCTGGATGAAAATTTGTGGCTGTCGCAACATGGTCGTGATGCCGTCACCGTCTGCAGACACTTTTGTGTAGCTCGGTGTAAGCGATATTTCAAATGTGCCTTCTCCTAATGTGAGCTCACTGAACTTCTGGCCCGCAAGCGTGGCAGACGGGTCCGGAAACACGCTTCCGTGCAAGCTCGTCAGCACCGAGATACCAGACTGCGAATCGCTGGTTATTTTTTGATTGTACTGGTCTTTCTTTTTTACTTTCAGATGGAAAACAGTGCCGGCATATGCTTTGTTTGTTGGTGACGGTACGTCTTCTACCAACAGATAACTGTATTCAGTGCCCACGCAAGCTCCATAATGTGCGGTATTGTTGCGATTTAAAAATCCACATATCCCAGTCGCGTGGTCGCCCAATCCGAGATACACGCCCGTGTTTGTGGACATGAGATGTCTTCTGGATGTAGAAACACGCCCATCCCTGGCTTTTTGGAAGGCTGAAATGATAGGTGTTCTCATTTGACGGGGACTTGATTTACTCGTATCATCGTAGAGGTGATTACGGCTGCTAACAAAGGACACTGTCGACCCCTTGGATTTGATTGACGGTTGGCTTCGGGTTGACATCAAACGACGGCTAGACTGTCCTACAAGGCACAGCCATTCCTCCTTGCTTCTATTGAAAACGGGCAACGAGTTTGCAGGGCACGGCTCACAAAGAAAAAGCTCATGAAATCCTCGGTCTGATCCCGCACGGTAAAAGCCCGGATCACACTTACAGGTCGAAATATTACTGTTTGCACCGGCTAATGAGTTGGAATTTGCAGGACATGCCGAACAGTTAGAATTAATAGGAGGAGCAGGTTTCGCGGCGTCGTTGCACGTTTTGGCGACCCAACAGAACTTGTCTTTAGCGCACTCGTTCGTAGTCGCGCTGGTGTCACACTTGCAAGCGCTAGTGATGGCGGTAGTATCAGAGGCCGTGCAATCCGTGGTGCTGCTGCCTCCGCCTCCGCCGCCTCCGCCGCCTCCGCCGCCTCCGCCGCCACTCCGCCGATTGCTCCTCCTCCTTCCTGCTCCTCCTGAAGACGGAGTATCATCTTCGAGGAGCAATCGGCGGGATGAGGATGCCCCATCTCCTTCCGCCCAATAATCCAGCCCGTTACAAACCTCTCCGTTGCAATATAAACCGTTACAGCCACATCCCACGCTTGACGTGCATAACGTGCATGTCACTGTGCTGTGATCCATGTAGTAGCTGACAGGGCACTTGCAAGCAGAGAGACCTGGGGGGTCACCACTGTTGGACGTTGACAAACGAGGACATGCCACGCACTGGCCTGAAGATGTCCTCCAGTACCCAGCATTACATTCGCAATCTCCTCCCGCCTCTGAGACAGAGTTTTCTATGCAAGCAACGCAGATGTGCATTATTCTATACAAGGCATCATCGAAGCTTTCCTCCTTGTAAAAGCCAGCATCGCACGTACATGAAGCAGGATCAGAGCTTCCAGACACTGAAGTGGAGCTGTCAGGGCATGCCTCGCAGCCGCCGGGGTTCCGTGGGTCTCCAAAGTAGTTTTCTTTACATGGACACTCTCCTGAGGCGGTGCATTCTGTGCATGTTGAATACCCGTCTCCGGTGAATCCTTCATTGCACACGCAGCCCTGAGCCGAGCTCCCTTGGGCTGATTTTGAATCTGCATGGCAATCATTGCAAAACTGTGCTCGTCCGTTTGAGAAGGTGCTGGCTGGACAAATGTTGCAAGAGGTGCTTGCGTTGTCGTTGGCATAGGTCCCGGCTGGGCAGCTTGTACAGAAGCTCTCTCCTGCAAACTGGCTGTAAGTGCCCAGTGGACAGCTAGTGCAATTTGATATTGTAATGTGGTCTGTGAAGGGCTTGTATTTCCCGCGCGGGCACAAACTGCACACAGTTTGATTTATGTTGATTGAATATTTGCCGGGAGTACATACGCCAGTGCAATCCAACAGGGAAGTCGAGCCAGTGTGGAGGGTGATTGACAGATCGGTTGGGCATCGGATGCACACCGAGTCTGATGTCGCACCGATTGCCGCGGAGTATGTGCCCGCAGGACAATTCATACATGTGTGGAAGCCCTGTCCGGTTGCGTTGCCCGAGGAAGCATAGGTGCCAGGTTCACACGCAGAGCAGCTCGTCTGACCCACACGGGTAGTGTAATATCCAGCTGCACATTCAAGGCAAGTAATATTTGAGGTCGCCTTTAGATTGGTAGGGGAGTATTTTCCAGTATCACAGTTTAGGCAGTCGTTTGAGTCTTTCCCTGCATTGTTGGGATGTTTGGAGTATTTGCCAACTGGGCATTCTTTACATCTAGTGGAGCCTGGATTTGAATACGTCCCGTTCCCACAACTTAAGCACACAGACGAAGATGTGGCCCCAGTTTCTGTCCCATAAGTCCCGCCTTCGCACTTTGTACACACATCAGAGGTCTGTCCTACAGAAGATCCGGTATTCGCGTAGTATCCTGGGCTACACAGGACACAAAACGACTGTCCAGCCTTGCTCTGAAAAGAGCCTGCGACACACGACCGGCAAGAGGACTTGCCTTTCTCGTCTTCGAATTTACCCTTTTGACATAATGTGCATTCGATATCGCCATTGTTTTCCGAAAACGATCCTTCTGAACAAGTCATGCAGTATCCGCTTCCAGTGTTTTTCTTGTACCTGCCTTTGACACACTGATTGCACAGTGCATTTTGTCCTTGACCGCTCCCTCCATAGCCTGACAGGCACACACACAGCCTTTCAGAAAAAGATCCTATTTCCTCGGTGGAAGTTTGGGCGGGACAGACTGTGCATTCCTGGTCAGAAATGGTTTGCTTGAACTGACCGACAACACACAAGGTGCAGATCTTGCTGGAGCCAGAACCAGAACTTGCATAACCCGGCGAACACTTACAGTCGTCAATCATGGTCCTGCTCGAGCTGTATTCGGATTTTGGCAGAATAGTGTTCATGTTTTCGGGGCACGCCAGGCACCAACTTGTGTTGAAGGCATAGGTTCCAGCAGGACAGGAAACATAGCAGGCGGAAGCGGTTGTCGACCCCAAAGGAGAGGCCTGATCGCGATATGGGCATTCTACACACGTTGAAGAACCGTCAGAATCTTGATATTTGCCTGACCCACAGCTTTGGCAGTCGTCAACATTGCCGACGTTACCTGGTGCACAGCACTCGTCGACTGTGCTGCCAGATCTGTCAGAGTATTTCCCTGCAGGGCACTCAGAGCAATCGGAATTGTAGTCAGGAGCAGCCGTACACGTGTCCGTTACGGCAGAACACACGGAAGTGGACGCGGAAGTTTTGAAAGTTCCTGGAAGACAACCGGTACAAGATGACTGTCCTGCAGGCATATGATCTCTCACACCACCTCCGCACACACAGCATTCTAGAATGTTCTCCGCAAAGCATTGAAGTTGGGTGGTTACAAAGCTGCAATCTCTATCGATGATTATGTCACCGGTCTTCTTGCCATCCTTGCAGAGCTGGTTCGCCTGCTTGCCTTTGGGGCAAGCAACACAGTCAGAGGATGCAGTAGATGTTGAGTATTTGCCCACGTCACAGGCTTTGCACTCGGTTCCATCAACTCTCCATCCTGGTTTGCATATGCAGTCCGAGGGATCATACGAGCCCGTCTCTGAAGTAGTAGTACCAGGATGGTAATCGTTGCAATCGTAACACGCCTCGAACCCACTTGCTGTGGTGTTGTAGTACTTGCCAGTAGGACATAGTACACACGTTTCAGAGATAGGATCATATTGCGTCCCCTTCGAACAGAATCCAACGCAATCTTGTTCTCGTGCTGCGCCGACAATGCCGTCTCCGCTAGCGCATTTCTTGCATTTTCCTACTCCAGTGTCAACATCGTTGAAGGTCCCCGGCGTACAAAAGGAGCAAGACGTTGCCAATGATGTTGGCCTTCCGCATAAACAACAATGCTCTTCGAATGATTTTGAGTCGTAGCCTGATCCAATGGTCGCTTCGTATCCGCCAGCGGCTTCAATGGTCGCATCCCACCAGCCGGCTGCATAATTGTCTAAATCCTGACAAGTCGCTGCATCATTACCAGCAGCATTTTTTTTGCAGTCCATAGTATAAAGTTTACCACTGCCAAAACCCAATAGGCTTCTTCGCCTACGATCTACGTATTTCGTAGGTGGACCTGTCGAGTCCTTGCAGGAACCTGCTGAATACGTTCCAGCACCGCAGACCAAACAATCAGCGCTGTCAGGGTTTTCAGAGTACTTGCCCTCCCCACATTCGAGACAGCCGTCGCCGTCTACCTTCGTTCCGGGTCGGCATTTACAATCGTCCTCAGATTTAGATCCCATGCTAGTGGTTACGCCTCGACCTCGGTCTCCACGCTTAAAGGTCCAATCGTCGTAACCTTTAGCGTAGTGCAGTGAGCCGTCCGACGCATATGGACATTTTTTACACTCCATACTTCCCTCCTCATCCATGTATTGGCCAACTTCGCAATCAGCACAGCCGCTCGCAACATATCCAGACATAAATTTCCCCTTTTCGCATAGCGCGCAGGGCGATGGACCGCCTTTGCTGTACTTGCCAGGCACGCACTTCAAGCATCCAGAGGAAAGGTCTCCGCGAGATCCCGGAGAACAAAAACAGTCCTCCGGCTCGTCAGAGCCCGGCGATGACGTAAATCCAACAGGACAGGGCTTGCAATACGTCGCAGCAGGAAGGTACGCATACGTTCCTCCTGGGCATATCAGGCAATCGTCCATGCCTTTCGTACCTTTGAATTTTCCAGCATCACACATCACACAGACACCGTCTTGTCCTGTGACATGGCCGGCTACGCACACACAATCGCCGGATGAAGAGCTGCCCGACACGAAGGTAGAAGAATCCAGAGGGCATTCTGCGCAAGTTCCAGACGAGGAAGCCCCAACAGCAGTTGAATATTTGCCAACGTCACACTGGATACACGATGATGATCCGGTTGATTCGGAGAAGGAACCCGGGCAGCAAGGTGTGCACGGCTGAATACCACTCTCATTCTTGAAGAACCCGACAGCGCACGGCAGGCAAGAACTCCACTCTCCCTGAAAACCAGGCTCGCACAAGACTGCGACGCTCGGGGATTGACCGGCCCAAACCAGCACCCCTCCACCTCCGGAATTCGCGCTGTTATTCTTGACAACCTCACCGGGGCTTATTTTCACCCCGAATACGAGGACAGCATCAACGTGTGCCAGACCAAGACCTCCGCCCCCGAACTCCCCCCCCAATGTTGCTGCCAAAAACGCAGTACTCCAAGGAGAGCGAACCCCGGTTGACATATACAGCGCCACCATTTCCAGCGGACTTGCACTGCCGAAACTCAGAGCCCCAAATAAAGACAGATGAGAAAAGGGCAGGCATGGGCAAGGCAACAAAGATGTTGGCCCAGATCGCCCCTCCATCTCGTATGCCAGTACATTGCTCGAAATGGCTCGAAAACACGTGCAATGTAGAACCGTATATCGCGATTGCCCCGCCACTACCAAGGCTCTGAGACTTTCGAACAGTCACGCCATCCATAACAACAAGAGCATTGTCCCAGGCTCGGACAAGGCCTCCGCTTGCCGCAGAAGAGCATTTTTCGATCGTACTATGGGAGACAGAGAGGATGGCGCCACTTGAGACGTCAAATGTCGGTTCAGGCTTGTTATCTATGGCCTCATCACAAACGAGATGCAGTGATTCGAGAGTGATGTTGTCACAACCCTGTTGTCGATCACACTTGAACATCGACCGCCACCACGTTACTCTGCCTTTAAGTTTGATAGTGCAAGGGTAAACAGGAGCCTCCATAGGCTTGCAGAGCGTTATGATGCCCGTCAAACCCAGAGCATCAAAGGGTTTGTCGATATCATCATTTCCAATTGTCGTGTCTTCATCATAAATCTGAAGAAATTCATATTGGGTCTTGGGGAGGGTTACATCATCACGTGGCAAGGGCACCTGATAGAAGTCAACTAACCCTGCCGCGGAGCCTTCGCCGCCAACAATGAAAAGATCTCCTGAGGTGTCGCAGAATATCCCCATGCCGAACCGTGCCGGTGGCGACTGTCCTTTCAGGACAGCCGAAATCTCTACCCATGTGTTTAAAATCGTCTTATATTCCCAAACGTCTGAAAGAATATTTCCAAAGTCATCGCTTCCTCCCAAGAGGAAAAGTGAGTTGGAGCGTGGGCCGCGCCCACTGGCGAAGCCAGGGAAGCAGCGCGCCTTCGGCGTCTTCCCTGCGCTCATCACGGGATTCCATTGGGATTGAAGAGGATCAAAGACATAATGCACATCAATTCGCGGAGTGCAAGCACGAAAAGGGAGCGTCTGTGTCCCCGCATCAATCTGCCCCCAGTCAAACACGCCGCCACCGAAAAGGTGAACTTTACCATCGTTGTTCGAAACCAGCCCATGACCCATGCGGCCAGAGGGAGAGGGGCCTTCGGTCTCAAGGTTTGTCCAGCTGCCCACGTAAGTATATCCATTGGGAGCGTATGCTTGGGTCAACATCAAAATCCACGTGTCACTAAGTTCAGGCAATCGCTTGACTGTGAATCCAACGAAGAGGAGAAATGAAGTGTCGCTGTTTGGTAGCGCTGAAAATCCGAAAAACGAACGTCCGGCGGGCTTTGTCAAGCCAACATCGATTATAGACCAAAATGGCGTGCCCATAGGGAGTACAATCTTTTTGCTGTGGAACCAGAGGTCATTCTTTGCGGTCACTACACCGACGAAGTTTCCAGATATGAAATCCCGATTGTCTAGAATAAACTTATCCTGAGCATCCGTTTTGAGCTCACTCCCATACGCATGGTTGAGGTTTCCAGATGTGCCACCAAACACTATTAAGTCACCGTCGGGGCCTGGCGCCATGCCATGTCCGTACCGGAATGTTGGATTGGTAGATACAGCCTGGGGAAAGCCTGGGGTACAGATTCCGTACGAGGAGCCTGGGGTTGGAAATGCGCAATAAGACGAATGCATGTCTGCGATTGACGATGAGCCTTTGCATGTGTCTTTCATAGAGCAAACTGCGCCATCGTCTACCTCTACAATTGCCAGGTTTTCAATGTCTGTGAATCTTCCGCTATCCAGGTCCAACTCCATGAATTTGCCCGTGCCCCCGGGCACTTTAGAACCAAAGTCGTCCGTTTCATCCGTACAATCCACATCTGGGCACATTATCAATTCCGGAGATATACGGCATGGGTCAATGTTCCCTTTATCCCACATGCCCAAATCAGACAACCTCTTATATTCATCATCTTCATAAAACCTGGTTGGGCCTATGGGGTAACCCGGACACTGGTTACCCCATGAATTTCCATCTTGAAAACCTCCACCACATACCACAAACTTGCCCGTGGCCTCTATAAAGGCAGAGGCGAAGAAGCTGGTGGCTGCTTTTGGTGTAACACTCACGTCCCGCCCTTGAATATATCCATTGTTTCGCACCCATTTGGTACTTGCAGAAGTTGAATCGTACTGCCACCAGTCCCCTGTTACAGGATGCAGCAAAAGCATGTTCCCTGTTGCAGGGTCTGACTGGAGAGCAAAGGAGCTTGCGGGTTCTGGACCGTAAAATTGCCTGCAGGCTACATCTGTTTTTGCGCACCCTGCGGTAGCAGAGGCGCCTGTAGAGGAGAGAATCTGTGGTTCTATCTCTCCCGGGCTGAGGTCTATTTTGACAAAGTTCGCGTAATACCATGTTGGCTCTTTTTCAGGTTTTATGCATTCTGTTTCGGTTGGCATTCCGGGCATTCCTGTTAGCTCTTCGACATCATCTGTCGTGTCAAAGACCACCATATTTCCGCCCAAAAGGTAAAGATAACCATCTACAGCCGAGGATAGACCTAAACCAGAAAGGCCAATGTAATTGTCACAAAACGTAGCGGCGGGTGTCCCAGGCTTGACTTCAACTTTGCCAGCGCAAACCGGTGCATAGAGGCTCTTCACTCGAATTTTCCACGTGATGTCTGCTAAGTCGAGTTCCCAGACGTCATCGTTACCTTTATCAGTACTGTAATCAGTATTGATAGACGGCGGTGCGATAGAAGACCATGAATATTCGCCGGCGCTGCCAACCCAAGCCCTCAATTTGCCTCCCACCATCACAATCTTGCCATGACTTCCCATTGCGAACCCCATATCGTATCTCGGAGACGGCTTGTCGCCCACCGGTGAGAGTTCAATCCATGTTTTCGTCATCGTGTCGAGCATGATCAAGTCGTCGAGCGCAACACCTGCTTCATTTCGACCGCCGAAAAGAAGAATGTTTACTTGCGACACGCCAACAAAGCCCATGGAATGTCGAGCAGAGGGATTAGGTCCATTGGCGATGACCTCAGACCATGCTAAACTCGTCAAGTCAAGCTCCCACAGATCCTTCATTGGCGCAGTTCCCGCCATTCCTATCCCGCCAAACATGTAGATCTTGTTTCTGAAGCCTTTTGCAAAGCCCATCTTGCTTCGAAATGATGGTCTCCATCCCGACAAGGCTCCAGTCACGTCGGACCACGTTCTTACTTTCGAATTGAACACGTGCACGTCGTTGGCGGGGGTTCCTTGTACATTCCCGCCGAAGATCACGAACAAGTCAGGAATGATTGCGGCGCCATATCCAGTGCGCGGCTGCGGGCGTGTTCCTCTCACCACCTGACCTTCAGGAAGCCATCCCCTGTTTTTACCAGCGTGGCACGTGTCGAGAAACAAGCAGATCAACACAAGAATGGGACGCATTCGAAATCCATTCCTTTGCATTGCAAACGAGTGGGGCTCAAAGCCACAGTCGGCCTTGGCCAACGCGGCGCGCCGCGTTGCACCGTCAGCGTGATCTCCACGCGGAGGCTCGGATTCGTCTCTCTCTGGATCACCTGGGTGCCGAGCGAGCCGGCGCCGCAGAGGCCTTTGAAGTTGTGCTCGCTGAGGCGCGTCGCCCAGTGGTGCTGGTGCTGCTCGAAGAGCGACGCCAGTCTCCCTGCAATGCAAAGAACATTCAGAGCGTCAGTGTCACAAGCCTGTG
>Ga0138263_1232429_pt1 | contig 10880 bp, 8 predicted proteins | sample RNAICE20151115_2_FD_105274 | JGI IMG/M metagenome (GOLD analysis project Ga0138263, IMG submission 105274) | Metatranscriptomics of polar marine prokaryotic and eukaryotic communities from Arthur Harbor ice station, Antarctica -... | ecosystem: Environmental > Aquatic > Marine > Unclassified...
AAAAAATAAAAAAAACCCTCAAGAGTATTCAAATTTTGAGGGTTTTATTTCTTTATCTAATCTTTAGGCTTGACCTGTAGGGCCAAAGTTCATTGGAATAGGAGGTTGCTCGGAATCTTTTATTTCACCATGTGCATTCTCAAACTTTCTTACATTATCAGCTAGAGCTTTGGTAAGCCTTTTAGCATGTTGGGGAGTTAATATAATTCTTGACTTTACCTTTGCTTTAGGAACACCTGGCATAATATTTATAAAATCAACAATAAATTCTGACATTGAGTGATTAATAATTGCCAAATTAGAATAAGTCCCTTCAGCTATCGCTTGATCTAATTCAATGTTTAATTGTCCTTCTTTATTTTTATTCTCTTCCATGATTAATTCCCTTAAGTTATAAAATTATTTAGTTATTAGAAATAAAAAAAAGTTGAATTGAATCATGTAAAAATTACATTAAACAATTCAACTTTTATATTTTAAACGATGAAACGTTTATTAAAAACTTTTTTCTATTTCATCTTTAGGTCCTACTAGAATATGATCATATTTTCTCATACCCGTTCCTGCTGGTATTTTCTTACCAACAATTACATTTTCTTTCAATCCTTCTAAAGTATCTATTTTACCGTTAACAGCAGCTTCATTTAAGACTTTAGTTGTCTCTTGGAAGGATGCAGCAGAAATAAATGACTTCGTTTGTAATGAAGCTCTTGTAATACCTTGCAGGACTTGCTCTGCAGTTGCTGGCTTAGCATCTCTTGCTTCAACTAAATTCTGATCATTTCTTCTTAATAAAGAATTTTCATCTCTTAATTGACGAGCAGATATAATCTGACCAGCTTTTAAGTTTTCTGAATCTCCTGAATTTTCAACAACTTTCATTCCATAGATAGCATCATTGTCTTTGATAAAGTCAATTTTATGGATCAATTGATTTTCTAAAAATAAAGTATCTCCAGAATCAATAATCTTCACTTTACGCATCATTTGACGAACTACTACTTCGAAATGTTTATCATTAATCTTCACACCTTGTAAACGATATACTTCTTGAATCTCATTTACTAAGTATTCTTGAACAGCAGAAGGCCCTTTAATTCTTAATATATCTGAAGGAGTTGTTGCTCCATCTGATAAAGGCATTCCTGCTTTAATAAAGTCATTTTCTTGAACTAAAATCTGATTAGAAAGTTTAACTAAGTATTTACTTAAATCACCAGTTTTAGACTCTACTATGATTTCTCTATTACCACGTTTTATTTTTCCAAAAGAAACTACACCGTCAATTTCTGAAACAACAGAAGGATTCGATGGGTTACGTGCTTCAAATAATTCTGTTACACGAGGTAAACCTCCTGTAATATCACCTGCTTTACCAGATTTACGCGGTATTTTCACTAATGTATGTCCAGAATCTACTTTATCTCCATCACTAACCATTAAGTGAGCGCCTACTGGTAAACTGTAGGAACGTAAAGCATTACCATCTTTATCTTCAATGATTAGAGAAGCTATAATTTTCTTGTTTTTAGAATCAGTCATTACTTTCTCTTGAAAACCAGTTTGTTCATCAATTTCAACAGAGTAATTTACACCTTGCTCTAAATTGTCGAATTTTACTTTTCCTTCAAATTCAGAAACAATAACTCCGTTAAATGGATCCCATTGACAAATTACATCTCCTTTTTTAATACTTGTTCTTGTTTTATTAAAGATAGATGATCCATAAGGAATGATATTTGTACTTAAAGTAATACCTGTTTTCTTATCAATGATTTTAATTTCAGCAGTTCTTGAAATTACAATATCTATATCTTTACCATCATTATCTTTACCACTAACTGTACGTAAATCATCTACAGAAACTTTTCCTTCAAATTTAGCAGTTAATTTATTTTCTTCAGATATATTTCCTGCTACACCACCAACGTGGAATGTACGTAATGTTAACTGAGTACCTGGCTCTCCAATAGATTGTGCTGCAATTACACCAACTGCTTCACCAATTTGTACTTTTTTACGAGTAGATAAACTTTGTCCGTAACATTTTGCACAAATCCCTTTATTAGATTCACATGTTAAAGCAGATCTAACCTCTACTCTATCGATACCAGATGCCTGAATTGCATCAGCAATTTTAATTGAAATTGATTCACCTGCTCCTACTAACAAATCATCAGAATTTGGAACAAATACATCTTGCAAAGAAATACGCCCTTCAATTCTATCTGATAAAGATTCTACAATCTCATCGTTTTTCTTTAACGGAGTAACTTCTAACCCTCTTAATGTACCACAGTCTTCTTCGTTAACGATAACATCTTGAGAAACATCTACTAGTCTACGTGTTAGATATCCGGCATCTGCAGTTTTTAAAGCAGTATCTGCTAAACCTTTACGTGCACCGTGAGTAGAAATGAAGTATTCATGAATGGATAATCCTTCCTTAAAGTTAGAAAGAATTGGATTCTCAATGATTTCACCACCTCCTGCAGTAGATTTTTTAGGTTTTGCCATTAATCCACGCATACCTGTTAACTGACGAATCTGTTCTTTAGATCCACGAGCTCCAGAATCAAGCATCATATATACTGAGTTGAAACCTTGTTGATCTTCACGTAAACGTTTCATAGATAACTCAGTCAAATCATTATTGGTTCTACCCCAAATATCAATTACCTGATGTAACGCTCTTTTTGCGTTAACATACCCATATTATAATTCATTATAATTCCATCAACTTCCTTGTTTGCTTCAGCAATCATAGAAGTTTTCTCTTTAGGTATAATAATATCTCCTAAACTGAATGATAAACCACCTTGAAAGGCAAATTTATAACCCATGTTTTTTATTTCGTCTAAGAAATCTCCTGTTGTAGGAATATCTGTAGCTTTTAAAATACCACCAATAATTCCTCTTAAGTTTTTCTTAGTTAATACTTCATTAATATAACCAGCAGCAGCAGGAACAACTTCATTAAATAAAACTCTACCAACAGTCGTCGCTATGATTTTAGTTACTTGTTCTCCATTCTCAACATCTTGTGTTCTTACCTTAATACCAGCATTTAAATCTACCATTTCTTCGTTAAAAGCAATAGTAACTTCTTCAGGTGAATAAAAAGTTAATCCTTCTCCTTTAATTGGTACTTCTGGAGTAGAAATTCTCTCTTTAGTCATATAATATAAACCAAGTACCATATCCTGAGAAGGAACAGTAACTGGAGCGCCATTTGCAGGATTTAAGATATTATGAGAAGCTAACATTAATATTTGTGCTTCTAAGATAGCTTCTGGTCCTAATGGTAAGTGAACAGCCATTTGATCTCCATCAAAATCGGCATTAAAGGCAGTACAAACTAACGGGTGAAGTTGTATTGCTTTTCCTTCAATTAATTTAGGTTGAAATGCTTGTATACCAAGTCTGTGTAAAGTAGGAGCTCTGTTTAATAAAACCGGATGCCCTTTAATTACATTTTCTAAAATATCCCAAACAACTGGTTCTTTTCTATCTATTATTTTTTTTTGCAGATTTTACAGTTTTTACAATACCTCTTTCAATCAACTTACGGATTACAAATGGCTTATAAAGTTCTGCTGCCATATCCTTAGGGATACCACATTCTGATAATTTTAACTCCGGCCCAACAACAATTACAGAACGTGCAGAATAATCAACACGCTTCCCTAATAAATTCTGACGGAAACGACCTTGTTTACCTTTTAATGAATCTGATAAAGATTTTAAAGGTCTATTTGATTCTGTTTTTACTGCAGATGATTTACGAGTGTTATCAAACAATGAATCTACTGATTCTTGTAACATACGTTTTTCATTACGTAAAATAACTTCTGGAGCTTTTATCTCTACTAACCTTTTTAAACGATTATTTCTGATAATTACTCTTCTGTATAGGTCATTTAAGTCTGAAGTTGCAAAGCGACCTCCATCTAATGGAACTAATGGACGTAATTCTGGTGGTATTACCGGAACTACTTTCATTATCATCCATTCTGGATTATTTTCTCTATTTTTCTGAGAATCTTTAAATGCTTCAACAACATTTAAACGCTTTAAAGCTTCTGTTTTTCTTTGTTTAGAAGTTTCTGTATTAGCTTTATGTCTTAATTCAAAAGACAAGGCTTCTAAATCAATACGTGCTAATAAATCAATTAAACACTCAGCACCCATTTTTGCAATAAACTTGTTTGGGTCTGAATCATCTAAATATTGATTTTCTTGAGGAATTTCTTCTAAAATATCTAAATATTCTTCTTCTGTTAAGAAGTCCATTTTTTGTAAAGATTCACCTTCAGGGTTTTTTGCAATACCTGGTTGAATTACTACATATCTTTCGTAGTAAATAATCATATCTAACTTTTTAGACGGTAAACCTAAAAGGTATCCCATTTTGTTAGGTAATGATCTAAAATACCAAATGTGAGCTACAGGTACCACTAAATTAATGTGACCTACTCTATCTCTACGTACTTTTTTCTCTGTTACTTCTACTCCACATCTGTCACAAACGATTCCTTTATAACGGATTCTTTTGTATTTTCCACAAGCACATTCATAGTCTTTTACAGGACCAAAAATACGCTCACAAAATAAACCATCTCTTTCTGGTTTGTGGGTACGATAATTAATTGTTTCTGGTTTTAAAACTTCACCTTTAGATATCTTTAAAATAGACTCTGGTGATGATAAACCAATTGAGATTTTATTAAACTTTTTTACAGTGTACTTCTCGTGTTTTCTTGCCATGGTAATGGATTCGAATTAAAATTGTAAAAACTGCCTCAATGAGACTTATTAATATATGATACGCAGAAATTAATTTAAATTAACTTCTGCCATCAATTTTGCTATTCTTCTAATCTAACGTCTAAGCCTAAACCTTTAAGTTCATGCATTAAAACATTAAATGATTCAGGTAAACCTGGTTCTGGCATAGACTCCCCTTTAACTATACTTTCGTATGTTTTGGCTCTTCCCATTACATCATCAGATTTAACAGTTAATATTTCTCTTAAAATACTAGATGCTCCATATGCCTCTAATGCCCATACTTCCATCTCTCCAAAACGTTGACCTCCAAATTGTGCTTTACCACCTAATGGCTGTTGTGTAATTAAGGAATAAGGACCTATAGAACGTGCATGCATTTTATCTTCAATCATATGACCTAACTTAATCATATAAATGATACCAACTGTTGCTGGCTGATCGAAACGTTTTCCTGTTCCTCCATCATATAAATAAGTATGTCCAAATCTTGGGACATCAGCTTTATCTGTTATTTCATTAATCTGATCTAAAGATGCTCCATCAAAAATTGGAGTAGCATATGTTGTACCTAATTTCTGACCTGCCCAACCAAGAACAGTCTCATAAATCTGACCAATATTCATACGTGATGGTACACCTAATGGATTTAATACAATATCAACTGGAGTTCCATCCTCTAAGAAAGGCATATCTTCAGCTCTAACTATACGAGCGACAATACCTTTGTTACCGTGACGACCCGCCATTTTATCACCTACTTTTAACTTACGCTTTTTAGCTATATATACTTTCGCTAATTTTAAGATTCCTGCTGGCAATTCATCACCTACAGAAATTGTAAATTTTTGACGACGTAAACTACCTTGTAAATCATTTACTTTAATTTTATAATTGTGAACTAATTCACCAACTAAAGAATTTAGGTTATCATCTGTTGTCCAAGATCCTGTTAAGTGAACATAATCATCTACAGAGTTTAACATTTTAAGTGTATACTTTTTACCTTTTGGTAATACTTCTTCACCTAAATCATTAAATACTCCTTGGGATGTTTTCCCACTTATTAGACCAAACAATTTGTCTATTAAACTATCTTTTAGAACTTCAAATTTAGTAACAAAAGAAGATTCTAAGGCAACTACTGCTTCTTTGTCTCTTATTCTCTTGCTCTTATCTTTTACTGCTCTTCTAAATAATTTTTTATCAATTACCACACCCCTTAATGAAGGAGAAGCTTTTAATGATGCATCTTTCACATCACCTGCTTTATCTCCAAAAATTGCGCGTAATAATTTTTCTTCTGGGGTTGGATCTGACTCTCCTTTAGGCGTAATCTTACCAATTAAGATATCACCAGGATTTACTTCAGCTCCGATGCGTATCATTCCATTTTCATCTAAATCTTTTGTTGCTTCTTCAGAAACGTTAGGAATATCATTAGTTAACTCTTCAGTTCCTAATTTCGTATCTCTTACATCTAATGAATACTCATCAATATGAATCGATGTAAATATATCTTCACGAACAACTTTCTCAGAAATTACAATCGCATCCTCAAAATTATACCCTTTCCATGGCATAAAGGCTACTTTCATATTTATCCCTAAGGCTAATTCTCCCTTTTGTGTAGCATATCCTTCACAAAGAACTTGACCTTCTTCTACTCTATCACCTTTTTGTACAATTGGCTTTAAATTGATATTTGTTCCTTGATTGGTCTTTCTGAATTTAATTAAGTTATAAGATTTCTGGTCAGATTCAAAACTAACTAGTTTTTCTTCATCTGTTCTATCGTACTTAATTGTAATTTTATTTGCATCAACATACTCTACTAAACCTTTCCCTTCAGCATTGATTAAGATTCTTGAGTCTTTTGCAACTCTTCTTTCTAAACCTGTACCAACAATTGGTGCTTGAGGACGTAATAATGGAACTGCTTGACGCATCATGTTAGAACCCATTAATGCACGATTGGCATCATCATGTTCTAAAAATGGAATTAAAGACGCTGATATAGAAGCAATTTGGTTTGGAGCAACATCCATATAATCTAACTCTTTTGGAGTTACTACTGGAAAATCACCTCCTTCACGTGAGATAACTCTATCTCCCATAAAATTACCTTTTGCATCAATATTAATATTAGATTGTGCAAACTTCAAACCTTCTTCTTCTTCAGCACTTAGATAAATATGCTCTTGACTTAAATCAACATTTCCGTCTATAACCTTTTTGTAAGGTGTTTCAATGAATCCTAAATGATTCACTTTTGCAAAAACAGATAAAGAAGAAATTAAACCAATGTTTGGTCCCTCTGGAGTTTCAATCGGACAAAGACGACCGTAATGAGTATAGTGAACATCACGAACCTCAAAACCTGCTCTTTCTCTTGATAAACCACCTGGTCCAAGTGCTGATAAACGACGTTTATGAGTAATCTCTGCTAATGGATTTGTTTGATCCATAAATTGAGATAACTGATTTGTACCGAAAAATGAATTAATTACTGATGACAAAGTCTTCGCATTAATTAAATCTATAGGAGTAAACACCTCATTGTCACGAACATTCATACGCTCACGAATAGTTCTAGCCATACGAGCTAAACCTACACCAAACTGTTGAGCTAATTGCTCACCTACAGTTCTTACACGACGGTTAGATAAGTGATCAATATCATCAACCTCTGCTTTTGAATTAATCAATTCAATCAGATACTTAATAATTGTAATGATGTCAAGTTTACTTAATACTTTTTGCTCTATTGGTTCATTTAGACCTAATTTTGTATTCATTCTAAAACGACCAACTTCACCTAAGTTGTAACGTTGTTCAGAGAAAAATAATTTATCAATAATTCCTCTTGCAGTTTCCTCATCTGGCGGTTCTGCATTTCGTAATTGTCTATAGATATGTTCTACGGCTTCTTTTTCAGAGTTTGTAGGATCTTTTTGAAGTGTGTTATGTATGATTGAATAGTCTGCGTGTAAATTATCTTGCTTGTGTAACAGGATTGTTTTTGCACCAGCTTCAATTATCTCATCAATGTGTTCTTTATCTAAAACTGTATCTCTATCTAAGATAATTTCATTTCTCTCAATAGATACAACTTCACCAGTGTCTTCATCAACAAAATCTTCATGCCAAGTTTTCAAAACTCTAGCTGCTAATTTACGACCTAATACTTTTTTTAATCCAGCTTTAGATACTTTGACTTCTTCTGCTAAGTTAAATATCTCTAAAATATCTTTATCTCTTTCAAAACCTATGGCTCTAAATAAAGTTGTTACTGGTAATTTTTTCTTTCTATCAATATAAGCATACATTACTTGATTGATATCGGTAGCAAATTCAATCCAAGAACCTTTAAAAGGAATTACTCTTGCTGAATATAATTTTGTACCGTTTGCATGAAATGATTGTCCAAAAAATACACCAGGAGATCTATGAAGTTGTGAAACAACAACACGTTCAGCTCCATTAATAACGAATGTACCAGAATTGGTCATGTAAGGGATTGTTCCAAGATAAACATCTTGAACAATTGTTTCGAAATCTTCGTGCTCTGGATCTGTACAGAAAAGCTTTAAACGAGCTTTTAAAGGAACACTATGTGTTAATCCTCTTTCTATACATTCTTGAATGCTGTACCTTGGGGGGTCTACAAAATAATCTAAAAATTCTAAAACGAATTGATTTCTTGTATCTGTAATTGGGAAATTATCCATGAAGGTTTTGTATAAACCTTCCTCACCTCTTTCTTCTGCTTTTGTTTGTAATTGGAAAAAATCTTGAAAAGATTTTACCTGAATATCTAGAAAATCTGGATAATCTGAAACTAATTGCGAAGTTGCGAAGTTGATTCTTTCTGTGGTGTTTTTAGTTGCCAAAAGAGAATATATTTTTGATTAAAATCTAAATTAAAATAAAAAACGAATATATACACAAAATGGTTTAGGCCTAAAAATCAAAATTTTAGTACCTAAACCTATATTTGTTTCCCGAAGTTATTCGGGGTAAAACTTACTTAAGTTCTACCTCTGCTCCAGCTTCTTCTAAAGATTTTTTAAGACCTTCTGCCTCATCTTTAGATACACCTTCTTTTACTGCTGCCGGTGCGCTATCAACGATACCTTTAGCTTCTTTTAATCCTAATCCAGTTAATTCCTTAACTAGTTTTACAACTGCTAGTTTAGAACCACCTGCTGCTTTTAAGATTACATCAAATTCTGTTTGAGCTTCAGCCTCTTCACCAGCTGCTGCTGGTCCTGCTACTGCTACAGCTGCTGCTGCTGGTTCGATACCATACTCATCTTTTAAAATAGTAGCTAATTCATTAACCTCTTTTACTGTTAAGTTAACTAATTGCTCTGCGAAATCTTTTAAATCTGCCATTTTAATTGTTTTTAAAAATTGTTTTATTATTGTTTATTTGTGCGCTAATTATTTTTCAGATAACGTTGTTAAAATACCTGAAAGCTTGTTACCTCCTGATTGTAATGCTGAAATAACATTCTTAGCAGGTGATTGTAATAATGAGATAATATCTCCAATAAGTTCTTCTCTAGATTTGATGTTTACAAGAGCGTCTAATTGATCATCACCAATATAAACTGACTCTTCTGCGTAAGCACCTTTTAAGAAAGGTTTATCAGATTTTTTTCTAAACTCTTTAATTAGTTTTGCTGGTGCATTTGCGGCCTCAGCAACTAACATAGATGTATTACCCTTTAATACTGATGGTAAGTCTCCGAAATCTTTATCTGAGGCCTCCATTGCTTTTGAAAGCAAAGTATTTTTAACTACAGATAGTTGAACGCCTGCTTTAAAACAAGCTCTACGTAAATTAGATGTTGTTGTTGCGTCTAATCCTGATATATCTGCTAAGTAAATTGTACTTGTATCTGCTAACTTTACTGTTAATTCTTGAATCACTTGTGATTTTTCCTCTCTAGTCATAATTATAGGTTTTTACTGCTATTAAACAGATTTTACATCAAGTTGTAAACTTGGACTCATAGTACTAGACATGAAAACACTCTTAATGTATGTTCCTTTAGCTGTAGTTGGTTTCAGTTTAATAATTGTTTGAATTAATTCGTTTGCATTGTCTGCAATCTTATCTGCATCAAAAGAAACTTTACCAATTGCTGCATGAATAATACCTGTTTTGTCAACTTTAAAGTCAATTTTACCAGCTTTTACATCTTTAACAGCTTTTGCTACATCCATTGTTACTGTACCTGTCTTTGGGTTAGGCATCAATCCTCTTGGCCCTAAAACTCTACCCAAAGGTCCTAATTTACCCATTACACTTGGCATAGTAATAATTACATCAACATCGGTCCAACCTCCCTTGATTTTTTGTAAAAACTCATCTAAACCGACATAATCAGCACCAGCCTCTAGAGCCTCTGCTTCTTTATCTGGTGTAACTAGAGCTAATACTTTTACATCTTTACCTGTACCATGTGGTAAAGTAACGACTCCTCTTACCATTTGATTGGCTTTACGAGGGTCTACTCCTAATCTAATCGCTAAATCTACTGATGCATCAAACTTTACAGTAGTAATATCTTTGATTAATGCTGAAGCCGCATTTATATCGTAAGACGTACTTATGTCTACTTTAGCATATGCTACTTTTTGCTTTTTTGTTAATCTTGCCATTTTACTAATTTTTATAAAGTTTATGCTGGTGCATCACCTTTTACTGTTAAACCCATAGAGCGTGCTGTACCTGCGATCATTTTCATAGCCGAAGAGATTTTAAAAGCATTTAAATCTACCATTTTATCTTCTGCGATGACTTTAATTTGATCCCAAGTAACTGATGCTACTTTTTTCCTGTTTGGTTCACCTGAACCTTTTTTTATTTTGGCCGCTTCTAGTAACTGTACTGCTGCAGGAGGAGTTTTTACAACAAAATCAAATGATTTGTCTTTGAAAACAGTAATAACAACAGGTAAAACTTTACCTTGTTTGTCTTGCGTTCTTGCATTAAACTGTTTACAGAACTCCATAATGTTAACACCAGCAGCTCCTAAAGCGGGTCCAACCGGCGGCGATGGATTCGCTGCGCCTCCCCT
>Ga0138263_1693849_pt1 | contig 10670 bp, 1 predicted proteins | sample RNAICE20151115_2_FD_105274 | JGI IMG/M metagenome (GOLD analysis project Ga0138263, IMG submission 105274) | Metatranscriptomics of polar marine prokaryotic and eukaryotic communities from Arthur Harbor ice station, Antarctica -... | ecosystem: Environmental > Aquatic > Marine > Unclassified...
CTCGAACTTGCACGCCATCTCCGCATCTCTGTGTGAAGGAGTGAATTCTGACCAGGTGCTCACCACGCATGGCGTTGGACAACTACGCACACCGCAGGCGCGGTGCTCGTTTAGCGAAGGGCAACTCGCCCCTTGGTTCTGTTCTGGTGTGGTGACCTTTCTTCGGCGTAACTGAGAACCGCCACCGCAAGTAGAGGAGCACTCTTCCCATGCACCCCAGGTCGAAACATCACAATCGACGTTACAGGGAAGCCCATTGCAAGCACTTTGGTCAGTGAGTGTACCGCATTGTATCCCACCGTACGCAGAAGGAACAAACACACGCCTGGTACGCACACGATGCCCATTACCACAGGTTTTGGTACACGCGCCCCAGCTGCCCCACTGAGAAAGAGAACAATCTTGGGGGCAAGGAATGTCGTTGCATATCTGGCTCTCAGATTTGGGACAGATCTTCCCATCATTGAGTAGCTCAGCCTTTGCAGTGGAAACACGCCGTTGTACGCCCCGTCCACAACTCTGCGAGCAGTCTTCCCAGTGCTCGAATTCGGTGAAGCATTCCGTGGGGCAGGGCTCTGCAGCGCAACGTTCATTGGATTCTACCTCTGGGCACGGCCATCCCCCATGCATTGGCTGCTGGATAATGGCTCGAGCACGATGGGTGACACCTCCGCCACACTCCTCAGAGCACAGGCTCCAAGCTTCCCACATCCCAACGACGCAATCAATCGGGCAGATATCCACCGCGCATACCATTTCTTCAAACAGAGCAGGGCAATCCTTACCTCCATGCTTAGGAGTCGATACAATTTTACGAGTACGACTGCTTGTGCCAGAGTCACATGTCACTGAGCATTCGCTCCATGCGCCCCATTCAAGCAACATGCAGTCCACCGGGCATGAATTTTGATTGCAAAGGCGTTCCTGCATAGACGGGCATTCAATACCACCGTACACTGCGTCTGTGGCCACGCTGCTGTGGCGTTTTTGGGTACCAGCACCACAACTTTTTGAACAAACAGACCAATCGCCCCATTCAAACAGACAATTCGTGGGGCATGAATGGTCATTGCAAACTCCCAGCTCCTTCAACGGAGGGCATACTTCTCCGCCGTTTGCTCTAGGGACGAGAACTTGCCTTGTACGAGAGCGCAATCCAGCACCGCATGGCTCAGAGCATGAGTTCCATCCACCCCAGTCGCTTACGTCGCACGGTATTGGGCATGGTGCGACGCCGCATTGGTGCGAGTCGTGAATATGTGAGCACGCTTTGCCTTTGAATGCGGAAGGTCGTAAAACCATTCTGTTGCGATGCCTCGATGCAATCCCGCACGTTGCAGTGCAAGTACCCCAGTTGCTCCATCTCGATAAGACACAATCGATTGGGCAGGGCGAAGCATTACACTCGATTGTTGCCGTTAGTGGACCACATGCATTGCCGCCATGCTCAGCTTGTTTGGTCACTTGCCTGTGACGCAGGGAAAATCCCACGCCACAGCTTTGCGAGCACGTCGACCAATCACCCCAGCGAGTAGAGACACAGTGAATTGGACAAGGCTGGATATTGCAGGTCCGCTCTTCGTCTTGGGGGCAGGCTGTGCCACCGTGAGCTGCGCCCTTGCGAATGAGCAACGACCTCTTCTGAGTTCCTGAGTTCCCGCAACTTGCGTCACAAGAAGACCATGACAAGAATTCAAAGTCGCATGCCACGGGGCAGGGAATGTCGTTGCAAACCTGCTGCTCGGTAAGGTGTGGGCAGCTAGTGCCATCGAAAGCAGAAGGCACTTGGATGTCACGTGAGCGCGAGTTCACGCCTGCGCCACATACCTGAGAGCAATTCCCCCATTGCCCCCATTCAGTTACAGTGCACTTGACTGGGCAGCTTTCTGTCTGGCATGTGCGAGACTCGTGCAACTGCGGGCACTCTTTACCACCATAGGCAGAATCCTTGGCGATCTGCCGTTCCCTGACGCTTTCTCCACCCTCGTGGATGGCAGTGGTGCCCGTGATGGCAGTGCAGGTTTCAGAACAGTCGCCCCAAGAGCTCCATGAAGTGACTTCGCAATCAACCGGACAAGTGGTATTCCCACAGCCCACAAACTCTGAGAGCGCTGGACAATCGGCATCGCCGAGAGGTGCAACCACAATGTATCGTGATCTAGCAGTGCGCCCGCCACCACAAGTCACTGGGCAAGGGGAGTAGTCGGCCCAAGCAGAGAGTACACATGCAACAGGGCAAGGAACCGAGTTGCACAAGCGCTGTTGGATTGAAGGACACGCAGATGGTACGTCGTCTGTCCCATGTTCCACGTGTCGTATCTGAACACCTGTGCCACATGTGAGATCGCATTCTCCCCATGCACCAACGGAAGTCTGGTTACAGTCTTCAGGGCAGGGGGCAGCATTGCACGTGCTTCTTTCGCTTGTAATTGGACAAGGTACGCCGTTGTTGGCTGGATGGGTCTTGATAGTTCGACTGCGGCTGGTAACCCCACCCCCGCATGCAGTTGGGCATTCCTTCCACGTGGACCACGTGTTCATGACGCAATCGGTTGGACATGCGTGGGTGTTACAAGTTTGCGTTTCATTCAATGCAGGACACGTTTTGCCGTCAAGTGAGGAAGTTTGGCTTACGTGACGGGTTCTCTCTCTCGCGCCTGTACCGCACAGTTTGCTGCACCCCGACCACTGAACCCACCCCGAGTACTCGCAATCCTGAGAGCAGACATTTTCAGCACACATGCGTTCTTGGCGTCGGGGGCACCCAAGACCTGCCCCCGCAGATTGAACCGTGATTTTTGCGATCCTTGATTGCACACCGCCGCCACAAGTTTTCGAGCAAACTCCCCACTCTAGCCATTCGTAAACACAGTCCACAGTACAGGGCGATTCTTTACAATCCTCTTGTTCGATGGTATTTGGGCAAGAAATACCGTCCTGCGCAGCAGGCGTGATCACTGCTCTCTCTCGGCTCCTGGTCCCACTTCCACAAATAGCCGAGCACTCGTTCCATTGAGTCCATGCAGAAACATGGCAATCGACAGGGCAAGCTGGAAGATCGCATTCCTGGCTGTCATTCAAAGGAGGGCAATTCCGTCCCCCATCATGTGGTTGGTTCATTACACGGCGAGTTCTGGTTCTGGTTGGCGCAGCAACACCCATCCTTCCAGCAGGGAAGAAGCAGAAATTACCAGGCTCTGGTGACCGAGCGCCTTCCTCAACTTCTATCCACCCAGACTCGCCTCCGATGGAATCTGACGACCACATACCAGCGTCTGGGGCATACGTGCCTGTATCCGCATGCACGCATCTCTCCCAATCCGGTTCGAAACCTGTCGCCGAGCCCACTACACACGTCAGCACACACGGTGCCCAAGCATTCCAGCTGCCAAGAACACAATCCTTTGGACAGGGCTGAGAATTGCATAGTCTAATCTCCGCAGTGGGGCAGGCGGAACCGCCATGCAGAGCTTCTTGAACAACGTCGATCTCTGCAGTTTGGGTTCCAGTACCACATGATTTAGAGCAACTGGACCAACCTTTGTGCTCGTGTGCACAATTAACTGAGCACGGGTGGATGTTGCATGAGCGCAATTCTTCTAGTGTAGGACACGATTGGCCACCATACGCGGCGAAATCGTGAACAGCACGCACACGCTTCTGGATGCCGCCGCCACAAATCTCAGAACAGGGACCCCACACACCCCAGGTTGAGACGAGGCAATCTACAGGGCACATCTTTTCCAAACAGTCCTCTTCTTCTCTGAGCGACGGGCATGCATGTCCGCCCTGCGCTGGTGTGGCGACCATTCGGGTCCGAGTTTGGGTACCGATGCCGCAGGAGACGCTGCAGAAACTCCACCCACCCCACGCTGTGACTGCACAATCAACAGCGCACGGTTGTGAGCTGCAAACTTTTTGAAGGGTGGAAGGGCAACCGGCCTTCCATGATTGTGCGTCACGGTTCTGTACACCCTCACCACATGACACAGAGCACGCGCTCCAATCACCAAAGCTTTGGTCGCAAGCAACTGTGACTGTCACGCTACCGTTATCGTTCACCTTCGTAATCGTCGTGCTGCTGTCCGCAGCACCAGCTGTAAAATGCTGCCCGAATGAATCTTCAACACTCGCTGAGGTGCTCGTTCTACCATCCTCGCTTACGGTGATCCCACTTGCAGCCGGCGTCGTTGTGCTGCCATCGGGCTTCGTCATGACTGTCATTGTGGTTCCGTCCTCCTTCGTCGTGGTCTCTGTTAAAGTGCCGTCAGCAGCTGTTGTCGTTACCGTCTTCCCATCCGCACTCATCACAATTGTGGTGCCACCAACAAGCGTGGCAGTCGTGCTGCCGTTAGTGTGCTTCACCGCATTGGTCGTATGGGCAGACATGCACCTTTGGGTATTGCAATTACGAGATTCGTCGAGAGAAGGACAGACATCACCACCAAATGCGTTGCTCGCGATGACGCTGCGGCTTTGGGTCTGAATCCCACTGCCGCAATCCTGTGTGCAGCGCCCCCATGATCCCCAGTCGGTCACGCTGCAGTTGATGGGACATGGTTGGTCGTTGCAAAACCTGTGGTCGACCAGCACTGGGCATCGTTGACCACCGTGTGCTGCGTAGTTGATGACACTCCTGCTTCTCCTTTGTTCGCCGGAGCCACAGGACTTAGAGCACTTGTCCCAAATCCCCCAGTCTGCTGCGGTGCAATCCGTTGGGCAGGATGATGTGGCGCATGTTGCCTCTTCACTAGTACTGAGACAGTGTATACCCCCATTTTTCTCTTCTCGAGTTACAATTCTGGTCCGATGCTGTGTGCCACCACCACATGTGACAGAGCATTGAGACCAGGGCCACCAGGAGGACAATTGGCAATCAACTGGACACGGCAAAGCATTGCAAATGGCGTCCTCTGCAGCAGGACATGCAGTGCCACCATCGGCAGATTCCGTAACGTTCGCGACACGAGTTCGAACACCAGTACCGCATGATTGCGAGCATTCACTCCAATGTCCCCATTCGAATTTGCAGTCCGTAGCACACGGTGCAGTGTTGCAAGTTCGGACTCGTGAGGTATCGCCACATGAACGACCTCCATATTGGGCATGCCGGACAATCCAACGCGGCTGAGTTTGGACTCCACCGCCACAGAGCCTTGAACAGAGTCCCCAATGTTCCCAGTCGTTCAACACGCAGTCTTGTGGGCATTCACCCTGACCACATTGCTGTGATTCAACGACGACACCGCAACTTTCGCCTCCATGACCAGGGGGGTGCACGATATCACGGTGGCGGGAGCGCATGGCCTCCCCGCATGTTCTGCTGCATTCGCTCCACCCATTCCAGGCCGAAAGCGCACAATCACTCGGACAAGTGAAGTCATTACACGTCCGGCTCTCGGCATTGTACATACAAGGCGCGCCACCATGCTGTGGCATGACCACAACGTCCCGGTCGCGCTTTTGTGTTCCTGCCCCGCAAGTTCTCGAGCACATGGACCATTCTGCCCAAATCCACATTTCGCAATCGATGGGACATGGCTGAGTGTTGCAGATTCTACCCTCGCTGCTTCGGCAACCCTGGAGCAGAGAATCCGTTGTGGTGGTGGATACCAACAACGTCCGTTGTCGGTATCCACCACCACACGAGTGGCTGCATTCTTCCCAATCAGTCCATGTCTCGAACGCAAGGTCGCAATCTGCAGAGCAAGGGGCTTCATTACATGCCTGCGCCTCTTGCAAGGACTTGCAAGCTTGTCCGTGGTTTGCAGCAGCCACGAGGACGACTCGATGCCGATATCGAATGCCACTTCCACATTTCTCGGAGCAGTCATTCCAGTTTTGCCAGTCAGATACTTCGCAATGTACTGGGCACGAAAGAGTATTGCACCGTGTAGTCTCTCTCAACGGTAGACATTGACTTCCACCATGCTCGGCGTTTCGCACAATCGATCTGAGACGAGTCTGTTCACCTGACCCGCAACTCTTGCTACAGGCATCCCATCCATCCCATTCTGAGAGCTTGCAATGGACTGGGCAACTTGGACCACCACACTGTTCGGCGTCTTCGAGGTGTGCGCATTCGCTTCCTCCAAAGGCTGGGGGCGATACAATCGAACGAGTTCTCGTCTTGGTTCCCCAACCGCAAGTCACAGAGCATATGCCGTAGGTACCCCAGGTAGAAAGGTGGCAGTCTCCAGGGCACGGTTGGTCGCTGCAGGCCATTTCTTGCTTCGTTGGGCAAGCCTGTCCGCCATTCTCCGCTGCGCTCTGGATGATTGCGTTGCGAATTTTGATGCCGTTTCCGCAAGTGGTGCTGCAGGTCGACCACTCGCTCCATGTGTGCTGGCAATGGACTGGACATGTCATCAGGTTGCAACTCTGCACATCTTCTGTAGTTGGGCAGGCGCGCCCTCCAAATGCTGGTGGGTGATGAATGAACCTGGTCCTCGTTTGCACTCCCTCTCCACAAAACGTTGAACACGTTCCCCAATCAGACCATTCCGACATGCGACAATCCATAGGACACACTTGGTCAGCGCACGAAACTACTGCCTTGAGGACGGGACAGTCCTGGCCCAGGAACATCGCGCTACGGACGATGGTTCTGCTCCTGGAAATTTCGCCTCCACCACACGTCTTGGAGCAAGGAGCTGGGGCATCCCACGCGGTCACAACACAATCCTGTGGGCAAGGACGCGTGTTGCAGATTCGATTCTCCTCCGAAGGGCACTTGGCTCCAAGCCCGACAGCCTCTTTGTAAATTGTTGGCCATCGATTTTGAGAACCGCCCCCACATGTTTGAGAGCAATCAGACCATTTGCTCCATTCTACAAAGCAATCTACGGCGCATGGTTGCAACTCGCATGCTTCTTCCTGGACAAGAATAGGGGGGCATGGTAAGCCCCCATATTGAGCAGGCTGTTCGATAGTTTGCGAACGACTCTGCAAACCTGGACCGCATCGTTAAGAGCACATTCCCCAGCCAGACCATTGGCTTGTGACACAATTGATCGGGCATGGGTTCGCGTTGCAGCTGCTGTGCTCTTTCAGAGATGGGCAATCCGTGCCGCCGTGGGCACCGTCTCGGAGCACAGACCTCGAACGGGTAGTCGAGCCTTTTGCACAGGTTTTGGTGCAGGTTGACAACTGACCCCAGCCCGAAACGATGCAATCGGTGGGACATGCTTGCGTGTTACACATCTGTGCCTGATCGCCCGGGCACTCTTTTCCGCCGTCCTGCGGGGCAGAGATGACCTGAAGTTTCCGGTTTGCAGTGCCGCCCCCGCATGGACGAGAGCATGGTGCCCAGTCTAGGTATTCATACACACAATCTGCGGGACATGGACGTGGATTACACTCTCGCACCTCACGGAGGAGTGGGCACGGCAAGCCATTGCGATGCACTTCAATTTCGATTTTACGTTGTCGTGCTTGCACCCCGCCGCCGCACTCAGTAGAGCACTGCTCCCAATCACCCCACTCTTCGACAACGCAGTCTACGGGGCACTCGAAGCTGTTGCAATCTTCTCTCGACTCAAGCGAGGGACAAGTGACGCCACCATGTGCCTCACTTTGACGGACTGATCGACTGCGGCTCTTCGAACCAGAACCAACCCCGCACGATGCAGAACATTCTGACCAGTCTCCCCAGCCAGATACCGTGCAGTCTGTTGCGCAGTTGTTTGTGTTGCATAGTTTCTCCTCCGCAACTGGGCATGCCACTCCGTCAAACTCTTCATCTTTCAACACGACCAACGAACGAATTGTGACACCCGAACCACAGGACTTAGAACACGGTGTCCAATCCAGCCATGTGTGTTCACAGTCAACAGGGCAGGCCTTAGTGTAGCAAGTCGCGGCTTCTGATAAAACTGGACAAGGGGTGCCCTCGTACAGACTTGGCGTTTGCACTCTACGCACCCGGCTTTTGGTCCCTCCGCCGCATTCTTGGGAGCATTCGCCCCATTCAGACCAGGCAGAGACAGTGCACGCAATCGCACACGGAGAACGGTTGCACTCCTGAATTGCTGTGATAGCGTCGCAATCTTTTCCGTGTTGGAGAGGAGGTTGGAGTATTGACCGAGAGCGAGACTGCGTGCCAGTGCCGCATGTTTGGGTACAAGGCGACCACTCGCCCCAGGGTGACAACGCGCAATCTACAGCACATGCTTCAGTCGCACACGTTCTTTGTTCCGCAAACGGACAAGCTTCGCCTCCGAACTGTTCTTGCCTAATCACTTCGATCTGGCGTGTTTGCGTCCCCGTACCAGACTCTCTCGAACACGAGGACCAAGGTAGCCAGTTGCTCGTGCAGTTCAATGGACAATGGTGCACGTTGCAGCTGGCTTGCTCCTGCAGTGCGGGGCACTCAACCCCACCGAATGCGGGTGAGTTGAGAAGTTCTCGCACGCGTTGTCGAATGCCTTCCCCACAATGTTCCGTACAATTACCCCATGAAGCCCATGTACTTACTTTGCAATCAATCGGAGGTGGTGCAGTTGGCGACACTGTTGGGGCCACATTTGAGGCCTCGGAAGACCTGGAAGCTGACGCGTCCGTCTCACATTTTTCGGTAGGTACATTGATAATGGTACGACACTTGGCAACCGCATTCCCGCTAGCATCAGCGCATTGATACTTGATAGCCCAAGTTCCGACGGTGTACAAAGAGCTCACATTGAGCGCCTCGCGCTTTCCGCCGTTGCAATGACTTGTGCCATCTATGCCACACATGAAATCTCCAGGACAAGTCTCTTCGTGCATCGTTACGCTGCAGCTAGTAGGGTGCAATTGCCCATCGCACGCATCGTGAGAGGTATAACCAGCACCAAAAGCCAAAGCTTCGCTGATGGTGTATGCGTTGTCTTCCATTCCGCACGCTATCTGTTGGATGTGAGTGCCGTTTAGGGTCAGGCTCGGTTTGGAAGTATCCACAACACTAACTTCTCGGGTAACAGTTGTCGCTTCGTTTTGCTCTGAATCTGTGCATGTGTACATCATGTGGTACTCCCCGGTCTGCTGGTCGCCTACCAGGGTGCCGTCCGTAAGCGGCGTGGGTGATGTGGGGTCACCATCGGTCACTGGAAGCCAGCATGGAGCATCGTCCGCCGTTGCACATTTCTCTGCAGCCACAATGTAGTCCATGCAGCATTGTCGATACAGACCGTTCTCGTTGCAAGCGTTCGTCGCGCAGCGATCTTCGCACACTGCTGGACAACAGGCATATTTCTCTTGGTGACTCTTGAGATTACCCGCAGTGTCTACAGCCCACTTCCCATTTTGGCACGCAGACGAGGCGAACGATGATGAGGACACAGACACCTCAACCGATGGCGTCAAAACTGTGGGCGAGATTATCCCATCAACATAAGATTCCCTTGAATCTACACACACAGCTCCGGGGTCATCGAACTTTGCACCACATTCCACCACGTTTGGGTTCTGGCACTGGACCAAGAAGCCCAAGGTTGTGCCTCCATTCTGTCCATCTTCCATAACCGACTCGTACTCGTCTACGACGGAAGAATCGTACAGGCTGCACAGCGCATTTTCAATACTGTATTCAAAGTATTCACATCGCTTAGAAGCATGCTCCGACCACTGTTGGCTTTCGCAGGCCGAAGCACAAGTGTCGACATCGATGGCCGACGTTGCCTTGATGAAACCCAGAGTCTTGGTAAATTGGCCGAGTTTCGACACTACCTTCTGATGTTTGCAGTAGAGCTGCGGTGGTGTAGTGTCAACGATGTTGACGACTGCTGACATACTTTTTGTGTTGTTCAAGTTGTCTTTGCCGAAGATGTCGGCGAAATCGCTGACAATGTAGGTCAGGGAGTACTGGCCAACTCGACTAGTGTCGAGGTCAATGGGTGCGCCACTCAGGAGGGCACTTTGAGGTACCAGCTGCTCGAATACCCAACTTAATTGGATCAAATTTGACACATCCCCATCATAATTGTCGACCGCGGCATTCATGTGGGGAATACGCAGCTTGGTACAGCCATCTCCAGCAACCGCATATAAGCTTCCAGGAGCGCATGCTTCAGCTGTGTAGGGGCTCGGCATCAGAGGGTTGATGACGGGTGAGACATGATCAACCATCACCATCACGAAGGTGACCTGCTCAGCATCGTTACCATTAGCATCGGCCGCGTCATAGCGCAACATCCACTCCCCGCGCTTTTGGTAGTCAACATCTGGGACGGGTGTGTTCACTTTGCGGGGCAGTTCATGTGGATCAGAGAGCACAAGGACCTCTACTTCTTTCCTCACGTCAAGTATTCCATCGTGATGATCAAACGCGTTGGCCTGAGGTTCTGGACACATCGCTTTTGTGTCCGTGAGTACCTGGCACTTCTTTGCGTAGTGTGCGCTGACCTTCGGAGAATCCATATCACAAGATTCCGGGGCTGTTTCTGCCATCTCTGGGTTCCCCATCCGCAGCCACTCAGCCTTGGTATGACACGGCTCCCCCGACGAAGGGTCGGAGGCAATCTGCACTGCATCCAGGTCCCTTAAATCCAGAGAGATCACTGGCGGATCTGTATCCACATCCGAGGCCGGTACCGCGAACAGCGGCGTGATGCCGAGCAGCAGGAGGACTAGGCGCATTCCTACAAGCCGAACATTGCCTGCAAAGTGAAGGCCGATCTACAAGCCAAAGCCCA
>Ga0138263_1148569_pt1 | contig 10576 bp, 6 predicted proteins | sample RNAICE20151115_2_FD_105274 | JGI IMG/M metagenome (GOLD analysis project Ga0138263, IMG submission 105274) | Metatranscriptomics of polar marine prokaryotic and eukaryotic communities from Arthur Harbor ice station, Antarctica -... | ecosystem: Environmental > Aquatic > Marine > Unclassified...
AAAAAAATACGTATTGCTGTTTTAACAAATGAATCCAATCATGCTGAAGCACGTAACGCTGGGGGAGATATTGTTGGTAGTGAATCATTAATTAATGACATTAGTGAAGGAATTATTGATTTTGAGTTATTAATAGCAACACCGGATATGATGCCAAAATTGGCAAAACTTGGTCGAGTATTAGGTCCAAAAGGATTAATGCCTTCACCAAAATCAGGTACAGTTACTACTACATTAACCGAAACATTAACGGAATTTAAAAAAGGTAAATTTGAATATAAAGCTGATAGAACAGGAATTGTTCATGTCAATTTTGGTAAGATTGAGTTTCCAACTGAGCAGTTAGTTGATAATTTAACTTCATTATTTAATTCGATCGAACAAAATCGCCCTTCTGGTGTAAAAGGTAAATATTTTAAAAGTTTATTTGTTTGTACAACTATGGGTCCATCAGTTCAATTAGATTTAACGGCATTTGATTCATAGTCAATAAATGCCTCATCTACCTTGTAAATAATATATATATAATAAACAAAAAATTTTATGAATACAATTCAAGAAATCGTTGCAGCTTTAGAAGTATTAACATTAAAAGAAGCTAAGGAATTAGTAGATCTTATTGAAACGACTTTTGATGTTGATGCATCAGCGAGCGTTGGTGGCGGTTTTGCCGCTGCTGCTCCAGTTGCAGCTGAAGAAGTTGAAGAGAAAACTGAATTCAACGTGATGTTAGATGAAGTTCCTGCGGATAAGAAAATTGCAGTATTAAAAGTAGTTAGAACTTTAACTGGGTTAGGCTTAAAAGAAGCTAAAGACCTTGTAGAATCTGCTCCTAAAATGGTTCAAGAAAGTTTAGGCAAAGATGCTGCAGAAGATGCAAAAAAATTAATTGAAACTGCAGGTGGTAAAGTTTCATTAACTTAAGTTAATTAGATTGAAAAGATATTTACGTAGTTTAAAATATCTTTTCAATCTAACTAAAGAAAAACTTTAAATATGTAACAAAATAATACAATATTTTTTATACATGCTTTATTGGTTCTGATGTTGTATGCATAATAGCATTGGCTAATGTATATACAATAAATTTAATAGATCTTACTGAATCATCATTCGCTGGAATTGGATAATCCACTAAATCTGGGTCACAATTTGTATCAACAATAGAAATAATAGGTATTCCAAGTTTTCTACATTCTTTAACGGCTGTCATTTCACGTCTTTGATCAATAATAATCGCAACATCGGGTAATCTAGTTAAAGATCGGACACCCCATAAATATTTTTTTAATTTTTCGAATTCTTTTAAACGAACTGTTGCTTCTTTTTTTGGTAATGTATCGAAAACACCAGCAGCTTCTTGTTTTACCAACTCATTTAAACGATCAATTCGTTTTTCTACTGTAACCCAATTAGTTAACATACCGCCTAACCAACGATGGTTTACATAAGGTTGACCAACACTATCAGCTGCTTTTTTAATTATCGCACTAGCTTGTCTTTTTGTTCCGATAAATAAAAACTTTTTGCGTTCTGATGATTCAGCTTGAGTAAACTCAATTGCTTCACTTAATAATTCAATTGTTTGAACTAAATCTATAATATGTATGTTATTTCTTTGAGTATAGATATAACGAAAATTTTTGGGTTCCATCTATGAGCTTTATGCCCAAAATGGACACCAGCTTCTAATAATTGGGCTAAAGATACATCTACAACATGGAAACGTTTAGTGTGATCAGCCATAAAATTTTATAACTCCTTAATTAAAATTTATGATTTCTAGTAGTATAAATTAATGTTAAAAAATTGAAAAGAAATAAGTCTAAATTTTTAATTTACTTTGTTCTAAATTAATGTTTGTTTTTGTTTTCGTTTGAAAACAATTTGAATAACTTTGGTAACCTGTTCCTGATGGTATTAAATGCCCAATAATTATATTTTCTTTTAAACCACGTAACCAATCAATACGCCCTTCAATAGCAGCTTTTGTTAATACACGGGTTGTTTCTTGAAAACTTGCAGCTGAAATAAAACTTGGGTTATTTAATGCTGCTTTTGTAATTCCTAATAATAACGGTACATAATATGCAGGGCTTTTATTACCAGTTTTAATAATTTGATTAATATATTGAATATGATAAAGGTAGATTACTTCGCGTGGTAGTAATGGTGTATGACCTTCATGCGTTATTAATACTTTTGTAGTCATTTGTTTAATAATAACTTCTAAATGCTTATTCGCAATTGACACTCCCTGTGATTGGTATACTGACTGTACGGCATTTAATATTAATAATTGGATTTTTTTAAATGTCCTATAACTAGCCTCATAGTTATTTGTTAAACGGTACGAAAGGGTAAAAGAATTTTTGTTACAGAAGAAGTGTTTTTTCATTCCATAATAGTTAAAATATATTTTTAATAAATTATGCGGATTAATTTTATCATTTTCCCTAATTGTTGTACCTAATTTACGGAATTCAAAGCTTGGGTCAATACTAGTTTTTTGAATTAATAAGCTTTTCTTTTGGTTTGTTGCTAGATACTTATTTGTTGGTTTCTTTTTTCGGGCTTCTAGTAATTCTTCAATTCGTGGTAAACCTTGAACAATATCTCCGGTAATTTCTTTTTCGAAATTTAATAATCCAATTATTTCACCTTTTTCAATAAACTCACCATTTTTACAGTAAACACTATTTACTTCTTGTTCAAAATAATCTTCTGTTATTGAATGAATTCCAATTGATTTGCTAAAAGGGTACTTCAAAAATTTCAAACCCATTAAACGTTTACTAAACGAACTCTTTGGTTTAATTTTATTAGGAATTAATTCAGAACTTTTTAATAATAACGGCAAACATTGTTTAATTTTGGATTGGGTATTTTTAATTTTTAAATTATCTATTCTGTTAGTATCTTGTTTTAATTCTGATTTTGTAAGGTTTTTATTTTGTATTGAGAAATTTTTCAAAAATAATGGAATTCCTGAACTGTATAATTTACCATTTTTCTTAATAAACATTTTTGAAAATTTAATTTGGAACCCAGATGATTTCTTATTCGGTTCAAGTCGTTCAACTAGTGATCGTTTTGTGATATCATAATAATTTAAAAAAATATTCTTATTGTTATTAAATGTTTTGTTTTGTGAAGATATAATTTTATATTGCAAATCAATTTTATCAGTTGAATCATCGATTTTACAATTCGGGAAAAAATATGGATGTCCTTTTTGAATAGTTAAAAATTTCCCATTATCGATTAAGATTTTCCCAGTTTTATTAACATCAATATTATCAATAATTAATTCATTAATTTTTTTATTCTCTTCTTTTTCTTTCTTAACTGTAATACAATTATCATTTGAAATTAAAAAGACTTGTTTTTTGTTAAAACGTTTTGATTTAAATTTAACGACTTCTATTGCATTATTGATAAGTGATTCTAAATAACCAAATGTTGTATACGTATCAATAAATTGATTCGGTTCGATAAGTAAACAAGATTGTAAATCCGTGTATTTTAGGTGTGCTGGAATATACTGATTTAACGTTAATTTTTCTAATATTTTAAAATTTAAACTTTTAGTTTTTAAGTCATTAGTTAATTCAATTGTTATTCTATTTTGAAATGAATTTTTTGGTTTTAAATCTACGATATCATAAATTAAATCAATACTTTTAGAGGTTTTAATTTTCTGGTTTGGTTTATATAAATAATTAATTTTATTTGTTATTTTATAACCAAATGCTGTTTCCAGATTTTTTCTAAAAAGTGTTTTTATATCTCTTTCTTTAGGAATTTCATAAATATCAAAAGGGCGGATTAATAATTGATTACTAGATTTACTAATAATATGTTCACAAATAGAAGGTTGTGTTACTTTAATATTATTAAAAATAATTTCACCGGGATAATAAATGTTTTTATCTAAATTTTCAAATTGTTTTCCTTGATAAACAACTCCAGATTTAATTGCGACTTCTTCAATAATGTTATTCTTTTGAGAAACTTGTATAATTCCCGCTGTTTTTGAAATAATATTAGGAATAATTTCAAAGTTTTTTGATATGAAATTACCATTTTCTACAAGTAAAATACTTTTATCGCAATTTAATTTGTATGTTTCCTCGGAAAGCCAAATAATAGAATTATGAAAAATTTTCTTTTTCAATTTAAGCTTTAAAAAAGCACTTTCCATTTTTTGGTAATTAAAAAAATTTTGATAGAAAATGAAACCATTTTTATCAGTTTTAGTTTGTAAATTTTTTAAATTCTTTTGAAATGGATGTTTACTAATTTTATCATAATGATCTTTATTACTTTCATATGAAACAAAATATGAAATAAAATTATCATTTGTTATTCTTTTTTGTTTTGTACGTTGGTCAAAATACATTATTCCACCCGTTAAAGTTTTGAATTGGTGGTTAATGGACATTGCAAAATGTTTGTACTTTTTAAATCGTCTCCAATTTTTAGAGTTTGTATGCCTTAAATTGATAAAGTATTTTAAATTATTAAATTTAAGTAAGTAATTTTTATTACTAACAGATTTGATAACTTTTTGAATTGAGGCATTCTCTAAAAAATAACTATTATTTATAACTTGAATCCCTTGTTCTACTAAAGTATTTTTTTTATTAAAAATATTAATCAGACCAGAGTATTGATTTATTAATTTTGTTCTAAAAATATAACTATTTTTATTAATTTTATGGTCTGTATAAAAGTTTAAAAAAGAATTAACAGGAGCTTGGTAAACTTGTCCTGATAGAATCCATAACAATCGGTTTTGAGTAATTAAATTAATTTTAGTTTTTAACCGAGGTATAAAAATTTCACCTGAGGTATCACTTAAAATAGGTTTACTTTCAGTTAACGTTTGTTTTTTAGCACTCATTAACTCCCCAATAACAGAGGATTTTTTAATATATTGATTACTTTTTATAAATAATATAGTATTTCGTAGTAATTCTATTTGAATAATTTTTTGATGCGTTTGTTCTGGGATTATAATTAAAGATCCAGAATTTTTTGTAAGTAATACATCATCTCCACGATTAGTTCGTAAGACTATAGTTTTTAGAATTTTAGAAAATTTAATAATTCCATTTATGGGACTAATGATTTGTTGGCGTGCTTCTGAAGTAAAAATTCCGCCTGTATGAAAAGTCCGCATAGTTAATTGAGTTCCCGGTTCTCCAATTGATTGTCCTGCGAGAATTCCAATCGCTTCACCTAAATCTACCAAATTTTGATTCGACAAATCCCATCCATAGCACATTTGGCAAATTGAATGGTATAAACTACAAATTAATGGGGATCTAATATGAAATTTTGTAATTTGTTTTTCTTTAATTGTTTCAATTAATTTTAATGTTATTTGCGTATTAGACTGTGCAATTAATTTTCCCGTTTTCGGTTCATAAAGTGGTCGTTGTAAAATTCGACCTAAAATTTGTTCACTCTTTAAGTCGTTTTCTGCGTCTATTATAAAAGAGGCTGGTGTTTGACAATCTTTTTCACGGATAATAATATCTTGTGCAATATCAATTAAACGACGTGTTAAATAACCGGAATTTGCGGTTTTTAACGCGGTATCCACAATACCCTTACGAGCACCATAACCCGACATTAAATAATCGGTAATTGTTAACCCCTCACGAAAATTCTTTTTAATCGGTACGCGCATAATTTCACCACTAGGATCTGCCATCAGACCTCGCATCCCTACAAGCTGCCTAACTTGAGATAAATTCCCTCGTGCTCCTGAAAATGCCATAATATAAACGGAATTTAAAGGGTCATAAGTTTTAAAATAAGACACTACATTATCTTTTAATGACTCACTTGCAATACTCCAAGTATCAATAATTTTTTGAAATCGTTCTACATCTGTAATTTTTCCTTTTAAACAAATTTTTTCAGCATTTAAAATATCTTTATTTGCTTTCTGTAACATTTCATTTTTTGTGAACGGAACTTTCAAATCTTCAATACTAATTGAAATGCCTGCTTGAGTTGCGTATTTAAATCCTAGATATTTTAATTCATCTGCTAATAACGAAGCTTGCATGGAATCGTATGTTGCAAAACTCCATGCTAGGAGTTCTTTTAATTGTTTCTTATTAATAAGTGTATTTTGATAAATAAAATCTTTCATAATTACTTTACTCTATTTTAGAAATTTCAAGATTGTAGTCTTTATTAGTTAAGGTTTAAGGTTGTTTGAATTTTATAATTTAAAAGCACACGTCCTGTTGTTGTTTTTAAATATTGTGTAATAATTTCTCCATTTTTATCTTTACGAATTTGAAGATTTTCATAATATTCAATATAACTTTGATCTTTTAATGTAACTTTTTTGATACAATTAAAAGGTTTCGATATTTTATTTTTATATCGGACCCAAATTGAAGTATGAATTTCAATATGATCTTGATTATAGGCTAATATAACATCATTTAAATCTGCAAAATAATGATTTGATCCTAAAAGATGCTTAATGTTATCTACTGTTAAATAATAACAACCTAGTACCATATCTTGACTTGGCATAATAATGGGTTCCCCGTTTGCAGGAGATAGGAAATTATATGGTGCTAACATTAGCATATAGCATTCGGCTTGAGCTTCTAATGAAAGAGGCACATGAACTGCCATTTGATCACCATCAAAATCTGCATTAAAAGCGGAACAAACTAAAGGATGAAGTTTAATAGCACGACCCTGAACTATAATAGGTTCAAAAGCTTGTATTCCTAATCGATGTAATGTTGGAGCTCGGTTTAAAAAAATAGGATGATTTGATAAAACTTTTTCTAATACTGGATCAATAATGGGTTCATTTTGTTGGAGCAAGTTTTTTGCTACCTTCATATTACTTGCTAAACCTTGATTAATTAACTCACGAATTATAAAAGGTTGAAATAATTCAATAGCCATTTCGTAAGGTAAACCACACTGGTTTAATTTTAAACTTGGACCTACTACAATTACTGAACGACCTGAATAATCCACTCGTTTTCCGAGTAAATTTTGTCGAAAACGTCCATGTTTTCCTTTTATTATATCGGATAATGATTTTAAAGGTCGATTATTCGCGCTCAAAGCGATTTTCCCACGTTTTCCATTATCAATTAAAGTATCTACAGCTTCTTGTAACATTCGTTTTTCATTTCGAATAATTAACTGGGGAGCATCAATTTCTAATAATCGAAGAAGACGGTTATTCCGAGTAATTATGCGTCTATAAAGTTCATTTAAATCAGAAGTTGCAAAACGACCTCCTTCTAATTGAATCATAGGTCTTAATGCAGGTGGTATTACAGGTAAGATAGTAATAATCATCCATGTTGGATTTGCACCTGTAGTTAATAAATTTTCTAAGATCCGGATTCGTTTGATTGATTGGTCTCTTAGTTTATAAATTCGTTGATATTCCCATTTTCGGGACCAATGAGAAAAATTATAAAACGGTTGTTCTTTATGCAGTATCTTACTGCAAAGCATAATAAAATTTCTTGTTTTAATTATTTCTTGATCCAAATTAAGGTTTTCTAATTCTCGTTTTATTAAAACAGAACCAATTAGATAATTTGGTGTTGAACGTAATAAATATCTAGGAGTATTTCGGCGTCGGTTTCGAGATTTTGAATATGGTTTCAATGGGTATCCTGTGAACCCTAATTCTCTACAACGTCTATATTGTTGTAAATCACAATGAAGCCCATAGAACCCTATTTCATCTTCCGCAATAAAGTAGGCAAGCGAAGCTAATTTGATACGTTTTATTCGTTCATCGTATGAATTAACTCGGCTAGATTTTTTTGCTTTTGATTTTTCTTTAAGAAATTCTTTACAATTTAAAATAGCTTTTGGGCTTTTAATATAATACTGACATTCAATATTTGAAGATAAATAGTCAGGAATATCTTTGTTCTCTTTAGCTTTATTTTCTTTTGGTTCCGCGAATTCAGCCCATCCAGTATCTAATCTTTTTCACATTGCTCCACTTCAAGTAATAAAGCCATATAATTTGGTCGACTATTCGTATACCAAACATGTGTAACTGGGTAAATTAAGTTAATATGTCCCATTCTATGTCGTCGAACTCTAGATTCGGTTAATTCAACACCACAACGTTCACATATTAAACCTTCATATCTCACTCGCTTATATTTTCCACATGCGCATTCTAAACTTTTACTTGGGCCAAAAATTCTCTCGCAAAATAACCCATCCATTTCAGGTTTAAAAGTTCGGTAATTTATTGTTTCTGATTTCTGAACTTCCCCAACAAATTGTCCATTAGGTAATTTTCGATGTGACCATTGTAATATTCTAATTGGTGACGCTAATTTTATTTTTATATAATCAAATTCTTTTTCAGACCGTATCATGTAATTATATTTTTAAAATGAAATATTATTTATATTCGATGTAGGAGAAAATGTTTTTAACAATGGGTTGTATTTTTCGATTAAATTTAATTCAATTTCATAAGGTTGATTTGAACTAAATTGATCAATTCGATATGTACTCATATCTAAACCAATAGATCGTAGTTCTTGAACTAAAACTTTAAATGACTCAGGTACACCGGACGTAGGTATTGGTTGCCCTTTAATAATCGCATTTAAAGTTTCATTCCTTCCTTGCATATCATCAGATTTGATTGTTAAAAGCTCTTTTAAAATAAACGAAGCCCCAAAACCTTCAAGCGCCCATACTTCCATTTCACCAAATCGTTGCCCACCATGTTGCGCTTTTCCACCTAAAGGTTGTTGCGTTACTAATGAGTAAGGGCCCGTGGCACGAGAATGCATTTTATCATCCACTAAATGAATCAATTTTAACATATATGCACTACCGACTGTGATCGGATTGTCAAATTCTTTACCAGTTCGGCCATCAAGAAGTACCATTTTTCCAGGCGAATAGGGGTTGAAAATCCATGCTTCATCATTTTCAATTGAAGCTTGTCTTAATTTTTTATTAATTAAAATTCGGGAAATTTCAGACCCATACATTTCATCAAATGGTAAAATTTTAAATCGACGATTTAATTTATGACCGGCTAAACCTAATAAACATTCATATAATTGACCTACGTTCATTCGGGAGGGAACACCTAAAGGGTTTAAAATAATATCAATAGGCGTACCATCAGGAAGAAATGGCATATCTTGTCGTGGTAAAATCCGCGAGATAATTCCTTTATTTCCATGACGACCCGCAATTTTATCCCCTACTTGAATTTTTCTGATTTGAGCAATAAAAATTTGAATTTTTTCAAATTTATAAGCTAATTTGGTTCTACGGTTAAATGTTAAAGTTTCAATAACTCGACCGTATTCTCCTTCTGGCATTCTAAATGAAGTATCACGTACACCTTTTGCTTTTGCTCCAAAAATTGCTCTAAGTAATTTCGATTCTGGTAATTGTTCGGAATCATCTTTAGGAATAATTTTCCCTACTAAAATATCACCTGGTTTTACAAATGTTCCAATTGTAACAATTCCATCCTCATTCAAATTTTGAATTTCTAATATATTTAAATTTGGAATATTATTTGTTGTTTGTTCACATATTTCAGCTGTTCGATCAATTTCAATTTCGTATTTTTCAATATGAATAGAAGTAAAAATATCTTCATAAACTAATCGTTCATTTATTAAAATAGCATCTTCAAAATTATACCCTTGCCATGGCATATAAGCTACTAGAACATTTTGTCCTAATGCAAGTTCATTATTTGTTATTCCTGGACCATCGGTCAGCATTTGCCCAGATTTAACTTTTTCTCCTTCCCATACAATTGGTCTATGATTAATACAAGTTTCTTGGTTTGATCTTTGGTATTTTTGTAAATCATATTTATATGGATGACCAGAATCTTCAAGAATAATAATTTTATCTGCAGTTACAGAATCAACGATTCCGGAACGTTCTGCTTTTATAGCCATTCCCGAATCTAATGCAATTTGATTTTCTAATCCTGTTCCAACAATTGCTTTTTGTGGTAGTAGCAATGGAACAGATTGTCTTTGCATATTTGAACCCATTAATGCTCTGTTAGCATCGTCATGCTCAAAAAATGGTATTAAAGATGCAGCAACAGATACAATTTGAATTGGTGAAATTGCAATAAAGTCAATTTCAGAAGGCGTAATCGTTAAAAAATCTTGTTGGTAACGAATAGGAATTAAATTTTGTGTTAAGTAATTTTCTTCATTTGTTGGAACATCAGCAGGTGCAATTTTATAAAAATCTTCGATATCTGCTGTTAAATAAATTGGGTTTCCAGTTTTAATTACTTTTCCATTTATAACTAGCCAAAAAGGGGTCTCTAAAAACCCTGATTCATTTACTCGTGCACAGGTAGTTAATGAAGCAATTAAGCCGACATTTTGGCCTTCGGGCGTTTCTATGGGGCAAATTCGGACGTAATGACTTGGGTGAATATCACGAACTGCAAAACTAATTCTATCTCTATCAAATCCCCCAGGTCCCAGTCCACTAATTCGTCTTCGATGTGTTAATGAGGATAAAGGATTAGTCTGGTCCA
>Ga0138263_1287879_pt1 | contig 10530 bp, 10 predicted proteins | sample RNAICE20151115_2_FD_105274 | JGI IMG/M metagenome (GOLD analysis project Ga0138263, IMG submission 105274) | Metatranscriptomics of polar marine prokaryotic and eukaryotic communities from Arthur Harbor ice station, Antarctica -... | ecosystem: Environmental > Aquatic > Marine > Unclassified...
TGTTTTTATAATTTTTTCTGGATGAATGACTGAGCGGCTTAAAGTGCCAGTCTTGAAAACTGGAGTATTGTAAAATACCGTGGGTTCAAATCCCACTTCATCCTTTTATAAATATTAAAAAATAAAATTATTTATGATTCAATTAAATTCTTTTTTATCTGTTATTGACAATTCCGGAGCAAAAAAAGTAAAATGTTTAAAGATTTTAGGGGGTTCTTTTAATGGCTCTCTGGGAGATCGTATTGTTGTAGCTATTCAAAAGGTAATCCCGAATAGAAAAGTTAAGCAAGGTGATGTTATCCAATCTTTAATCGTTCGTTTACGTAAAGAAACGAAACGTAAAGACGGAACAACTTTAAAATTTTTTGATAATTCTGCGGTTTTATTAAATCAAAAAGGCGTGCCACAAGGTACACGTATTTTTGGTCCAGTTCCCCGTGAATTACGAAAAAAGAAATATATGAAAGTTGTTTCTATAGCACAAGGAGTTATTTAAATTATGGCATTGTTAAAAAATACAAAAAAAGTAACTAAAAATAATTTACTTTTAGAACATTTATTTTTGTTTAAAAATCATTTAGGTAGCCGATCCTCATTTAGAAATCGAAACATTGATGAATATATTTTTGGAGAAGATACCTTATCTAATACTATTTTTAATGTTGAAAAAACATTAGTCCTTTTTCGTCGAGCTTTAAATTTTCTTTTATTAATAAAAAAAGAGAATAAACAAATATTATTTGTTGGTACTGGTCCGAAAACACGAAAACTTACAAAATTTGTAGGAGTGTCTACGAACCAACCTTATGTGCAAACACGTTGGGTAAAAGGTCTTTTAACAAATTGGGAAAGTATTAGTTCTTCTGTTAAATTTTATAATCTCTTCTTAAAAAGATTAGATTTATCAAAGAAAGCAGAACAAAAATTAAAGCAAACATTCGAAGGAATTCATTCATTGAAAGAATTACCTGCTGCGGTTTTTGTTATTGATTTAGATCATGATTTTGAAGTTGTTGCGGAAGCAAAGAAATTAAATATTCCTGTAATTTCTATTGTTGACAATAACTGTAAAATTATGGATAAAATAGATTATCCTATTTTATCGAACACAGGTTCAGTGTTACCTCTTTTTTTAATTATTTCTTTAGTTGTAGAAACTTTAAAGAAATAATTAAATCTTTGGCGGATATAACTCAGTTGGTTAGAGTGTCAGATTGTGGCTTTGAAAGTCACGGGTTCAAATCCCGTTATTCGCCCTTATAAAACGAGTTATTTATTGAAATTTAATTTTAAGTCCACTAAAAAAAAGGTTATCTACGTTTAGATTTTCTTCTTTAGAGCATAAAGTTATTTCAATACCTGAAAGGTTTGTTAGAAGATCATATTGATTTTCTAATTCTGGAAAAATATTACAGTCGTTTAAACCTATAGTTATATGATTTTTATTTCTTCGGTTTTTATAACGTAAAGTTTTACCTTCAGTTATTTGTGGTAAAATTATATGTATTAATTTTTCCAAAAAATTATTCATATTTTTGTTACGTAAAGTTGCTTTACAACCAATAATTTTACCTTCTCGAAGCTTAAAGTTTGCAATAGACTTTTTAGCTTTTGTTATCGAGGGTTGTTGTTGTGTTAATAGTTTTGTAACTAGTAATGGAGGAAGAATTTTATTAGCATTTATATTAGCTTCTTTAACTCCAATATTTATTACAATTTTATTTATTGTAGCTCCCTGAAAAACATTTTTTTTACTCTTTTTTAAAAGAGAGTCCGTTTTCAGGTCAGTTTCGCAGTAATTTTTAATTGTTTTCATAACAAATTTCTTAGTATTTAAAAAAAAGTGAATTTAAAAAAATGAATCTAGGTTCAATTGAATATGTTCCAATATTAATATTTTTAGTAATTAGTACAGTCCTTTCATGTATCATTTTTGGTCTTTCTTATGTTGTAGCAAGCCACAAACCTGATTATGAAAAGCTTTCTGCTTATGAGTGTGGTTTTGACCCATTCGATGATGCCCGCGGAAAGTTCGACGTACGTTTTTACCTTGTTTCAATCTTATTTATTATTTTTGATTTAGAGGTTTCGTTTTTATTTCCTTGGGCACTAACACTTAATAAAGTAACAATGTTTGGTTTTTGGTCAATGGTTTTATTCTTGATCATCTTAACAGTAGGTTTTATTTATGAGTGGAAAAAAGGTGCATTAGAATGGGAATAAATTTCTTTTCTAATTTTTACATAAAGATTTAAGTTTTTAAGTAGAATGTTTGATTCTTCAATATTATTATCATTGGTAGGTTTACCCTTATTTGGTATTATTATATTATTTTTTATACCTGATACAAATCCAGATTTACAAAAAAATGTAGGTTTGAGTACGTCATTATTAACCTTCTTGTTATCAATTTTACTTTGGTTAAAATTTGATATGTCGACACCTAAGTATCAGTTTGTCGAAAAATTCTTTTCAGTACCTTACTCAAATATGCATGTGTATGTTGGTGTAGATGGTATTTCGTTGTTTTTTATTTTATTAACAACATTTTTAATCCCTATTTGTTTATTAGCAAGTTGGGATAGTATTAAAATTTATATTCGTGAATATAGTATAGCTTTTCTATTTTTAGAAGCGGTGTTAGTTTGTGTTTTTACTTGTTTAGACGTTTTGTTTTTTTATATTTTCTTTGAAGCTGTTTTAATTCCAATGTTTTTAATCGTTGGTATTTGGGGTTCTCGAGAACGTAAGATTCGGGCAGCTTACCAATTTTTCGTTTATACACTTGTTGGTTCTGTTTTAATGTTATTAGCAATCTTATATATATACGCTCAAACGGGTACAACAGATATACAAGTTTTAACTACAATTAGTTTTGATTACCAGACTCAGATTATTCTATGGTTAGCTTTTTTTGCTTCTTTAGCGGTTAAAGTACCTATGGTTCCAGCACATATTTGGTTACCGGAGGCTCATAGTGAAGCTCCAACAGCTGGATCTGTTATTTTAGCTGGAGTTCTTTTAAAAATGGGAGGTTATGGTTTTTTACGATTCTCTATTCCTATGTTCCCAGATGCAAGTATTTATTTTACGCCATTAGTTTATACATTAAGTATTATTGCTATCATTTATACTTCGTTAACGACATTACGTCAGGTAGACTTAAAGCGAATTATTGCTTATTCTTCCGTAGCTCATATGGGTTTTGTAACTATTGGTATGTTTACTTTAAATATCCAGGGTATTGAAGGTAGTATGCTTCTAATGTTAAGCCACGGTGTTGTTTCTAGTGCACTTTTCCTTTGTGTTGGTGTTATTTATGATCGACATAAAACGCGTATTATTAAATATTACAGTGGTTTAACTGTTAAAATGCCATTATTTTCAATGGTTTTCTTATTTTTTATTTTAGCTAATATGGGGTTCCCAGGAACAAGTAGTTTTGTTAGTGAATTTTTAGTTCTAACTGGTTCTTTCAAAAGTAATGTTTTTGTTACTACGATGGCAACTACTGGTGTTATTTGGGGTGCTGCTTATTCTATTTGGTTATATAACCGAGTAGCTTTTGGTAATATCCGAACATCACATATTTCTGCATTTCAAGATCTTGAGCGTCGAGAATTTATGGTATTCTTACCATGTATTTTTTTAACATTCCTTATGGGTATTTACCCAGAGATTTTTTTAAATGCAATGCATGTTTCTATTATACATTTAATAGAGCAAGTACAGTAAAAATAAATAGGTAATTTTAATAAATGGATTTTTTAACTTTTTTTGGTAATGATTTTAAAGCAGTTATGCCTGAATTATATTTATTCACAGCATGTCTACTTTTATTATCGTATGGAGTTATTTTTAGTACGTCAAAATTGCTTAATTACCCCGTTATACAACTTAATGTTGGGTGGTTAACTATTTTTTCTTTATTTATAACTCTGAGTTTACTTGTTAGTAGTCCAATAACTACTATGTCTGTATTTAATAATTTATTAATTATTGACGCCTTTAGTACTTTCAGCAAAATTTTAATTGTTGGTAGTACATTAATTTGTTGTCTAATGTCAATGAGTTATTTAGAGCATAAGCAAGTAAATTCTTTTGAGTTTTTTATTTTAATTTTGTTAGCTTGTTTAGGTATGGTTTGTTTAGTTTCATCTAATGACTTACTTGCTCTTTACATGTCAATAGAATTAATGAGTTTATCTTTCTATATTTTAGCTGCATATAAACGAAGCTCTGAGTTTTCAGGTGAAGCTGGATTAAAATATTTTATTTTAGGGGCTTTCTCTTCAGGTTTATTGTTATTTGGTACTTCTATGATTTATGGTTTTACTGGATTAACAAACTTTGAAGAATTAGCCAAAGTTTTAACTGGTATACAGGGTGTATCGGACGCTGTTTCATACAATGGTATTTTAATAGGTATCACTTTTGTTGCTGTAGCTCTTTTATTTAAAGTTGGTGCAGCCCCATTCCATATGTGGGCTCCCGATGTATATGAAGGAGCGCCTACTCCAGTTACAGCTTTCTTTTCAATTGTACCTAAAGTTGCTATTTTTGCTCTTTTGTTACGTTTGTTTTTTTTCACTTTTCATGATTTCATAGGTTTTTGGCAACCAATATTTTTATACACTGGTGTTTTATCTATGCTTGTGGGATCTATTGGTGCATTGTATCAAAAGAAAATAAAACGTCTTATGGCGTATAGTGGTATTGCTAACGTTGGTTATATGTTAATTGGGTTAGGTGCCGGTACTATCGAAAGTATGACTGGTTTAATTATTTACTTAATTATTTATATCGTTATGATGATAGCTTTCTTTAGTTTTGTGTTAGGTACACAGACTGAAAAAGATTCTAAGTTAAATACTTATGTATCTGATTTAGTAAACTTAGGTAAAGTAAATCCAGCATTAGCATTCTCAGTTACTTTTATATTATTCTCAATGGTAGGTTTACCTCCTTTTGCGGGGTTCTTTGGTAAAATGTATCTTTTTTTAGCTGTGATGCAGTCAGAATTATATGTCGTAGCTATTATTGGTGTGTTATCAAGTGTTGTGGCAGCTTTTTATTACATACGTATAATAAAGGTAATGTTTTTTGGTACTTCTAACCACTATACAACATATAAAACTATGGATAAAATGAATGCTCTTGTTTTAAGTAGTTCTTTATTTTTCCTAATTTTTTTCTTTGCTTATCCTGAGCCATTTTTAATGTGCGCTCATAAAGCAGCTTTAGGCTTATGCCTATAAATAATTTTAAGAAATTATTTTATTTAACGTAATTTTTTCAGTTGAGTATGGGACCACCCTAACCCTTTTCGAATTAGACACGTGAAATATACTCAAAGCCTATCTACTATTTATATGGGAACTAGGTTTGTTTTATTACGTTAAATTTTTTCTTAAAATTAAAAAAGTAATAACTTAAAAAAAAAATATTTTTATAATGAAAAATGATTTAAAAGATTTTTGTATTATCCATGTAAATTCAACACAGAATAATACTATTCTTACAGCTAGTAATTTAGATAATCAAGTTATTAGTACAAAAACTATGGGGTTATTAACAAAAAAACGAGGTAAACGTTCTGTCCCTAATGGAGCTTTATTAACAGGTGAGTCTTTAGGAAATTTTTTAATGGATAAAGGGTATTCTTCTGTCCAAATTAGAATAAAAGGTTTTGGCTCTGGGCGTGAAAATGCTGTGCAAGGTTTAGTATCATCGGGTCTTAAGGTTGTAGAAATATTAGATATTACACAAATTCCACATAATGGTTGCCGTCCACAAAAACGACGACGAATTTAATTAATATACAGGGAAGAAGGGACTCGAACCCTTAACCGACGGTTTTGGAGACCGTTACTCTACCAATTGAGCTACTTCCCTACGATTGTTCTTTATAATGCCATTGTTTTATTCTTCCGGAGGAGTGGCTGAGCGGTTAAAGGCGATAGACTGTAAATCTATTGTTAATTCTACGTAGGTTCAAATCCTGCCTCCTCCATAAAACTATAGATACTTCCTCAAAAAACTTTTTTATTAAAAAGAAATATCTTTGAGTAAGTGTCGAGTAGGGCCTATAACTCAGTTGGTTAGAGTATACGCTTGATAAGCGTAAAGTCAATGGTTCAAGTCCATTTGGGCCTAATTTTTTTATTTTAATTATATTCTTGTTTTATTAAAGTTTTTAGAATTTTTTTATTCTATTCTTAAGCAGGAAAGAAATAATATTTTTATTATTTAGTAGTTTAGTTCACACAAAAATATGGTTAAAGAATATCAACCTTTTTAAGATAGATGGCTGTTCCAAAGAAAAAGCTTTCTGTTTCACGCAAGAAGATACGACTTAATTCGCAACGATATATTCTTAAGAATTACTCTCAATGTGATAAATGTCAAAATTTCACTTTATTACATAGACGTTGTTCTTGTGAAAACAATAAAACAACAAATCTTGTAAATAAGTATAATTTTGACTTTTTGTAAGATATTTCTGTTTTTAATGATCTCAAAAAGGTGTTATATGATTTTCGCGTCCATGTAACAAATAAGATTTTTAAATTCTATTCGTTATCTTTTTTATTTTTTGAAAAAGAAAGTTTATTTATCTAATTTTTTATTAGATAAAAGACGTTGTTTTGCAATGACGTTTTATAAATTAAATATACTAATTTTTTTTTATGACAAAATTATTAAGACGACCACATCTTGAAGTTATAAATTCACATGTGGTTGATTATCCAACACCTATTAACTTAAATAACTTTTACAATTTCGGTGCATTAGCTGGTATTTGTATGGCTATTCAAATTTTAACTGGTATTTTTTTAGCTATGCATTATACACCTCATACAGAATTAGCTTTTTTTAGTGTAGAGCATATTATGAGAGACGTTAATTATGGTTGGCTGCTACGTTATATGCATGCTAATGGAGCTTCTATGTTTTTATTAGCAGCTTATATTCATATGGGTCGTGGTTTATACTACGGATCATACAAAAGCCCACGTGGTTTTGTTTGGGGTATCGGTGTTGTTATTTTCCTTTTAATGATGGCAACAGCATTTATTGGTTATGTACTACCTTGGGGGCAAATGAGCTTTTGGGGAGCTACTGTTATTACTAATTTAGTTTCTGCTGTACCTGTTATTGGTGTTTCTATTGTTGAGTGGTTATGGGGAGGTTTCTCTGTAGACAATGCAACATTAAACCGTTTTTTCAGTTTACATTATTTATTACCCTTTATTATTGCTGCTGCAGTAATTTTACATATTGCAGAATTACATCGTGAAGGGTCTACAAATCCTTTAGGTATTTGTACAAAAGACATTGATAAAGTGCCTTTTTACCCATATTTTTATATTAAGGATTTATTTTTCTTTTGGGTTTTTGTTTTTATTTTCTCATATTTTATTTTTTTAGCTCCTAATGCTTTGGGGCATCCTGATAATTATATTGAAGCAAACCCTATGGTAACACCATCGCATATTGTACCTGAATGGTATTTTTTACCTTTCTATGCTATTTTACGTGCAATTCCTGATAAATTAGGAGGTGTTGTTGCTATGGTAGGTGCTATTCTTATTAATCTGGCATTACCTTTATTAAATACATCAAATATTCGAAGTTCTTTTTTCAGACCATTCCATAGAGTAATCTTTTGGATTTTCATAGCTAACTTTTTTCTTTTAATGTGGTTAGGTCAGTGTCCGGTAGAATCGCCTTATATTGAAATTAGTCAAGCAAGTGCTTTATTATATTTTGCTTATTACTTGGTAGTTCTACCAGGGTTAGGTTACTTAGAGCGTTTCTTACTAGCACATTATATTGCAAAAAACTAATATAATATTCTAAAAGATATCATATTAAGTAGTTTAGTTCTAATAATTTATACATAAACGTATATTAAAAAAAAAGTAAAGAAAATTTCATGTTAAACTTGTTATTAAGTTACCTATTTCCTGTAACGTTTTGTGATGCTCCAGAGCCATGGCAATTATATTTTCAGGAAGCAGCTACACCTACAATGGAAGGTATTATTAATCTTCATAATGACGTTATGGGTATTATTACTTTCATTGCTATTTTTACTGGTTGGATGTTATTTCGAACAATGTATCTTTTCTCTGCAGATAAGAATGCAGTGGCTTCAAAAGTAGTTCACGGAATGACTATTGAATTAATTTGGACAATTGTACCAAGTTTAATTTTAGTTACTATTGCAATACCTTCTTTTGCATTATTATATTCAATGGACGAAGTTATTGATCCAGCAATTACATTAAAAGTAATTGCACACCAGTGGTATTGGTCTTATGAGTATTCAGATTATAATACATCAGAAGAAGATACTATTGCTTTCGATAGCTATATGATTCAAGAAGATGATTTAGAGTTAGGACAATTACGATTACTAGAAGTAGATAACCGTGTCGTTTTACCTGTAAATACACACATTCGAGTACTTATTACATCTACAGATGTAATTCATAACTGGGCAGTACCTTCTTTAGGTATTAAATGTGACGCTTACCCTGGGCGATTAAATCAAGTGAATACTTTTATAAAACGAGAAGGTATTTTTCACGGTCAGTGTAGTGAGCTTTGTGGTGTAAATCATGGGTTCATGCCTATCGTTGTAGAAGCTGTTTCATTAAAAGATTACGTATCTTGGGTTTCTGCACAATTAGAAGGATAATTAAATCCTATTTATTAAGATAAAATTTTGTATATATTATGAATTTTGTTTCTAGCACAACAACTTTTTTTCACCGATGGTTATTTTCTACAAACCATAAAGATATTGGAACGTTATATCTAATATTCGGTGCTTTCTCTGGTATTTTGGGAACGACATTCTCAGTAATCATGCGAATGATACTTTCTCAACCAGGAAATCAAATTATAGCGAGTAACTGGCAATTATATAATGTTTTAGTTACAGCACACGCATTATTAATGATTTTCTTCATGGTAATGCCTACTATGATTGGAGGTTATGGTAATTGGTTTATACCTATTATGATCGGTGCGCCAGATATGGCTTACCCACGAATGAATAACATTAGTTTTTGGTTATTACCACCATCATTAATTTTACTATTATTATCAGCTTTTGTTGAAGTTGGTGTAGGTACTGGTTGGACAGTTTATCCTCCTTTATCTAGTATTATTGCTCATTCTGGTCCAGCTGTTGATTTAGGTATTTTTAGCCTTCACTTAGCAGGTGCGTCTTCTATTATGGGAGCTAATAATTTCATTACTACTATTATCAATATGCGAGGTCCAGGTATTACTTGGCATCGATTACCTTTATTTGTATGGTCAGTATTTATTACAGCTATTTTATTATTATTATCTTTACCTGTACTAGCTGGTGCAATTACTATGCTTTTAACAGATCGTAACTTTAACACAACATTCTTTGATCCAGCTGGTGGTGGAGATCCTATTTTATTTCAACATTTATTTTGGTTCTTTGGTCATCCAGAAGTATATATTTTAATTTTACCTGGTTTTGGTATTGTTAGTCAGATAGTATCGACTTTCTCTAAAAAACCAACGTTTGGTTATTTAGGTATGGTTTACGCTATGTGTTCTATTGGAGTTTTAGGTTTCATCGTTTGGGCTCATCATATGTATACCGTTGGTATGGATTTTGATACACGAGCATACTTCACGGCAGCTACTATGATTATTGCGGTACCTACTGGTATTAAAGTATTTTCTTGGGTTGCTACAATGTGGGGAGGTTCTATTGAGTTCAAAACACCAATGTTATGGAGTTTAGGATTTATTTTCTTATTCACTATTGGTGGGTTAACTGGTATTGTTTTATCTAACTCTGGTTTAGATATAGCTTTCCATGATACTTATTATGTAGTAGCACATTTCCATTACGTTCTTTCTATGGGTGCTGTATTTGCTTTATTCGCAGCATTTTATTATTGGATTGGTAAAATTAGTGGATACCAATATCCTGAAAGTTTAGGACAGTTACATTTTTGGTTAACTTTCTTAGGTGTAAATATTACATTCTTCCCAATGCATTTTTTAGGATTTGCTGGTATGCCTCGACGTATTCCAGATTATCCTGATGCTTATGCGCAATGGAATTATGTTGCTTCTTTTGGTTCTTATATTACATCGTTTGCAATATTATTATTTTTTGTAATTGTTTATATTACATTAACATCAAATAAAGTTTGTCCTGCAGATCCTTGGGAAACTACTAAAATTGATGGTTCATCGTCTAGTTTAGAGTGGATGTTAGATTCACCACCGGCGTTCCATTGTTTTGAAGAGGTACCTCGAATTTATGATGTAGATGCTACAGCAATCTCTAAATAAGTATTAATATTAGTCAATAATAATATATTGGCTAATATTGATATATTATCCGTTAGCGGATAGTATATCAATATAAACTTATATTATATAAATTTTATAATAATAAACTACATTTGTCATGTACCCATCGTCATTTACTTTTTTTCATGCAATTTCTTTATTTTTAGTGAA
>Ga0138263_1146381_pt1 | contig 10526 bp, 1 predicted proteins | sample RNAICE20151115_2_FD_105274 | JGI IMG/M metagenome (GOLD analysis project Ga0138263, IMG submission 105274) | Metatranscriptomics of polar marine prokaryotic and eukaryotic communities from Arthur Harbor ice station, Antarctica -... | ecosystem: Environmental > Aquatic > Marine > Unclassified...
GCCCTGCCTTTGCTAGTTAGTGCAGGCAGCTACTAATTCGCTATTCGCTATTCGGCTATTCTATATCCGCTATTCTATTATCCGCTATCCCAGCCCACTGTCACGCCCACCAGCTCCAGCTCCTTGTCCTTGTTACCTAGCGCAACCCAACATCCAACATGCGCCATGCGCCACCATATGCGACGGCGGCGGGCAAGCCACTCTGCGCCCAGGTCCGAGGGTCATGGCTGTACAATGGCGGCTACACGTAGCACGTAGCACGTAGCTGCAGCTGCCTCCAGCTTCCAGCTTGGTGTTCAAAGCCACACATTTGGCATTGGGTCTTGAGATTAATGTACTCTGCGGTCATTCCGATTGAGCCTTTCTTTACTGGCTCGCAACTTGGAACAACTCGGAACCAGAACACTCGAAACTCATCGATACAGCAAGAACTTGGTCAAGAGAGCTGATGTACTCGTCGCTGGCAGAAGTCTGGTAGATACCCTGGTTGCCCAACTCCTGAATACTTGGGCGCGACTTGAGCTGATTCTTTAGCGCGTTCTTGAGCAGATTGCGTTCGAGCAAGGCCTGCGTCGACGAAGCAGTTGACAGAATGCCCTGGGAAACGAGGTTCTCTTTGGACGGGCGCCTGCCGAGGGCACGACTCAGCATGGTCTTGTGGGCTTCTTGTTCGATCTCCCGCTGAGCACCTGACGTTTCCTGTAAAATTCCTTGTTGCATGAGGTTTTCCTTCGACTGTCGTCGAGCCAAATTGTTCTTCAACTGACTAACGACCAAGTTGCGCTCGAGCATTGCCGCTGCGGGAGATTTCTCCTTCTTCATGACACCCATGCTCATCATGTCCATAACCGACGGCCGCGCGCCGATCCTCTTTGAGAGAAGCGACCCCAAGGCCGCCCGGCTGCTGTCGCCAGCCTCCTCAGACGGACCTGCTGTGCCCTGCGAATCCTTAACCACCTCGACCTGATCCGTGAGGATCATGAACTGCGAGAAATTGATTTCGCCATCACCGTCACTGTCGGCTTGAGCGAAGATCTGCGCAATCTGGTCTTCCGTGATGCCTCCGTCCCCCAAGGACTCGTTGAAGCCTTTCATGCTCTTCAGCTGGTCTAGAGTTGCCGTCTCAGCTTCGCTGCAGATTTCCTTGAAGCCAATAGCGAGGGCATCGGGAATGATGCCTGAGAGCTTTAGATCGGCGTGAGTCTTCCGAGCGCTTTTGCCGAGGGCTCGGCTCAGCTGTGATGAAATCAGGTTGCGTTCCAATTGCATCGATTTTGTTGACGTATCGGCCTTCAGGATGCCAGCCGCTTCCATCGCAGCCTTTGATCTGCGGTTGTTGAGTGATGAGTTCAACTGGTTTTCAATTACCTTTCGGTCCTCCTCAGTGGGTGCTGTCTCCATTTCCTTGTAGATACCCATGTTCTGAAGCTGCTCCAATTCCAGCCTAGTACCGAGCTGTCGGGCCAGCATGCTCGACTTCAAGTTGCGCTCGAGATCAGCGCCACGCCCACCAGCCCCGTCTGGCTTGTAGATCCCCAGGTTCTGCAGCTGCTGCATATCTGGACGATTCGAAAGCCTGCGGTTCAGGAGCATCTTGCTCATGCTCTGCTCCATCCCGATCTGAGCACCGGTCTGATTTAGGTAGATGCCTTGGTTCACAAGCTGGTCCATTTCAGGTCTGTTGTCCAAAGCAGAGCTGAGCCGGCGCTGAAGTAAACCCTGCTCTAGGTTGCGGGACACTACACTGCCCTTCTGGTAAATTCCTTGGTTTTGGAGTTGCTCGATATCTGGTCGATTCGACAGCCGCCGGGCCAGCATGCCCTTCTGCACGTTTCGTTCGAGGCCGAGCGATACACTGCTACCCTCCATGTAGATGCCTTGCGACTCCAACTCGGCTTTGGAACTGCGCTTGGAAAGCGCCTTCCCAAGCATAGTTTTCTTCATGTTGTGCTCCATCTGCTCCATCCTGGAACTCGACGCTTTCAGGATACCAAGTTGCTCCAACGTAGCTTGATCCCGTCGAGATTCCATTTTCTGCTTCAAAGTTGATGTAATGAGATTGCGCTCGAGCAGTTGCGCAGCTGGCGACTGGCCACCAATGATGCCCTTGGCCTGCAACATATCCATCGTGGGGCGGTGCTTGATCTTGCTCAGAAGCGAGGCCTTCAGAGTCGACTGCTGGTTCAGTTGGCCTTCACCCTTGTCTTTCTGCTCCTGCTTCCTCTGGCGGTACTGTCTTCGTTTGCGTAACTTCTCTGCGGGGCTGTCCTCCTTCTCTTCTGTCTGCTGCTTCTGTAGCAATTCTGTCAACTCTAACAAAGCCAAGAATTGCGAGAAATCGATGGACCCATCACGATCACTATCAACTTCTGCGAACGCCTTGCCCAGGATCTCTGTGTTGAGAGATCCATCGTTGAGTTGTTGTTTGACGACGTCCCATTCTGAAAGCAGGACAAGAGAAAGCAATTCTTGGTCATCACAAATGGACTTGAACATAAGAGCGAATTCGTCCTCCTCGAGAATCCCCTTCCCTTCCAAAGCTTCGCGAGACGGCCGACGGGTAAGTGCACGACTCAACTGACTGGTGATGAGGCTGCGCTCCAATTGGTTCTTCGCATCACTGGTCTTGTGGTAAATTCCCTGGTTCTGAAGTTGTTGCAGGTCCGGGCGTGTACTCAGTCGCTTACCAAGCATCGTCCTAGCGATATTCTTTTCCATCGTCTGCTGACGCGCACCTTGTTCCTTCATAATCCCCTGGGCCTGCAGCATATCGAGTGACGGACGATTAGCCAGCGAACGCCCAATAATTGCCTTTTGCATGCTTTGTTCCATGTTCAATTTTGCGGGTGAAGAAGTCTTCAGGATTCCTTGATCTACCAACTTGTCTCTTGAGATTCGTTCTGCAAGCGACGACTTCAGCTTGTTTGCAACGAGGTTGCGCTCCAACAGCACCGTCGCAGGGCTCCGATTGCCAGTTTTGTAGATGCCCTTGTTTCGTAGCTGCTCCACCTCCGGTCGAGATGCCATCTTTTTGAGCAGAATTCCCTTCAACGATTCGCATCGGCCTACACTTGCTGCGTTTTCCAACAGAGTTCCCCTCCGCTTGATGCTCATCAGGGACTTCCTACGCGCAGGGGGTGCCTTGGCTTTTTGCCTCTCTTCCAGTGCTTTGAGCAACAGCAAAAATTCGGAGAAAGTGATTTTGCCGTCTTGGTCTCCGTCGCAGTCATGGAAGACCTTGCTCAACTCCCCGTCGGAGATCTGCTTGGAACGCATTTGGCTTTGGACTTCGTCCCACGCTTGGAGCTTGCTGAAGCTAAGGAGCGAGGTGTTATCCGCCAGCTGCTCAAACACGATGGCCAAGATGTCTTCCTCCATCACCTTGCCCTCCTCTTGGCCTTCGGAGTCCGCCTGTTTCGAAAGCCTGCGACCAAGGGTCTTGTTCAACTGACTCGAAATCAGCTGTCTCTCCATATCAATTTTTTCAGAAGTTGCATTCCTGTAAATCCCCATTTGCTCCAACTGCTCAAGGGCCGGCCGTTGCGAAAAACGCCGGTTCAACATAGACGCATTCAAGTTCTTTTGAAGGTCCTGCTGGGCTGAAGATGAATCGATAACAATTCCGTCTGCCACCAAGCTTTGCCTCTCCGGCCGATTGCTCAAGGCTTGTCCGAGCATTGACTTCCGCAAGTTTTGCTGCAGCATTTTCTGAGTACCAGTCTGGCCTTCCAAAATGCCCTGTGCCGTCAATGACGCGCGCTCTGGCCGACCAGCAAGTGCCTTGCCCAGCATCATCTTCTTCATTTTCGTATCGAGTGCTGCACCGGCGTTGGACACGTTCTTGATAATGCCACGGCTTCGCAAGGTTTCTTTGTCCTGCCTGGTTTCGAGGGAACGGCCAAGTAGTGCACGGTGCATCAGCTTGTCCAACTCGTTGCTAGGTGGGCCGCAGCCCTTTACATCTCCGGTTTGTGCGCGATGGTGCTTGGTCAAAGTTGAACGCATGTTTGGCAACAAACTCGTCTTCAGTGCCGCCAATAACTCACCGAAGCGCCCAGCAAGGCCATGTGCGCGAGCGACTCCGACATCACCGTCCTGTTCGCATAGATCGAGAAAGCGCAGGAAACCGATGAACCCTACGCGATCGCCCAGGCTGACCATCGTGTTGTTCCCGCCCGACGCAGGATCCACGCAGGCCATGTCCCACAGCCCCTTAACTGCGTCGACGGAAAGGTCCGATTTGGCGATCTGCTGTGCAACGTCCGGACAGTGCAAAACTTGATCGAAATGTAACGTGCGGTGAGTGGTATCGGTGGCAAGCAAGGTCCGGAAGATCCCACGGGCTTCCTCCAGTTCCTTTTGCACGGACTCCGCCCGCTCGGAGCCTACGACGTTGGTGGCAAGCTTGACTTCTTCCTCGACGACGTAGGCCTCCTGCTGCTTTTGCCTGACGAGCATCGATCCACGACGAATGGCTTTCTGCACTTTTTTGGGCAGAAGCCCGTCTAGCTGGTCGGCGTCTGGCACTTTGTCAGCCGGGCCATCTCGCACGATGATCTCCATCTTCTTCAGGCAGTATTCCACGAGTCCTGAGATGCCAGCATTGCTTCGCAATGCTTGCAGCACCCTCGTCGAGCCCTGCTTGGTGTCCTTTTCGTTGGAGAGCAGGAAATTTAGCAAATAGACCTCGAAACTCTGGGACGGCGGGAACGTGTGCAAGCAGAAACACATCAATTGCCAACCACGCAATGTGCTTTTCGGTGTCGGATTCGACGTGAGCTGCTTGCACAGCTGCGCGTAGATCTCGTCGCACAACGCCGGCACTTCCAAGCCTTTGCCGAGAATGTCAACCGCAAGCGTGAGTGGGAACGACATTATGAGGTCGCTGCAGAACCCCAATATGTTACGATGGATGTTGCGTGCTTGTGCATTCAGCTCAGACTCGAGGAAAGTGATAGACTTGTGGAGAGGCTCTGCCTGGAAAGAAAGCATCTGCATTTGCACCCGTTTGCGGTTCTTCTTCACGCCGATCACGAAATCCGCTGGCACACGAACCTGGTCGTACTTGGAAAAGTGAAACTGGATTTGGTCAGCGATTTTCAACTTATTTTTCCATTCTTCCGCAACCTCAGCGTTCGGCTTCGCACGCTTGAGTTCGGCCAAAACGCCCATGCCCTTCGCACGTACACCCTCGAGGCTTGCAACAGCTCGCCTGGCCTCTTGCACCAGGGTAATTTCAAGGCCGATTTGAGAGGCTGCTTGCAAAGCGCTTTGCAGCTGGCTCAACTCTTGCGAATTGATGCCTTCTGCTAGTGATTTCTGCACGGCTAGCTGCTTTCGCATCTGCTCCAGTAGAGCGGTTGGCTCTTTCAGTGCGTCAGCGAACTCCGCTGAACCCACAGACTGGATTGCGGCTTGTAAATGAGCGATGTCGCGAGCAATGATCCCAGACATGCGACTGCGCGCCAATTCGCTTGCAACAACCGCGGCATGAACGCCTTCGAAGAGCTCGAGCTGCTTCTCTGCCTTCTCTGCAGCAGACCGTGCGACTTGCAGGAATGGGCTCTGCAAGTTGCATTGCATTGCCCTTGCCACGAGCTCCATCAACTCGTGGTGGTTGGCCCGCGTCGGGGACGACTGCACGTTCGCAGTGGCTCTCTCCAAGCTGGCTGTCAATTCTTGTACCAATTCCAAACGCTCTTTCATTACAAGTGCGTCAGTGACCACGTCGTCGTGCAAGCCTAGGTCCTCGGCCTCGGCATACAGTCGTGTGAGCGTCGACAAATCGCGAGTCTCAACGGCTTTCGAGAGATTCTTCAACAACTGGTCAATGTCGCCTGCGCCACTGACCATCTGGCGCAATTGAGTAACTGTCTGGGTCTTCAAGCCAACCTGTTCCGCCTTGGTCAAAGCTGATTGCATCAGATCTTGGTTTTGAGAATTGAGCGCAGAAGTGACTTGGATCGAGACTTTCTGCCTCGCCAAGAGTGCATCCGCTAGCACCTTGGCCTGCTTCACCTTCGGGTGGTCATTACTCAGGCCCATCTTGGTCGCTTCAACGACAAGCTTCTGCAGTGCAGTAAGATTCTCGTTCTTCATCGCGTCTTCGAGGTCCGTATCCAACTTTGTTGACACGTATACAGATTGCAACATCGACCTAGCGGAACTAAGCTGGAAATTGTCTGCAGGAATGCCAAGCTCAGCGGCTGCGGTGATCGCATTATCCAGCTGAGTCATGTTCTTCGACTTGATAGCCTGCTTTAATTTGTCCATCACGAGGGTCGACTTCTCACCCTTCTCGAGAACAGCACGAGCTTCGCCAACGACGGGTGACTCCATATTGGCGGCTTCTGCTCGCTTCAAGGCTGAAAACAGAGCCGTCTGCGTCTCGCTGGATACGACGCGTCCAGCGGTGTAAGTCGAAACGATTGCCTGTAGCTGAGCTTGCACTTCCTTCGCTTCCACCAAGTTGTTCATCACCAGTTTTGCCTGCACAACCGCGGGGTCTGATTCGTCGGTGCCCTTGCGGAGCACCAGCATGATTGCGAGGGATATTGCATCCGGGTTTTTCGCGGCGACGGCATCTGAGAGTGCTTGGGTGGGATTCTCACCCTTCTGCAGCAGGATTGGGGCGACACTCGCCCTCCGCTGGAGCATCTGCAAAGCGCCTCGCGCTTGCCTCACAGTCTCGGAGTTCTGGATGGAAAGTCCAAGGTCCGCAGCAGCAGTCAAGGCCTGCTCCAGCCGTTGTTCAGAATCATCAGCAGGTGTTGACATGACATTCCGGAGATCAGCTTCCGCACTGATGCGCTTAGTCAAGATGCCTTCGAGGTCCTTGGCCTTGGCGTACTGCTCATCGGCTCCCATGCCTGCTTCGGCGGCAGCTTCGAGTGTCGTTGTAAGCATCTTCAATTCAGCGACGCCACAAGTTGTCTCGGCTGCGCCCATAGCAGTGATCACGGCATCCATGGCATTGTTCTTGCTGCCAAGGGTTTGGAGCAACGCTGTGCCTTTCTCGATTTCAGCGGCAACCTCTGGAACGCCTTCGGTGCTTGGCCAAAGGTTCGCAGCCTTGGCCAATGCCGCCTGCAGCTTTGCGACATTCTTCGTGCCCACGGCATCATGGAGCTCTTTGCGAACTGCTGCCTCGTTTTGGATACGCGCTAATGTCGCCCGAGCCTCCGCCACAAGATCTGCAGATCCCTTGAGGCCAATAGCCTTCACCTCCTCTAATGCAGCTTCCAATTTGGCTTGATCACGAGCAGCAGTTGCGTCCTTCAGGTTGGTCCTGACTGCCACCTCTTTCTTCAGCGCAGCTAACAGCGTGGAAGCAGTCGTGACCTCTTCGGACTGCTCATCTGTACCCGCGTCTTTGGCTTTCTTCAGAGCAGCTTCCAAATCCTCAGACTGACGAGTGCTTTCTGCAACAGAAATGGCCTTTTTTAGAAGATATTTGGACTCTTGTGCGCCCTTGAGTTCAGTCTGCATCGTCTTCGCACGCACGACAATCGCATGGTCTTCGCTCATCCCAAGATCGATGATGCTCGTTAAAAGAGCGTTGAGATTCTTCAAATTTTTGGTTTCCACCGCGTCCTGGAGCTCCTGCAAGATAGTTTCTTGTTCTTCGATGGTCTCAAGCAGCGCCTTCGCAATCTCGTACTCGTTTGACCCATCCAAGCCGATCTCTTCAGCCTCGGTCAAAGCCTCGTCCAACTTGACCTTGTCCTTCGAGGCGACAGCGGCGTTCAAGAGTTCACGCACCTGCACTTGCTTCTTAAGATTCAAAATCACACCACGCGCTTCCTCAAGTTCGGGCGCTTCGAAGCCTGGCATTGATGCCGCCGACTCGACCAGTGACTGCAGGTTCGACAGCTCGCCTTCCTCCATTGCCGCTCGTAACGCTTGCACGAAGCGCTGCTCCTCGCCAAGCTGAGTGACGAGGCCCTTCGCAGTTTTGACATCCGCGAGGTGCTCGCCACGATACGGCAGGTTAGTACTGAGGCCAATCCACTTTTCCAGTCCACTCAAATTACGCTCTTTCGAACTTGTGCGTAGGCCCTGGACTGTCTGCAGCCAAAGCTTGTAACGCAAGGAAACGATTTTGCGACGAGCTGCGCACTGCATCATGACGACGAATTTCTCCAGGGATTTGGCCCTGGCTTCATCCAAGGCCAGCTGGGCAGCCGCGCGTAGGAAGACTTTACTCTTGCCAAGGGCGAAATCGCCGTCCTTCAGCACCTTCTTCGAAACCAGCGCTTCGCACACCTTCTTGCAGCCGTCAGCTCCATCGCCGTGGGAGCCTGGGACCATGGGTGCATAACGCAGCAAGAACGGGCGAAATTGACGGCGCATCGGGAAGCCAACTTGTCTGATGCGGCACACTTCGAGCACACCAGCACACCGAAGTTGCTCCATCATCATCGAGGCAGTGAAGATGCCCCCTTTCTTCTCAGCGTTTGGCTTCATGCAACGGATGAAGTGTGGTTCGCACGCATTGATGGTCTCCATGAGCGCGTCTAGCTGCGTCTTGAACTTGAAAGCCAGCGTGGCCACCTTCTTCCGTCCAGTTTTGCGTCGCACAGCAGTTTTCTTCTTGGCGGTCTGCTCGCCGGCGTCCACTTCTTCCTTGAACAAAGATTTGACGAAATCGTCATCACTCTGCTTTGCCAGCGACTCCAATCCGTCAAGAAGGGCGTCCTTATTCTTTTCGAGGAAATTGGTAGTGTTGTAGCTGACTTCGCCAGCGTAGTGAACGATCTTAAAGCAGAGTTGGGCGTTCAGCTCCTTTGGCTTCGGGCGAGCCAATGCTTCGTGCTTGGCGTGCTTTTGCAACACCTTGGACAAGAAGCCTGCGTCGGAACCCTTTGGGACGACGATCTCTTCGTCGAGCATCGCCAACAGACCTTCACCTTTCTTCTCGATAAGTTCAAGAGTCGGGCCGTTCGACTTGAAAGTCACCATCGACACATCAACACCTTCTGCCTTGTATTCGTCTTGCTCAAGGGTGAAAATGTAGTTGTTGAAATGGAATTGAAGTTTTTCGTTGCAGTAGTTGATACACAGCTGCTCAAAGGAATTCGTTTCGAAAGACTCGAAGCCGAAAATGTCAAGCACGCCGATGAGCTTTTGGTCTTTGACGCTTTCGAAGCTGCCGCCAATGTTTTGAGCCAAGGACACGTTGATTTTCTTGATCAGCCAATCAAACAACTTCCCATAAGTAGCTTTGGCAAAGGCATCACGCGCATCCGCCGCTTGTTCAAGGGTGAACGGGATGAGAATCACGGATCGGGTGCCGATATTCTTTGACGTAAGCCCGTCCTGAAGGAGCTCGTGGTCGACTCTCAACAGACGGACAACTTCCTCCAGGTCAACTACGTTTGACACAGCAGCGCCTTCTTCCAATTCGCTTTTATTTTGGAACTGGAGATTGCCGGTGTGGAGAATGGATGCAAGGACGCGGAGGATAGCATTCTGCTCGTCCACAGTGATGCCAAGGGTGGTCAGGGCATCCATCATTTGAGTGAAGTCCTTCTCGTCGTCGATACCGTCCACGTTGCTCGTGCCGCTTTGATTCAAGTAATTGTACTTGTCCATGGTCTCCATTCCCAAATCGGCGGCCAGATTCGAATCGTTGCCAGTCCCAGCGAGCATTTGGTAGAAAGAATGGTAATTGCGCTCTCCAGCCGTCTGGAATACGACGCGGCTTTTCTCCAGGAGATATGGGACAATGTAACCTCCGGAAATACTCCCCTGGTTGTTGAATGCCAGAGCAGTCCACTTGCCGAATCGGCTGGAATTGTTATTGCGCAACGTCTTCGCATTACCGAAACCCTCTGTGACAGGGTTAGACTGCAAAATCAACTGCTCGATCGATTTTGTATCGCTACCAACAGCGGAGCCACTGGACTTCTGACTGCATTCAGCCAGGCACTGCAAAATCAACTTCATCGATTCCGTCTTGCCCGCACCACTCTCGCCAGAAATGCAGACTGCCTGGCTGGTTTGTTCGGACACCAAAGCGCGATAGGCTGCAGCACCAATCGACCAGCAATGAGGCGTGCTGGTATCAGATCCGCCCATGTACGTTTGCAGCACTTCAGGTGTATAAATTGGCAAAAGCTTGAACGGATTTACAGCAACCAGAATCGTGCCAACACTGGTGTATACTTGGTCGTTCACAAACCGCTTGCGAAGGTTGTGCAACAGCACAGCATCCTTCAGGTCGTTGAAATGGACCATGTTCTCAAGTATACCGAGCGATTGCTCGTCCATCTGCAGGCAATCTTTACTCTCCGCTGCCGAAAGATCCTTCGCCGTGCCATTCTCATAGGTGACAGATCCTGCGCTGCCCTGGTTGAATGAGCCATTCACCTTGGCGGGCAGGAAGCACTCCACTGGGTCGGGGACCCACAGCCATGATTCCTTCTCAAACGTCGCCATGCGAACTGCTTGCGCTTGCTCCGAGCAACCGCGTGTTCGCCGCCTAGGAGCGACGGCTGTTCGGCTGCTGCGCTAAACAATCCTAA
>Ga0138263_1104113_pt1 | contig 10413 bp, 1 predicted proteins | sample RNAICE20151115_2_FD_105274 | JGI IMG/M metagenome (GOLD analysis project Ga0138263, IMG submission 105274) | Metatranscriptomics of polar marine prokaryotic and eukaryotic communities from Arthur Harbor ice station, Antarctica -... | ecosystem: Environmental > Aquatic > Marine > Unclassified...
CAACTAGCGATCTGCCTATTGACCCTCTGCGTCATATGGCACCCAGCGCGTAGAGCACAGAATAGCGAACAAGATGGCGTTTCTTTTGGCGCTTTGTTTGCTCCCAGCTCTGCAGGCTGGGATTATCTATGGCCCACCACCGCATGATGCAGTTGTACTTGTAGAGGGAATCCCGGGAATCCCGTCCGCAGTTGACTGCCCAAAAAATCACTACTACTGGGGAAGTCAATCCGGGCAATCTTTTTGCCCGCCATGTCCAGAGTTTCACATCAGCAACGGATGCGAGAATTGCACCCCGGATCCACTACGTAGCTCGTGTGTTGCCCGCAATGATTGCACGGCAGGCAAGTACCATGACAAAACACTAGCAGCTTGTGCTCAGTGTCCCGTCGGGCAATTCCAGCCGCTGGATGGTGCAGCTGCCTGCTATAACTGCATTGCGGGTTTCTCCCAGCCAAAGGAAGGCACTGACAACTGCGTACAGTGTGATTCGGGCAAGTTTCAGTCTCTCCCAGGCCAGTCGGAGTGCACAACATGTGAGGCTTGCCCCAGGGGCCAGTACGCTTTCACGGATGTGAATGCACGCAGTGATGGTGCGGACGATTGTGAATGCACACACTGCGAGGCAGGAAAGTACAGCTTAGCTGGATATACCGAGTGCTTTGCCTGTGAACCTGGCTTTGCCCAGCCCATGGTAGGGATGCATGAGTGCCATCTGTGTGGTACAGGCACTTTCCAAGATGTAGCTGGGGAGAGTCTATGCAATGATTGCCCCACAGGCAAACTGACCAATTTCGATGGCGCCGTTCATAGCTCACAATGCGTGGCACTGGATAAGCAAGAGTCGTACTGTGCTGCAGGCACAGTGATGTCCTTCGACGATTCAGGACCAGTACCCCATCCGGCATGCGTTAAGTGCCCAGCCGGGAAATACGGCAAGACCGTCGAGGGGTACCTGTACGGAGGGCACTGCTTTATTTGCCCTACAGGCCAATACCAAGGTGTGCCAGGCAGCGTCGCATGCAGGCATTGCCCTGAGCATTTGACGCCAAACGAAGCAGCGACCTCATGCGAGGTCGCACCCACCGCAACGCCGACTCAAGCCCCGACGACATCATTCCCGACATCAAACCCAAGCGCGCCCCAAAGTATGTCTTATCACTTGTCCCCGACACCCCAGCCATCCGCCCCGACACAGGCCCCAACCTGGCACCGCAACAACGACGAAGCGGTCCCAATGATTTACGAACTTATGCCCCACTTCATCAAATTCCCGAACCAGTCACCTTGGACACACCCGTCAATCCAACCTGGTACCACTGCTGAGCCCACTCCAAGCCCGACAATGAAGCCAGTCGATTGCGTTGTCTCTCCCTGGCGCTTGGTCGCGGAAGGATGCTCGGTCTCGTGCGGCCACGGTGAGCGCCTCTTTGAGAGACAGGTGCTCGCATCTGCCAAGTATGGTGGCAACTGCCACGGAACCGAAGAGCATCGGGACTGCTATGCTGGCCCGTGTCCTCAGCATTGCGAGGTGACGGATTGGACTGAGCCGACCGACGCCCAGTGCTCCAAGACTTGCGGGGGTGGGAGTAAGACTCGTACCCGAACTGTAGTGTCGCATGCCAAGGAGGGTGGCTTTGTTTGCCCAGAGTTGGAGGAAGCAATTCCGTGCAACTTGCAGCCCTGCCCTGTTGATTGCGATACAACTGGATGGGGAACTTGGAGCCAATGCAGCCACACTTGCGGACAAGGGTCGCAACTCCGCCATCGTGAGGTGATCAAGCCCGCAGAAAACGGTGGGCGTTGCAGGCACACTGAAGAGAGCAAAGTTTGCCAGCAGCCCGATTGCCCGCCCGGTTGCCAGGTCAATGATTGGACTGCGTGGTCAACTGTTTGCTCAACATCTTGCGGTGCCGGTTCGTTCACGCGAACGAGGGACATAGCGGACGAGGGGGAGGAAGGTGGCGCCCCATGCCCTTCGCTTTCCGAAACGCAGAGCTGCGACCATGACCCGTGCCCTGTAGATTGCGGTGTCACAGATTGGAGTAACTGGACTGCCTGCTCCCAGAGTTGTACTACCCCCATGGTCCACGTCTTGACCAACACAACATCTCGTACCAATGGTACCCGCACTCGTCTCCGCGAGGTCCAAGTACCAACACAGCATGGAGGTGCTGAGTGCCCTGAACTCTCAGACGAGGAGGTATGTGGCACTGGAGACTGCCCTGTCAATTGCCACGTATCTCGTTGGTCGGGCTGGGGACCGTGTACCGCATCATGTGCTGGCGGCACCCACACCCGTACGCGCACTATCAAGTGGCATAAAGATGAGCACGGGTCCATTTGCCCAGATTTATCTGAGAGGGACCACTGCAATACCCATGCTTGCGCCACGGCCACCCCCACGAGCTCACCCACGAGCTCGCCCACACCGTTGCCCACTCATGCACCGACAAAGCCCACCTCGGAGCCGACCCTCTCCCCCACGATGAACCCTACCCCCCCTCCAACCCAATTTGTCGTTATTGACTGCGAAGTTTCGGCATGGCCAGGTGACTGGGAACCCTGCACCGCGTCTTGCGGGACTGGTGTGATCTCCCAAACCCGTTCAGTGGTGACGTTTCCAGCCCACGGCGGAACTCCCTGCTCTGTACTTACGCGAGAGCAGAGCTGCAACACTCACGCTTGCCCCCTCAGCTGTGAGGTGTCGGAGTGGCTGCCGTGGCATTCTTGCAGCAGTACTTGCGGCCCTGGCACCCGTTTCCGCTTGCGCTCAATGATCCTTGCGCCACAAGTTGGCGGTAGTGCATGCCCAGCCCTATTCGATACTGGTGTGTGTGACTCACCATGCCCCGTCCACTGCGTGGCTAGTAGCTGGTCCAACTGGACCGCTTGCAGCACATCGTGTGGGGAGGGAACGAAACAAAGGACGAGGACCATCACTTCTCAGGCTGCCTCGGGTGGCAGAATTTGCCCAGATACAGAGGAATCGGCACCATGCCTGGACGCGATGTGCGCCGTTGACTGCAGTCTCAGCGAATGGAGCGTCTGGTCCACATGCGACGTGTCGTGCGGTCAAGGTCAGCAAACCAGGGTGCGCGATGTGGATGCCCAGCCCGAGCACGGTGGCCGAGCTTGTCCAACCGAAGATCCTATTGAAACCAGATTTTGCGAGCATGTCGCATGTGAGTGCAGTTATTCGCCATGGGATGCCTGGACTGCATGTTCGTACACTTGCGGCGGGGGCCGCCAGACACGACAGCGCACCGTCGTCGTCGTCGTCGACATGACCACTGACGGCGGCTCGGGGTCGGGCTCAGGCTCGGCGTCGGGCTCGGGCTCTGCTGTAAGTTCTTGCCCTGTTGTGGAAGAAAGCCGTGCTTGTGGCGAGGACACTTGCGCGACCGACTGCATCTTAAACGAGTGGGATGACTGGTCGGTGTGCGATCGTACCTGCAAGAGCGCCGACTCGCCCGTGGGCAGACGCCACCGCACCAGGCGAATTCATAGGTACCCAGCTTTCGGCGGCACACTGTGCAACGATTTATTCGAGTCAGAAGGCTGCAACAATGTTGATTGCCCGCAGGCTTGTGTAGTTGGAGCATGGACTGGATGGGGCACTTGCAGCTCTTCGTGCAATGGTGGCAGCCACTCTCGTACTCGTCAAATTACTGTTCATCCGAGCGGTATCAGTGGCAGCAGTGGCACAGGCACCGGCAGTGGTAGTGGCACCGGCAGCGACAGCGGCAGCATTGCCATCTTGAATGGCGACGAAAGCTGCCCTCCGTTAGAGGAAGTCCGTGAATGCGGCTCTCAAGAATGCGCGCGGGATTGCCAGGTGGGAGATTGGGCTGAGTGGACTGCCGAATGCACGAAGTCATGCGGCGGGGGCAGCAAAGAACGCCAGCGCGCCATCCTGGAATCTGATCTCCTGGGTGGCCAACCGTGCCCAGCTTTGACAGAGTACTCCTACTGCAACTCGGAGGCTTGCCCGATCGGTTGTGCTGTGTCAAGCTGGAGCCAGCTCACAGAATGCTCCCAGTCATGTGGTGGCGGAACACAGACCCGGACTCGAGATGTGCAACAACCCGCGCGATATGGAGGGGCAGCGTGCCCACATATGACAGACGAGTGGGCTTGCGCGGCTGAATCATGCCCACAGGATTGCGTTTCTGAGTACTCGCCGTGGACTGACTGCTCTGTCCCGTGCGGTTTCACCCCGGGCATGAAGTCTCGCACCCTTGAAATCATTACGGAGCCAAGTGGTGCCGGCATTCCTTGTCCCCCGCAATTCATGCTGTCTCAGTCACAGATGTGTTTTAATGGCCCTTGCCCAAGTGGTTGCCCAGTAACCGACTGGGGAGACTGGTTTCCTTGCAGCGCACAGTGTGGCGGAGGTATGCAAGGCCGTATGAGGCAAATGATCATGGCACAATTGGTGATGGGCCCTGGTTTCATGTGTCCGCAACTTTTTGAACAACGAATGTGCAACACGCACGCTTGTGGCTCGGATTGCATGGTCACCGATTGGGGCGAGTATTCAGATTGCACACGCACATGTAATGGGGGTGTTCAGGAACGACGGCGGAGGATACATGCCACTTCTACCGGTAGCGGGGCGGCTTGCGGCCCGTTGTCAGAATATCGAGAGTGCAACGACCAATCATGCCCCGAAGACTGCAAGCTTGGCGAGTGGGACAGTTGGCTTCACTGCACTGCTGCGTGTGGCACTGGTTCGCAGAAGCGTTACAGATCTATCGATCGGCCGGCAGCTTTCGATGGAGAGGCTTGCGATATGACATCCCCAGGCGTCACATTCACGGAACGACTGTGCAACACAGAGCCTTGTGCCTTGGATTGTTTGTTGGATGATTGGTCAGAGTGGACTGCTTGTGATAAGTCATGCGGCATGGGCGAGCAGTCCCGCAATACCACTGTCATGCAGCAGCCGACCATAGGGGGGGTGCCTTGCCCCTCTCTTTCTCAGTCCCGCCACTGTCACGCAAGTCCGTGCCCCGAGGATTGCATCGTTGACGTGTGGGCAAACTGGACAATGTGTGACAAAAGCTGTGATGGTGGGCAAAAGATGCGCCATCGCGCCGTTATTCGCGAAAGCTTTTATGGTGGTGTGCCCTGCCCGATCCTCTTCGAAGAGCAGTCGTGTGAGACCCAAGGTTGCGAAGGTGACTGTGAGGTCAGCGCGTGGGGCAATTGGGGTGACTGTTCGGTTACATGCTTCAAAGGTTCGATGACTCGTACCCGTACTGTTGCACAAGAGGCTAGCCAGTCTGGCGCTGTATGCCCCTCCCTGGTGGACACCACAAGCTGTTCTGAAGGCCCTTGTCCGATTGACTGCAGACTAAATTCATGGTCGGCATGGACCACGTGCTCGCAGTCATGCGGTGGTGGCGAGAGGACCCACACCCGTACGATTGAGCAGCATGCTATGCGCGGAAACTTCACATGTCCGCACACCGAAGAGAGTGAGACCTGTGCCACTGAGCCGTGCGCAGTTGATTGCTTGGTAGGAGCCTGGTCTAACTGGACCACGTGCGCGGTGACTTGCGGTGGTGCATCTTCACAGCGCACTCGTGAAGTGCGTGCTGAAGCCGCGCATGGTGGCATGGTCTGCCCAGTCCTTGAGGAGACCGAGGATTGTGCCAGCCTTGGGTGCCCCGTGGATTGTGTCGTTTCTGAATGGACAGGACTAGGCGTGTGCAGCGTTACATGCGGTAACGGAGTCCAAGAGAATCGCCGAAGTATCGATGTTGAGAATGAGCACGGTGGAGCTGCATGCCCAGAGCTCACTGCTTACGAACCCTGCACCAATGAAGCACAATGCGCCTCAGCCTGCGTGGTAGCTGATTGGACAACCTGGAGCGTTTGCCCCGTTACTTGTGGAGGCTCTGTCCACGAACGCAGTCGTAACGTCTTGGTGACTCCCCAGCTCGATGGTGATCCGTGTCCTGCGCTCGAAGAAGAGGAGGCTTGCAACGAGAATGCATGCCCAATCGATTGCCAATTGACACCTTGGGTTGCCGTCGGCGATTGCTCTGCTACTTGTGGCGCCGGCACGCAACAAAACATGCGCAATATTGTTATTATTGGCGGCAGAGGCGGTGTTGCGTGCCCCTCCGAAAGCGATTTGTTGATATTTGAGCCATGCGACCTCGGCCACTGCCCAGTCCACTGTCAAGTGGGAGATTGGGATGAGTGGACTCCCTGCTCAATGTCATGCGGCATGGGGAGCCAGAACCGTTCTCGGGCCGTGGCCGAGCATGCACAACACGGCGGCTTCGTTTGCCCTGCACTTGAAGATACCCGTAGTTGCAGTGTTGACCCATGCCCAGTGGATTGCGTTGTTACCCACTTCTCACCCTGGGGCGCATGCTCTGCGTCATGCGGGAACGGAACGACCATCAAGACGCGTGCCATCGTTAGAGCGACCGAGAACGGAGGTGTAGGTTGCCCAGTGATGGAAGACAGCAACGTCTGCAATACCCATGCTTGCCCACACGAATGTATTGTGTCCGATTGGGATGGATGGAGCGAATGCTCCACAACTTGCGGCGAAGGAACTCAACAGGACTTCCGTATTGTCATCACAAACAGCACCAACGGAGAGGCTTGCCCATCGCTTGAACAGCGTAGGGCTTGCAATGAGAATGTCGCTTGCCCTGGGGATTGCGATGTCAGTCACTATTCTGAATGGGGCGAATGCACCCGAAGTTGCGGCGGCGGATTGAGTACGCGTACACGCAGCATCTTGAGTTACCCTGAGCCTGGCGGGTTGTTTTGCCCTGAAACGGCCGAAAATATGCCTTGCAACCGGCACTCTTGCCCCGAAAATTGTGAAACGGCTGAATGGATCCAGCTTTCAACACCCTACTCAGGAAATTGTTCTGTCCAATGTGGGGGAGGTGTCGTGCAGTCGACGCGATCAACTACCAGGGCTGCGGCATATGGTGGGGTGGAGTGCACGTCCGACATCAAATCTGACACCTGCAACACACACGTGTGCCCTGTCCACTGCGAAATGTCCGACTGGGGACCTTACTCTGTTTGCTCCAAGACTTGTGGGATTGGGTTTAAAACACGTGAGAGGGTTGTTGAAACGCAGCCTGCTGGTACCGGAACAGCCTGCCCAGAGCTCACTATGTCAACTCCATGCTACGAGAGCGAAGTCTGTGCGTTCGAATGCGAGACGACAGGCTGGAGCGCTTGGCAACCGTGTTCTGTGTCTTGCGGGGGGAAAGGCACGCAGCAACGCACTAGGGTCGTCACCTCCCACAGTGAAAGTGGATACGTATGTCCTGCAACCAAGGAAGTGAAGGGGTGCGAATCGGAACCCTGTTCGAATATTCCTCATCCCTGTGATGACGGCTCGCATGGGTGTGATCAAGGCTCTGGTGGCGTATGCTACAAATCGGCCAGTGATGCACAGGACTACACTTGTGGCTGCTTGTCCGGATATTTCTGGCGCCTCAGCACCGACAGCTTTGGCGACGCCACGCACTCGTGCGTACCAATTACCCGCACACCGACGTCTTTGCCCAGTTCTGCGCCCACCAACCCGCCCACTGCTCATCCTTGCGATGATGGTTCGCACGGTTGCGACAGAGGACCAGGTGGCATGTGCTACAAATCGACCGGCAGGACTTACCATGGTCTGACTATGCCACATTCAATGGGGTACGTTTGCGGCTGCAAAACTGGCTTCTCGTGGCAGATTGAGGTGGACGATGCTGGCACCGCCTCCCACACGTGCTTAAGATTAACTGCTACCGACGCACCCACACTCTCGCCTAGTTCACCTCCTGATACCTCCCCTTTGCATCCCTGCGACGACGGCTCGCACAGCTGTGACCGCGGTCCTGGTGGTGCTTGCTACAAATCCGCCAACGCTCGTGGCTTCCTCTGCGGATGTCAGAGCGGGTATGAATGGCAACTTGAAGTCGACGACTCTGGTTTCGCATCACACTCATGTGTCCCACCGGGGACAGTCACGCCCACAGATGCACCTACCGCCATGCCGTCTGCCACACCAACAGATTCGCCGACTCTTGCGCCGACTCCGCATCCGTGCGACGACGGGGCGCATGGCTGTGACGACGGACCTGGTGGTGTTTGCTACAAATCAGCGACCCCGAAGGGTTACATCTGCGGCTGTGGCAGCGGCTACTTGTGGCAGCTTGCGGTGGATGATGTCGGTTTCGCGTCCCACACCTGTGTGGCCACGCTTCCACCTACTCCCGAGCCTACCCGTGCGCCGACGCCCCATCCGTGCGAAGATGGCTCCCACACGTGTGATGTAGGGCCTGGTGGGATTTGCTATCAGGCTTCAGCCGCCATTGGTTACACGTGCGGCTGCAGAAGTGGCTACACTTACCAGTTGAAGTTGGATGACTCCGGGCAAGGCGAACACTCATGCAAACGGGTCGTATCTACGCCCCCGCCTACCCCTCACCCGTGTGACGATGGCTCGCATGGCTGCGATAAGGGCCCCAACGGCATGTGCTACAGATCGACTGAATACACAAAGGGCTACACTTGTGGCTGCAAGAGTGGCTTCGAATGGCAACTCGAAACTTCTGACTCCGGCGAAGAAACCCAGTCGTGTGTTGCGCACACTGATGCACCTACTCTTTCGCCAACTGTCGCGCCGACGGGCCATGTGTGCGACGACGGTACACACGATTGCGATAAGAGTCCGGGTGGCATTTGTTACAAGCTTGGAAATGAAACTTTGCATGAAGGAAAACCATACAGATGTGGCTGCTTAAATGGGTACTTGTGGCAGTTGGAGACTGACGACACTGGTGTGAGCACTCATTCTTGCATCCTTGCTCCCTCTCCAACACTGCCACCAACGCCTGGCCCGACGACTTGGAGCACTATTTTACAAGCCCACTCAGCCAGACTAAGTGTTGCAGAACTTGAATCGGCACACTACCACTCGCGGCCCTCTGACCACTATGACGAGCACCACGATCACCACACAATCTATTACATCGATTTCAAGGGAGCGGATGACGAGTCTGCATCTTGGAGCTTCTTCGCACGGGATGACGGTCGCTACACCGTCGCTTTCGAGTATTCAGCTGTGGGAACCATGGCGGCCTTCACGTCTCGTACCGAGCACATGGAAATCGACCATTCGTACATCGAGGCATTCGATCTCGATACCACAAATAGCTGGACCGACTGGCAGAGGAAGGAAGTGACTATGGATTTCCACCAGGGAGTCAACACCTTGCGAGTGGAACCTCACACTGATTCCGAATTCCACCTGAGGGCTGTTCACGTGACTTTCGTCAAGGTTTTGCGTCATTGCACGCCTGGCGAAAAGATCCCGATCAACTGGTTCGCCTCGGCGACTACCGTACAGAACATGCTGTCAACAGATGCCGGAGTTAACCAGGGGCAAGGTCTTATTGCATTGTTAGAGGGTGGTGTCGATTTGGAAGCATTCGGGCCCTGGCTGCTCAAGTTCGACGTCCACAGAAGTGACGCACCTGTGACGGACAATTTGAACCTCACGATCAATAACAAACCCGTCCAGCATTTGAATTTGCACGAAGAAGACAAGGTTTACTTTAGTGACCCGGGTGGCGTCTTGCATTATTCGATGGCATTCGAGAGCCAAGGAACAAACTCCGCCAACCGCATCCAGGTGACGAACGGCTTCGCTGAGTGCAAGGGTTGCTCACATACGCACTGCGAGCTGAATGTGCACGCGGGAACCGGATACCAAAGGGTCTCCGTCCACCACCACAACCGCGAGACCCAGGGCGACAACCACAAATGCAAGTGGGATGGCAGCAAGGGCGAATGCCAGTGCGCGTGTCAAAACGGGAGCTTCCATCCAACAAGCTCCATCCGCTTCGACCACTTCCACGCAGAATAATCTTGGTTCGAAAAGTCTGGATCACTGCTCCCGAAACAATACGAGCAGTGCCAATCGAGGGGACCACATGCGACCGTCAAGCACGAAGCCTGGTCCCTCGATTCTCGACGTTTCAAATCTAACAAAAAGGGTACGCAGCCGAATGGCGCGGCCTAACCACTTAACAATAACCTGCCCACATCAGAGCATACAAAATCGCGCAAGGGGTGGCGGCGATGACCATGTGCTGCTTAGCGGCAGTTGTAAATTAGGCAGCTGTAAACTAAAACACAGCCAGTGCAACATCAGACATCAAACATCAAAGGGAAGCACCGCACCAAAAGGCAAAAGCAAAAGGAGGCGCGTTGCGCCGATTTGCTCTGAGCTCTGCTCTGACAACTCAAAAGTATTAGTACTTAGTACTGACTGGGCGGCAAAGAGGTTTGGAGTTGTTGCTTGTACAAGTGCACAGTGGCGATGGCCAAAAATGTTTAGGTTGGCGTTACTCCATGGGATTTCAAACACTC
>Ga0138263_1886710_pt1 | contig 10277 bp, 1 predicted proteins | sample RNAICE20151115_2_FD_105274 | JGI IMG/M metagenome (GOLD analysis project Ga0138263, IMG submission 105274) | Metatranscriptomics of polar marine prokaryotic and eukaryotic communities from Arthur Harbor ice station, Antarctica -... | ecosystem: Environmental > Aquatic > Marine > Unclassified...
CCGAGGAGCTGCGGCTGGTGGGCGACACGTGGGCGTGGCCGCACAAGATCAAGCCCAAGGTGGAGGAGTGCGACAAGCGCCTCAAGGCCGAGCGCAACCGCGCCGAGGACGAGCTCAACGACAAGGTCGCAAAGTTCGTCGAGGAGCTCGACGACTATGTCCGGCAGGCCGAGGCCTTCTCGGCGCACGGTGAGCTCGAGCGCATGGCGGAGAACACGCTGGCGCTGCAGACGCTCACCGCCAAGATCAAGGAGGCCAAGGAGCGCGCCGAGGGGCTCAACGGCGAGGAGGAGTTGCTCGGCTTCCCGCGCTCTACCTTCCTGCAGCTGGAGGAGGCGCCCAGGGTGCTCGCGCCCTACCTGCAGCTGTGGACCACGGCACAGGACTTCCAGAAGAGCAGCTACGCGTGGCTCAACGGGCCGATGCAGGCGCTCGACCCGGAGACGCTCGAGCGCGAGGTCAAGGACATGTGGAAGGTCAACTTCAAGAGCATGAAGTTCTTCGCCGACGGCGACGCCGAGCTGCCCGCACCGCTGCGCGTCGCCGAGCAGCTCAAGGAGCAGATGGACGAGTTCCAGACCAAGCTGCCGCTCATCTCGTGCCTCTGCAACCCGGGGATGCGCGAGCGCCACTGGGCCGAGGTCTCCAAGCTGCTGGGCTACCCCTTCAAGCCGACCGACAGCACGACGCTCGCCTCGATGCTCACAATGGGCCTCGAGGCGCACCTGCCCTCGCTCGACGAGATCGGAGGCGGCGCCTCGAAGGAGTACTCGCTGGAGAAGGCGCTCGACAAGATGTTCACCGACTGGCAGCCGCTCGAGCTCACGATGGTCGACTACCGCGACACAGGCACGAGCATCGTCGGCGGCACCGAGGAGATCCAGACGCTGCTCGACGACCACGTCGTCAAGTCGCAGACGATGCAGGGCTCGCCCTTTATCAAGCCCTTCGCCGAGCGTGCCAAGGCGTGGGGAAGCAAGCTCGTGCTCATCCAGGACCTCATCGACCTGTGGCTCAAGGTGCAGGGCGTCTGGCAGTACCTCGAGCCCATCTTCGGCTCGGAGGACATCATGCGGCAGATGCCCAAGGAGGGCGCGCTCTTCAAGAAGCAGGACGGCATGTGGCGCGACAACGTCAACAAGGTCAAGGTGGACGTCAAGGTGCTCATAGTGGCCGACATCCCCGGCATCCTCGAGTCGTACCAGGAGCAGCAGCAGATCCTCGAGCTCGTGCAGAAGGGGCTCAACGACTACCTCGAGATGAAGCGCCTCTACTTCCCGCGCTTCTTCTTCCTCTCCAACGATGAGATGCTCGAGATCCTTTCGGAGACCAAGGACCCCACCCGCGTGCAGCCACACCTCTGCAAGTGCTTCGAGGGCATCGGCAACCTCGTCTTCGAGGAGGGTAACCTCATCACCGCATGGTCTCGGGCGAGGGCGAGACGGTCTCCTTCGGCGGCGAGAACATCCAGCCGTCGTCGATGGTCGAGCAGTGGCTGGTCGAGGTCGAGGAGAGGATGTTCAAGTCGATGGCGCGCGTGATGCGCGAGTCGGACATTGCGTACAAGGAGACCGACCGCATCACATGGATGCAGCAGTGGCAGGGGCAGGTGGTCATCTGCATCGCGGGCATCGCGTGGACGCACGACGTGGAGATGGCGCTCGCCAGCTCGGGCGCCGCGGGCCTGGACGACTATGGCAAGGTGTGCGTCACCGACCTGGAGAACACCGTGGCGCTCGTGCGCGGCGACCTGCCCAAGCTCGTGCGCAAGGTGGTGGCGCCGCTCATCGTCATCGACGTGCACGCGCGCGACGTGGTGGTCGAGATGGCCAAGAAGGGCATCTCCAACCCCAACGACTTCGACTGGCTCGCGCAGTTGCGCTACTACCCTCTCGCCGAGGAGAACAACGACATCAAGATCCGCATGCTCTCCACGCAGCTGCCGTACGGCTACGAGTACCTCGGGCTGCAGGGCCGCCTTGTCGTGACGCCGCTCACCGACCGCTGCTACCGCACGCTCATGGGCGCGCTGCAGCTCGACCTGGGTGGCGCACCCGAGGGCCCCGCCGGCACGGGCAAGACCGAGACGACCAAGGACCTAGGCAAGGCCGTGGCGCGGCAGTGCATCGTGATGAACTGCTCCGACGGCCTCGACTACCTTGCGATGGCCAAGTTCTTCAAGGGGCTCGCCGCGGCGGGCGCGTGGGGGTGCTTCGACGAGTTCAACCGGATCGACATAGAGGTGCTCTCTGTGGTGGCCCAGCAGATCCTCACCATCATCCGTGCCAAGACGGCGATGCTCGACAGCTTCGAGTTCGAGGGCTCGACGCTGCCCCTCAAGCGCATGTGTAACTGCTTCATCACGATGAACCCCGGCTATGCCGGCCGCGCCGAGCTGCCCGACAACCTCAAGGCGCTCTTCCGCACCGTGGCCATGATGGTACCTGACTACGGGCTTATCGGCGAGGTGATGCTGCTCTCGTCAGGCTACATGGACGCACGCAACCTCGCGCGCAAGATCGTGCAGACGTACAAGCTGTGCTCAGAGCAGCTCTCGAGCCAGGACCACTACGACTACGGCATGCGCGCCGTCATGTCCGTGCTGCGCGCCGCGGCCAACCTCAAGCGCGAGTTCGTCGAGGCGGACGAGTCGCACCTGATGCTGCGCAGCATCATCGACGTCAACCTGCCCAAGTTCCTCTCGCCTGACGTGCCGCTCTTCGACGGCATCACGTCCGACCTCTTCCCGGGCATCGACCTGCCGCCCGCCGACTACGATCACCTCAAAATGTGCTGCCAGGCGTACGCCGACAAGCTCAATCTGCAGCTCACCGCGCCCTTCTTCACCAAGGTCACCCAGCTGTACGAGATGATCATCGTGCGGCACGGCCTCATGATCGTGGGCTACTCCTTCGGCGCCAAGACCTCGATGTACCGTACGCTCGGCGCGGCGCTCGGTCAGATGAAGGACGAGGGGCACGAGGGGCCAATCACACAGCACTGCAACTACCACATCATGAACCCCAAGAGCATCACGATGGGGCAGCTCTACGGTCAGTTCGACCCGGTGACGCACGAGTGGTCGGACGGCATCCTGGCGGTGCTCTACCGCAACGCCGCCAACGAGCAGAAGATGAAGAAGGTCGAGGATCGCCAGTGGGTGCTCTTCGACGGCCCCGTCGATGCCATCTGGATCGAGAATATGAACACGGTGCTCGACGACAACAAAAAGCTATGCCTGATGTCGGGCGAGATTATCGCCATGTCGGCGGCGATGTCGATGATCTTCGAGGTGCAGGACCTCGCGGTCGCTTCGCCCGCCACCGTCTCGCGCTGCGGCATGGTCTACGTCGAGCCGTCGGACATCGGCTGGGAGCCGCTGCTCACCTCGTGGGTCAAGACGCTTCCCGCCTGCCTGACGCCGCACCACGACAAGTTGCGCAACCTCTTCGGCTGGCTGGTGCCGCCCTGCCTGCGCTTCGTGCGCAAAGAGTGCAAATCGATGCTGACGGTTGGCATCACCGAGACCTACGAGATCGCAAAGGTCAAAGCGCTGATGATGCTCCTGGAGGCGCTGTGGGTCTGCCTGCAGGAGGATGAGGAGAAGGGCGCCGCCATGGCGAAGCAGCTGCCACTGTGGATCGAGAACCTCTTCATCTTCGCGCTCGTGTGGTCGATCGCCGGCATCATCGATGGGCCCAGCCGGCCCAAGTTCGATGCCTTCTTCCGGCAGCTGTGCTGCGCCAAGGCGCCGCGTGGCTACGAGAAGGTGGATGGCGTTTTCGGCGAGCAAGTCATGTTCGAGAAGTTCTTCCCCGAGGACGCCACGGTCTTCGAGTACACGTTCTCACTGACCAAGCACAACTGGAGCACGTGGATGGACACAATCACCAAGGAGCAGCAGGTCATCGAGGCGAACGCCGAGTTCTCGTCGATCATCGTGCCGACGCTCGACACAGCGCGCTACACATCGCTGCTCGATACGCTGCTCTCGCACAACGTGCCGCTGCTCTATGTCGGACCCACCGGCACGGGCAAGACGGCCTACGTGCAGAAGCACGTGCTCGCGCTGCCGTCGGACAGCTGGTCATCGATCTTCCTCAACTTTTCGGCGCAGACCTCGGCCAACCAGAGCCAGGACATCGTCGACTCAAAGCTCGACAAGCGGCGCAAGGGCGTCTTCGGCCCGCCGATGGGCAAGAAGTGCGTCATATTCGTCGACGACCTTAACATGCCCGCGCTCGAGACCTACGGCGCGCAGCCGCCCATCGAGATCCTGCGGCAGTTCATGGACCACAAGGGCTGGTACGACCGCAAGGAGAACGTCTTCCGCTCGCTCGTCGATCTCTCGTGGGTAGCGGCCATGGGGCCGCCTGGCGGCGGACGCAACCAGATCACGCCGCGGTACATGCGCCACTTCAACATTGTCGCGTACACGCCGTTTTACGACGGCTCGATGCAGCGCATCTTCCAGACCATCCTCGACTGGTGGCTGAAGAAGGAGGGCTTCGAACCGCAGTACACAAAGCTCTCGGCGCCAATCATCACAGCCACCATGGACATCTACAAGGGCTCCATCATCAACCTGCTGCCGACGCCGTCCAAGTCGCACTACACCTTCAACCTACGCGACTTCGCGCGCGTGGTGCAGGGCGTGCTGCTCTCCAACAAGGACGACTTCGAGCAGTCGGGCGACCTCATCCTGCTGTGGTCGCACGAGCTCTTCCGCGTCTTCTACGACCGCCTCGTCGACAGCGAGGATCGGCAGTGGTTCCTTGAGGAGACCAAGCAGCTCTGCACCAAGCACTTCGAGCAGCCGCTCCCCGGGCTCTTCCAAAAGTTCGGCATCCACTGCGAGGGCGGCGTCGATGAGGACGACGTGCGCTACCTGATGTACTCGTCGTTCTCAGACCCCAAGGCTTCCAAGAAGACGTACAAGCGCGTGGCCGACCCCATCGGGCTGCAGAAGACCATGGCGGGCTACCTCGACGACTACAACCAGGTCTCGTCCAAGCCAATGAAGCTCGTGCTCTTCCTTTTCTGCATCGAGCACGTCTGCCGCATCACGCGCGTGCTGCAGATGCCGCGTGGCAACGCGCTGCTCGCTGGCGTCGGCGGCTCGGGTCGCCAGTCCGTCACGCGCCTCGCTGCGCACGTGTGCGACATGGAGGTCTTTTCGATCGAGGTCTCCAAGTCGTACTCGAAGATGGACTGGCGCGAGGACATCAAGAAAGTGCTGCGCATGGCGGGGGAGCAGGGCAAGGCCACCGTTTTTTTGTTCGCTGATACTCAGGTCAAGGACGAGGCCTACGTCGAGGACATCAACGGGCTGCTCAACGCTGGCGAGGTGCCCAACCTCTTCCCCAACGACGAGAAGGCGCAGATCTGCGACACGGTGCGCAGTTTCGCGCGCGACCAGAACAAGGAGGGCGACGGCTCGACGACGACCATGTTCGCGTACTTCGTCAACCGCTGCCGCGAGATGCTGCACGTCTGCCTCGCCTTCTCGCCCATCGGCGACGCCTTCAGTCGCCGGCTGCGCATGTTCCCCGCGCTCGTCAACTGCTGCTCCATCGACTGGTTTCAGGCTTGGCCGCCCGACGCGCTCGATGCCGTTGCGTCAACCTTCCTCGAGGAGGTGGAGATGGAGAAGCACAACCGGCAGAGCACTGTCGAGATGTGCAAAATTTTCCACGAGTCGGTGCGCGAGCTCTCCTTGCAGTTCAGCACGAGCGAGAAGCGGCAGGTCTACGTAACGCCCACCGCCTACCTCGAGCTCATCCAGACCTACCAGACGCTGCTCGCACGCAAGCGCAAGGAGGTTGGCGGGCTGCGCGCGCGGTACGACAACGGGCTGAAGCAGCTCAACAACGCGGGCGACGCGGTGGTCCTGATGCAGGAGGAGCTCACCGCGCTCAAGCCGGCGCTGATCCAGGCCAAGACGGAGGCGGAGGAGATGCAGGTGACCATCGACAAGGAGCTCAAGGATGTCATCGAGCCCAAGAAGGCTATTGTGGAGAAGGAGGAGGCGGAGGTCGGCCTAGTGGCGGCCAAGGCCAAGGCCATGAAGGAGGAGTGCGAGGCCGACCTCGCCGAAGCCATCCCCGCACTCAACTCGGCCGTCACGGCGCTTGACACGCTCAAGAAGGCCGACATCGACCTCGTCAAGACCATGGGCAATCCGCCCGCGGGCGTCAAGCTCACGCTCGAGGCGGTGTGCGTGATGAAAGACGTCAAGCCCGAAAAGGTCAAGGACAAGGACTCGGGCAAGATGGTCGAGGACTACTTCGGGCCAGGCAAGAAGATGCTCATGGACGCCAACGCCTTCGTTAAGGGCCTCAAGGAGTACGACAAGGACAACATCCCGCCCAAGATCATCAAGCGCATCCGCGAGCAGTACTGCACGATGGAGGAGTTTGAGCCGGAGCGCATCGCCAAGGCCTCCACCGCGTGCGAGGGGCTGTGCAAGTGGGTGCGCGCCATTGAAATCTACGACCGCGTCGCCAAGGTGGTGGGCCCCAAGAAGGAGTCGCTCGCGCAGGCCGAGGGCGAGTACGCCGAGGCGATGAAGGGCCTCGCCGTCAAGCAGGCCGAGCTCAAGGTGGTCATGGACAAGCTCGAGGCGATGCAGAGTAAGCTCAAGGAGCTGAGCGAGACCGTGGCTGGTCTGAACGCCAAATACGAGGACTGCAACAACAAGCTCGAGCGCGCCGAGAAGCTCATGGGCGGCCTTGGCGGCGAGAAGGTGCGCTGGGGCGAAATCTCCGCCAACCTCGGCCCCAAGTATCTCAACCTGCTGGGGGACGTGCTGATCTCGGCTGGCGTGATCGCGTACCTCGGCCCGTTTACGATTCCCTACCGCAAGCTCGCGCTCGACCAGTGGAAGATAGGCCTCAACGAGAAGCGCATCCCCAAGTCGGACAAGTTTGACTTCCAGGAGGTCGTGGGCGACCCCGTGCGCATCCGCGCTTGGAACATGCAAGGCCTGCCCACCGACGCCTTCTCCATCGACAACGGCATTGTGACATCGGTGGCGCGCCGCTGGCCGCTGATGATCGACCCGCAGGGGCAGGCCAACAAGTGGATCCGCAAGCTCGAAGCCGAGGCGGGGCTGCTCGTGATCAAGCTCACGCAGAACGACTACCTGCGCACGCTCGAGAACGCGATCCAATTCGGCAAGCCCGTACTGTGCGAGAACGTGCTCGAGCAGCTCGACCCGGCGCTCGAGCCGCTGCTCGTCAAGCAGACCTTCAAGCAGGCCGGCGTCGAGTGCATCCGGCTGGGCGACGCGACCATCGAGTACTCGGCCGACTTCAAGTTCTACGTCACCTCCAAGCTGGGCAACCCGCACTACCTGCCTGAGCTCCAGGTCAAAGTGACGCTGCTCAACTTCATGATCACGCCCGATGGTTTGGAAGACCAGCTGCTCGGCATCGTGGTGGCCAAGGAGCGGCCCGACCTCGAAGAGGAGAAGAGCCGGCTGGTGCAGGAGGGCGCCTCCAACAAGAAGCAGCTCTCCGAGGTGGAAGACCAGATCCTCGAGGTGCTCGAGTCGGCGGGCGGCTCGATCCTCGAGGACGCCTCGGCCATTGAGATCCTTGACGGCGCCAAGAAGCTCTCCGACGAGATTGGCGCCAAGCAGAAGATTGCCGACGAGACCGAGATCAAGATCGACGAGGCACGCGCGTCGTACAAGCCCGTCTCGTACCGCTCGGCCGTGCTCTTCTTCTGCATCGCCTCTCTCGCTGCCATCGACCCGATGTACCAGTACTCGCTCGACTGGTTCATCGACCTGTTCTGCCGCGCCATCGCCGACTCGGAGCCGAGCAGCGACCTGCAGGTGCGCATGGAGAACCTCAACACGCACTTTCAGTACTTTCTGTACAAGAACGTCTGCCGCTCGCTCTTCGAGAAGGACAAGCTGACCTTCTCGCTGCTGCTGTGCACCGACCTCATGAAGGGCTATGACAAGCTCGACCACACCGAGTGGCGCTACTTGCTGACGGGCGGCATGATGCTCGATGCGTCAGGCCTCGCCAAGAACCCCGCGCCCGAGTGGGTCACGCAGAAGGTGTGGGAGGACATAAACACGCTCTCGGACATCGAGGCGCTCAAGGGCCTCAACGAGCGCTTCGCAAAAGAACCGCAGGCCTACTCGGCCTTTGTCAGCAACTCGGCGCCGTACGAGTGCTGGGACCAGCTGCCGGCGTGGACGCACGCGCTCACGCCCTTCCAGCGGCTGCTGCTACTGCGCGTGCTGCGGCAGGATAAGCTCGTGCCAGCGATCTCGCAGTTCGTCAGCGCCGAGATCGGCCAGAAGTTCATCGAGCCGCCGCCCTTCGACCTCGAGGGCAGTTTCAACGACTCGACCAACACGAGCCCGCTCGTCTTCATCCTCTCGCCCGGCGTCGACCCGATGCTCTCGCTGCTCAAGTTCGCCGAGGCCAAGGGGCGGCAGGTCGACGCCATCTCCCTCGGGCAGGGGCAGGGGCCGCCCGCCGAGAAGATGCTCAGCAGCGGCCAGGCGAGCGGCAACTGGGTGTGCCTGCAGAACTGCCATCTGTTTGTCTCGTGGATGGTGACGCTCGAGAAGCTCGTCGAGGAGATGGACCCGAAGGTCGTGCACAAGAACTTCCGGCTGTGGCTCACCTCGTACCCCTCGCCCGCCTTCCCCGTGCTCATCCTGCAGAACGGCGTCAAGATGACTAACGAACCTCCGAAGGGGCTGCGCGCCAACATGCTGCAGTCGTACCTCGCCGACCCTATCTCCGACCCCGACTTCTTCTCCAAGTGCCTCAAGCAGGACGTGTGGCGGCGGCTGCTCTTCGCCCTCTGCTTCCTGCACGCCTGGCTGCAGGAGCGGCGCAAGTACGGCCCGCTCGGCTGGAACATCTCGTACGAGTTCAACGAGTCCGACCTACGCATCTCGGTGCGCCAGCTGCAGATGATGATCGACATGTACGACGACGTGCCCTTCGAGGCGCTCAACTACCTCACCGCTGAGTGCAACTACGGCGGCCGCGTGACCGACGACAAGGACCGCCGCACGCTGACCACCGTCGTGTTGCAGTTCTACAACTCGTCCATCCTCGACGACGGCTGCGCGCTCACCGCCTCAGGCAAGTACTGTGTGCCCATCGACGAGCTCGCGTCGCCCGAGGATACGATGGACTACATCCGCAAGTGGCCGCTCGTGCCCGAGCCCGAGGTCTTCGGGCTCAACGACAACGCCGACATCACTAAGGACCTGGGCGAGGTCGACCTTATGCTCACGGCCGTGCTGCTCACGCAGAGCTCGTCGGGCGGCGGCGGCGGCGGCAAGTCCAAGGATGAGATGGTGGGCGACATGTGCAAGGACATTTTGTCGAAGATGCCCCCGAACTTCGACATGGAGCTCGCCGCGAAGCGCTACCCCGTCATGTACACGGAGTGCCTCAACACCGTCGTGCGGCAGGAGCTCCAGCGCTTCAACAAGCTGCTCTCGAAGATGCGCGCCTCGCTGCTCGACCTGCAGAAGGCCGTCAAGGGGCTCGTCGTCATGTCGGCCGACCTCGACGCCGTCATGAAGGCCATGTTCGACAACCAGCTGCCTGAGCTGTGGGCCAAGGTCTCGTACCCTTCGCTCAAGCCGCTGGCTTCGTACGTGACCGATCTCACCGAAAAGCTCGAGTTCTTCCAGGACTGGGTCGACCACGGCGCCCCAGCCGTCTTCATCATGCCCTTCTTCTTCTTCGTGCAGGCCTTCATGACGGGCGCGCTGCAGAACTACGCGCGCAAGCACACCATCCCCATTGATACGGTCGACTTTAGCTTCGAGTTCCGCGCGGATGTGCCCACCCAGAAGTCCGATGACGGCGTCTACACGCACGGCCTCTTCGTCGAGGGCGCGCGCATGGACTACGAGACGCTTCTGCTCGCCGAGTCCAAGCCCAAGGTGCTCTTCTCGCCGATGTGCGTCGTGGCGCTCCTGCCGACCGTCATCGCAGAAATTCCAGAGTACCCGCACTACCTCTGCCCCGTCTACCGCACCACCGCGCGCAGGGGGACGCTCTCGACCACCGGCCATTCGACCAACTTTGTGATGTTCCTGCGGCTGCCGAGCGACCAGCTCGAGTCGCACTGGGTCACACGAGGCGTCGCGCTCATCTCCACGCTTTCCGACTAAGGGGTTGCATTCCTCGGGGAGGCCGCGGGCCCTGTCGAAAGCGCTTCGTTGGGTCGGGCCTCGCCGAGGTTGCGCGCCGCCACCTCGTACAAGCATCACTTATATCCCCCCC
>Ga0138263_1142882_pt1 | contig 10265 bp, 8 predicted proteins | sample RNAICE20151115_2_FD_105274 | JGI IMG/M metagenome (GOLD analysis project Ga0138263, IMG submission 105274) | Metatranscriptomics of polar marine prokaryotic and eukaryotic communities from Arthur Harbor ice station, Antarctica -... | ecosystem: Environmental > Aquatic > Marine > Unclassified...
CTGGTGTAGAGGTTCTCTGAATTCTTCTTACTGGGGTAGAGGTTCTCTGAATTCTTCTTGCTGGGGTAGAGGTACTTCTTACTGGGGTAGAGGTTCTCTGAATTCTTTTTACTGGGGTAGAAGTAGTGGTTGTTGATGAAGCTGGCATGGTGAGGGTCTTAGTGACTGGGGTAGTAACGGTGTAAGCTGGTCTGGTGGTGGCAGTGTTAGTCATGATGACTGGGGTAGTTGAGCTTGAACCCATTGAGCTGGAAGCTCCTCCCATGGAGTGGCTTGAACCCATTGAGCTGGAAGCTCCTCCCATGGAGTGGCTTGAAGAGTGGCTTGAGACGTAAGTCTGGGCCTCGGTAGCGAGCTGTCTGTGATAGGCAACAAGCTTGGTGAGGGTAGCGGCGTCTCTTCTGATGGCCATAAGCTGTCTCTGCTCGGCAGCGACAAGTCTCATGAGGCTCTGGACTCTGGTCTGTCCGTGTCCGGTGATTGGTCCGCTCATCTCTGCTGGTGGTGGGACGACGGTACACTTGAACATCTTGTGGAGGTAGTGGACTGGGGCAGCTGGCTGCTGGGCAGTGATGTAGTGGGTAACCTTGTTGATGTTTCTGGTGGTGGTGGCGATGCTGTGGTGGGTGGTCTTAAGGACGTGGGTCTCGTGGGTGAGGTTGGTCTTAAGTTCCATGATCTGGTGAGCGACAACGGCGTCTCTCTGTCTGAGGACAGTGAGCTTCTTGATCATGACTCTGATCTTTCTTGGCATCTTGACTGGAGCTGGGATAGAAACAGTGATGGTGGCTGGGGTCTCCTGGACGGTGTCGAGGGTGGCGCAGGTTCTTGGGATGGAAGTTCTGACGACGTGGATCTGCTGGGAGATGGTGTGGATAGTCTTCATGATTGGGGCGAGCTGTCTTCTGAAGACTGGTCTCTGGGCAACTGGTGCCTTTCTCATCTTGATGACGATAGTCTGGGCCTTGGTTCTGAGGGTGGTGACCTTGTGGGTAAGGACAACAACTCTCTGGACGGCATTGACAAGGGTGGTGGTGAGCTTCTTAGCCTTGACCTGGTCCTTGGCTGGGTGCATGCAGGACATGTCAGTCTTGGAAAGCTGTCTGATGGCTCTGTTGAAGGTCTGGACGACGGCGAAGCAGTCATCGACAACGGCGGTTGCGATCTTGGTTCTGGCGAGGTTGTTGCACTTGGTCTGCTGGGCGGCTCTCTGTCTTCTGAGCTGTCCGACGTTAGTCTTGGACTTGCAGGTATAGACTGGCTGGAGCTGGGCGGTTCTCTTCTGCTCAATGACGTGGAGCTCGACTCTGGCGTGTCTGACCTAAGCCTGGACGGCGTGGTACTGGACAACAATTGGTCTGAGTCTCTGGACAGTGGCTCTGAGGGTCTTGGTGAGGGTGGTTCTCTGGGTCTTGGAGACGGTGGTGAGTCTAGTTCTGATAGTTCTGATCTGGGCTCTGAGTCTTCTGATGATTGGTCTCTGTCTTCTGATGACGGCAGTCTGGGTTCTGATGGTGGTGTGGAGAACGGTTCTCTTCTTGATCTCGGTCTTGGTGAAGACGGAAACTGGCTTGGCGAGGATGGCGTGGACGACCTGATGGTATTCGACGACCTTTCTTCTGAGTGGGACAATCTGTCTGGTGATCTGGGTGATGGTCTTTCTGAGTCTGGTGATCTCAGTGGTGGTCTCAGTAGTTCTTGGCTTGGCCTGGAGAACAACAAGAGTGTGTCTTACGACTCTTCTTCTGATGACGAGTGGGGTGATCTGCTTTCTGATGGTGGTGATCTGGGTTCTGACAGTCTCAACTCTGGTTCTGTCGATCTTGGTGTGTAAGCAAAGCTTGGTTGGCTTGGTGATGTCGGCGTAGGTGGTTCTGATGGAAGTGAGTTCCTCCATGCAGGCGTCAGCCTGCTGCTCGAGCATAGTGTGCTTCATACCGGTGTTACTGGCGGCTCTCTGGGTCATCTTGTTGCACTGTCTGGACTTGGTGCTGATCTCGGTTCTGAGCTGGGTGATCTGGGATCTCTCAGTGGCGGAGTGTCTGCAAGTGTAAACTGGCTTGACTCTCTTGGTGATCTTGTGGTTGATGGTGTTGATCTGGGTGATGACGTGCTTGATGGTCTCGTGGACGGTGGCGACCTGCTGGACAAGAGCTGGAAGTCTTCTCTTGAGGACGGTGATCTGGACGAGGATTCTTGGTCTCTGGGCCTTTGGAGCCTTGGCTCTTCTGATGGTGAGCTTGGTGATTCTGGTTCTGACAGTCTTGACTCTCTGGGTGAGGGTAACAACTCTCTTTCTGAGGGTTCTGATCTTTCTGACGTGTCTGATGACAACTCTCTTGACCTCTGGGGTGTGCATGCAGGTAAGGTCGGCGACTCCTTCGACAGAGTTTCCGGACTTAGAGCAAGTGAGGTGTGGCTTGGTGCTGACTGGCATGGTGTGCTTGACGACGATAGCCTCGATTCTGTGAATCTGGGCAAGAAGTGGGGCTCTGATGACAGTCTGCTGGTGAAGCTGGGTAGTGAGCTTGTGAACAACCTCGGTTACGTGCTTGACCTTTCTTCTGAGAGTGATGATGTGTCTCTGGAGAACGACGGACTTCTGTTTCATCTGCTGGACAGCCTGGACTGGGTTGAGTCTCTTTGGCTGGTTGGTGACTCTGATTACGGTTCTGGTAATGTGTCTGATCTTTCTGACGAAGACAGTGGTCTGTCTGACGAGTTTCTTGATCTGCTTGGTGATTCTTGGTCTCTGGGCAACTGGTGCCTGGATTCTTCTGACCTTGAGGGTTCTGATGGTGTTTCTGAGAACGGTGACCTTTCTGGTGATCTTCTTGATAGTTCTTCTGAGTCTGACGACAACAACCTTCTGCTGTCTGGTGACTGGCTTGGTTGGCTCTGGCTCCTCTCTTCTGATTGAGTGGACGACATTTCTGGCGGTGGCAATCAACTTGAAGGTGTGGTGGATGTCCCTGGTGACGAGAGTAATCTTCTTAACGATGACTGGTCTCTGGGCAATTGGGGCGGTGTTTCTCTATTCGACGAGGTCCTCGAGGGTCTCCTGAAGTCTAGTGATCTTGGTGGTGAGGTGGGTGACCTTTCTGGTTACCTTGGCGATAACTGGGGTGAAGGCGGCGAGGACTGGGGCCTCTCTCTTTGGCATGACATATCTGATTCTCTTGACAGTCTTTCTGAAGTGGGTGATCTTGGCGGTGATCTTTCTCTGGGTGGTTCTGAGAACGACAAGTCTCTGTCTTCTGACAACCTGTTGAGGGGCTGGGAGAGTTGGGAGGACGGTGACGATTCTTCTGATGGCCTGCTGGACCTTGGTGACCTTAGTTCTAAGAACTCTGACCTTGGTCTGCATGATGGTGACGAGCTTGGTCTCCTCTGGGGTGACCTTTCTTGGCACTGGGTGGGTTCTCATGCATCTTCTTCTAATCTGGACGTATCTAGACTGGGTTCCTCTGCACTTAGAAAGTCTGGCGGTGTTGATAGCGCATACAGCCTGGTCGACGGACTCGGTAAGAGCCTCGAAGTGGTTGCACTGCTTTCTGGTCTCTCTGATGGCCATGACCATCTCGGAGCATCTTCTGTAAACCTTGACTGGGGCAGCCTGGTTGACAACGGTAACCAAATGAGTCATCTGTTTGACTTCATGGGTGAGGGTGGCCAAAGTAGTCTGCTGAGCGACAATCTGCTTGGTGATGATTGGTCTCTGGGCAACTGGGGCGGTGGCTCTCTTCTTGATGAGGGTGACGATAGTCTGGTGGACGACGTCGGCCTTCTCCTGGGTGACAGTGACGTCCTTTCTGACGACGTGTCTGATTCTTCTGATGAGAACGGCGACTGGGAGTGGAGCTGGGGCGGTGTATTTGATGGAGTCGACAGTCTGGGTGAGTCTGTGGACAACGGACACGAGTCTTGGGAGAGTTCTTCTGAGTCTGACGATCTGAAGGACAATCTTTGGTCTCTGGGCTACTGGGGCAGTAGTCTGTCTGACGACAAGAGTTCTGATAGTCTTCTCGATCTTGGTGATCTTAGACTGGACAACTGGGATTCTCTTCTCGATTCTCTGGACGAATACGACCTGTGGTCTGGTCATAACTCTCTTTGGTCCTCTGGTGGTAACGGTTCTCTTGATGGTGTGGACGAGCTTGGTTACTCTGGTGATCTGGGACTGGACGACAGGGATCTGTCTTCTGATTCTTTCGATCTGGACGGTGAACACTGGTCTCTGGGCTCTTGGGGCCTGAGTTCTCTTGATGGTGAGGGTCTGGAGTTTCTTGGTGAGGACGGTGACCTTTCTGGTGAGGGTGGTTCTCTGTCTGGTGAATTTCTGGATAATTCTTCTGACTGGTCTTGGGATGAATGGCTTGGCGCCGACAGTGGTGATAGTTCTCTTGACTGAAGCGATCTTGTGTACAATGGAGTGGAACTCGTTATGGACAGTCTGGATCTGCTCAGTGATGGCTGGTCTCTGGGAGACTGGGGCCTTCTGTCTCTTGACGAAAAGGACGACGAGTCTCTGCTTGATTGGCTGAAGTCTCTTGGTGAGAGTCTTAACAACGGTCTTCTGCTCCTGGACGAAAGTCTTCTCCTCGGTGAGGAGTGGTCTGGTGACTGGCTTGACTCCGACGGTGTGGAAACAAGCGGCGGCTCTGAGAGCGAGCATCTCGTCTCTTCTGAGGCAGCCCTGGGCTTGTCTAGCGTTGGAGAAATTCTTGTTGGCGCAAGTGAAAGTCTCGGATTCCTCCTTGATCTCGTCACATGTCTTCTTTGGCTCGGTGGCCTTGAGGCAGTCGGCAGCTCTCTGGACGAGTCTGTTCTTCTGTCTCTGGCATCTTCTGTTAGCATCCTGGCTAGTGCTTCTGTGGCAGACGAAGGCGGCGGCTCTCTGTTGGAGCTTGGCGCATCTCTTGGTCTCTGGGGCAGTAACAACTGGGGTTGGTGCTGGGGTGGCAGTAGTGATGACGTGGTGGATCTGGGTGATCTCGTGGTGGATGGTGGCAACAGTGGATCTGAGAGTTCTGATTCTTCTGGTGATCTTTGGTCTCTGGGCAACTGGGGCGGCCTTTCTCTGGATGACGAGTTTTCTGATAACAACGTGGACCTTGTTGACCTTGGTCTCGAGGACAACAGCTCTCTGTCTGACGACAGTTCTGATGTGTCTGAGAAGGACTGGGGTTGGCATTGGCTCAGGGGCTTCGAACTTGACACTGTTGACAGTGTGAGTAAGATGCTCGACAACGGACACGAGTCTTGGGAGAGTTCTTCTGAGTCTGACGATCTGGAGGACAATCTTTGGTCTCTGGGCTACTGGGGCAGTAGTCTGTCTGACGACAAGAGTTCTGATGGTCTTCTCGATCTTGGTGATCTTAGACTGGACAACTGGGATTCTCTTCTCGATTCTCTGGACGAATACGACCTGTGGTCTGGTCAAAGTTCTCTTTGGTCCTCTTCTGATGACAGTCTTCTTGATGGTTCTGACGAGCTCGACGGTGTGCTTGATCTGCTGTCTAACGACTGGGATCTGCTGTCTGACGACTCTGATCTCCTCAACAATTGGCTGTCTCTCTGGGGCTGGGGTGGACTGGATAGTCTTTCTGAGCACAGTGAGTCTGGTGGTGAGGGTGGTGAGTTTCTTTCTGTAGACTCTGACCTTTCTGGTGAATCTCTGGACGATGTGGTTAACCTGTCTTGGGACGAATGGCTTGGCCTCAACGGCGTGGATAGCCTCGGTGACGTGGTGTACCTGTTCGACAACCTTGGTGTAGTGTCTCTGGGTAGTTCTGATCTGCTCAACGATAGCTGGTCTCTGGACAACTGGTGCCTTCTCCTTCTTCTCGATGAGGGTGATGAGGGTACGTCTGATCTTGGTGATTCTCTTGGTGAGCTTGACGAGGGTGGTCTTCTGGGTCTTGACGAAGGAAACCTCCTCTGGCTGCATTGGTCTTGGGGCTGGCTTGACTCCAACGAAGTGGAAGCAGTTCTTGGTCTTCTTCAAAAGTCTGGTCTGTCTTCTGAGGCAGTTTCTCATCTTTCTAGCGGTCATGTTGGCGGCGGCACTGTCGCAAGTGATGCTGGTGAACTCTTCCTTGAGCTCGGCGCAGGTCTTCTTTGGCTCCTCGGAGACAACGATGACTGGCATGATGACTGGGTGCTGGGCGGCCTGGGTAACGACGGCGGTCTGGAGGACCTGGACGTTCTTAACGACTCTGGTGAGAGTTCTGATGGTGGTTCTGAGTGGTCTGATTCTCATCATGATGACTGGTCTCTGGGCAACTGGAGCGCTCTTAAGCTCTACAACGAGAGTTCTAAGGGTTCTCTTGGCGACAGTGATCTTTCTGGTGATGGACTCAACTCTGTGCTGGACAACCTCGGCGACCTCCTGGACAGCTTCTGCTGTTGGGACGACGGCTGGGGCGTGGTACACGACACCGGTGATGGTGTGGGTGAGATGGTGGACGACCTGGGTGAGTCTTGGAAGCTGTCTGGTGAGCTTGACAATTCTGACGATGATCTTTGGTCTCTGCTCGACTGGGGCAGATCTGACTCTAACCTGAAGGGTTCTGACAGTCTTCTGGATCTTGGTGATCTGAGTTCTGACGTTGGTGACCTTGGTTCTGAGTCTTCTGACGAAGGTGACCTGTGGCTTGGTAAGGACTCTTCTTGGTCCTCTGACGACGACGGCCTCGTGGACCTCGTGGACGAGCTGGGTGAGCTGGTGGATCTGGGTGTGGATCTCTGGGAGCTTCTCAGTCTCAACGACAATCTGCTCGATAACCTTTGGTCTCTGGGCCTTTGGAAGCTTGGTGAGACTCTGGGTGAGAGTGGTGATTCTCTTGTTGACGGTTCTGAGGGTGGTCTTGAGGGTGGTGATCTGCTTGGTGACAACTGGGGTAGCTCTGGTGACGTAGACTGGGAGTCTTGGTCTGGAGGTAACGGCGATGACGGTGGCTCTGGTGGTTCTGATCTCGCTGGTGACCTTCTTGAACTGTCTGATGAGTGGTCTGAGCTGTCTCATGATGACAGGTCTCTCGGCTCTTGGGGCCTTTCTGATTCTGATTCTGAGAGTTCTGACTCTGGTCTTGATGGTGGTGAGTTTCTTGACGAGTGTCTTGATGACAGTGGTCTGCTCCTTGACAAAGGTCTTCTCCTCTGGGAGGGTGGCCTTTGGCTCGACTGGCTTGGTGCAGGACTTGGCCTGCTCGGCGAGAAGTCTGGTGACTTCCTCTTCGCAGGAGTTTCCTGTGATGAGTCCGGCCATATGGTCGTTTCCGGTAGACTGGCAATCGGTGGCCTGTCTGATCTTCTGCTCTCTCTGTTCGACAGTGAGGTTGCAGACATCTTCGACTGGCTTGGTGCACTGCTTGTTGAGGGCGACGAGCTTTTTCTGGACTACAAAGTCACATGGTCTCATCTCCTTAGTGTGAATTCCGGTTCTGTAACAGTTGTTCTCCTTCTGGACAGCAACTCTTCTCTGGGACTCGGTCATGGCGCACTTGTCGCTCTGGACTGGCTCTTCCTGGGCTGGCTCCTCGACAACTGGGGTAGTTACCTACTCGACAGTCTTGGCGAGATGCTCAACTCTGACGGTGAGCTTTCTGATGTGGGATCTGACGACCTTGATCTGTCTGATGAAGACTGGTCTCTGGGCCTTTGGAGCCTTTTTGAGCTGGACTCTGATCTTGGTGAGCTTGGTCTGGAGGACGGTGATCTTCTTGTTGGTGGTGGTGATCTTCTTGGTGAAGCTGGTGAGGGCCTGAACAACTTCTGGCTCCTATGGGGCGACAACAGCGATAACTGTTGGCTCCTCAACTGGTGCGTATGGGTGTTCGATTCTCTTGATGGTGACTCTGAGAGTGTGGACCTTCTTGACGAAGATTGGGACACTTCTTCTGAGGACAACAATTCTCTGCTCGACAATTGGTCTCTTCTCTACTGGGAGAGTTGGGAGACTGGCGACGAGTCTGGTGATAGTGCTTCTGACTCTGGTGATCTTCTTCTTGTAGGTTACGAGTTTTCTCTTGAAGGTCTTGGTGACCTCAACGACCTCTGGGCTTGGTTTCTCCTCCTGAACTGGCTCTGGGCTAGTGATCTGGGCGGTGATTTTCTTGATGTTAGTGATCTGGGTGTGGAGGACGGTTACCTTGTGGGTAAGTCTTCTGATTCTTCTGATAACAGCTGGTCTCTGGGTGGCTGGGAGGGTTGGCTCCTGAGCTCTGAGTCTTCTGATAACAGTCTGGATCTTGGTGATTCTCTTGTGGAAGACAGTGACCTTTCTGGTGAGTTTGGTAACACTGGCGGTCTCGGCCTTGTCAAGTGGTCTGACGACGACAATTGGGGCGGTTGGGGTACCGACGACAACTGAGGTGACGAGGAAACAGGCCTTGTTTTTGTTCATGACTCTTCTAGCGGCTTTTCTGAGAGATCTTCTGACGCTCTTATTTCCTCTGTTAGTTTTTCTGAGTCTCTTGAGGATACGGGAGTGTCTTCTGAGTGCTCTCTTGCAAGTGTGGGAGTACTTGACTGAGTGAGTTGGGATAACAACAGTTGGGTCAACAACGGTCACGGTGTGGACAAGAGCGGTTCTCTTGACGACAAGGGTGTGGACGGCGTGAGTGAGTCTGCTGATGGTGGCTCTGATGATTGGCTGCTGCTCGACTGGGGCCTTCTCGAACTTGGTAGTAAGAGTGACAAGTTTGGAGTGAGTCTCGTCGATCTTCTCGTTAAGCTGGGTGATCTGGGCGATGACTGGCTTGATAACGAGCTGGATGGCTGGGGACTGGACCTCCTCGACAACAACGACTGGGGTGCTAAGCTGGGCTTTGACGTGTCTGATTGTCTTCTTGACGTGGAAGATGTGCTGGGTGACCTGGGAAAGAATTCTTCTGTACTCGGTAACCTTGGTCTCGTTGATTGGCTTGTTCTCTGGGTGAGTCTAAGTGTTCTTAACGAGTCTCTGGATGGTAGTTCTGACGGTGATCTTTCTTCTAAGAAGCTTGACAACGGTTCTGTGGAGGTTTCTGATAACAGTCTTCTCGAAAGTGGTTGGTCTTCTTGGCTTGGTGAGAGTCATAACTGGAGCGACTGGTCTTCTCATTGACTCGACGGTCATCTTGAGGACGTGGATGTTCTTGGTGATGGAAGTGACTCTGGTGGTAAGTTTCTGAATTCTTCTTCTGAAGATTGGTCTTCTTGGAGCTGGGGCCTACTGCATTTTAACGGTAAGGGCTCTGATAGCTCTCTAGATGACGGTAACCTTCTTGGTGAAAGTTCTGACCTTTTTGTTAACGGTGTTAACAACCTGGGTCTCCTCCTGGATGAGTGGTCTTGGCTTGAATTCTTTAACTGGAGTGTGAACTCTGTTAATAACGGTTTTGATCGAATGGATTCTCTTGGTGAGGGTGGTAACGGAACGTCTGAGGACTCTGATCTGCTTCTGGATTACGGGTTTGTTAGTCTGGGGTGTAGTAAGGAGGACCTTGGTTAAGTGTCTGACCTTTCTAGTGACAACTACCCTTTGTCGGGTGAAGTGGGTGATCTGAGTTCTGAGCTGCTTTACAACGGTGTTCTCAACTGGGGAGAGCTTTCTTGGCTTCTGAGCGCATTTTCTGGTGACGTACTCGACCTTGACGGCTCTAGTGACGACCTTTCTGGCGTTCTGGACCTTCTCTTCCTCAACGATGGCTCTTCTCTCGGCTGTTCTGGCCTTCTGGACGATGACCTCGTAGTTTCTGAGTGCCATTCTAGTCTATGTCTTGGCGACGGAGACCTATTTCCAGGCGGAAAGAGCAAGCTGGTATAACCCAGTGCATCTTCTGACGTTGTTTCTGGCTGACCTGATTCCACTGTTGGTAGCAATGGCGTTTCTGAGGACGGCCTTGGCTCTGTTCAGTTTCTACTTGGCAGTTCTAAGGGTAACCTTAGCTCTGAGGCAAGTAACATCTGGGTTGGTTGGAGCAAGTGGTATGGAAGCCATCAGTTTTTCTCCCTGCGTGTTAGCAGTGGAGGTCACTGGAGCGGCTGGTGCTGATGTGGTTTGCATCATCACTGGTGCTTCGGTGGCAACTGGAAGTGGAGCGGCAACTGGAGTTGGGGTTACGACTGTAACAGCTGGTTTACTGCTTTCAGGTAACGAGTGGGATGTTCTTGGCTCCATATGCTTTACCTTTCCACCATTTGGGTGGATGAATCTGGCATTGGTGATACTGGTGAGCATCAATACGATAACGATTGTTTTGGCAATATTGAATCTTGAC
>Ga0138263_1157262_pt1 | contig 10019 bp, 1 predicted proteins | sample RNAICE20151115_2_FD_105274 | JGI IMG/M metagenome (GOLD analysis project Ga0138263, IMG submission 105274) | Metatranscriptomics of polar marine prokaryotic and eukaryotic communities from Arthur Harbor ice station, Antarctica -... | ecosystem: Environmental > Aquatic > Marine > Unclassified...
CCCAAAAGCTTTGCTATGAAGCTTAGCTTGATCGCTGCCTGCGTTGCCGTGGGCGCCGCGGCGGACGCCCCGCCGGCGAACGCGCTCGCTCTCGACGAGAGCATTGCCGCCACTAGCTGCGCTGAAAACACCTACTACTGGGGCGAGTGGCAGGACAAGCACTACTGCGTGTCGTGTCCGACGGGCACTACGAGCGCCGGATGCACCGACTGCGACGTTGACGTGAATGCTGAGAAATGCAAGGCCGCTGACGGGTCGCACACGTGCACGGTTGGTAACTTCTTCGACACGACGGCTTCGGCCTGCAAAGCCTGCCCGGCCGGCAAGTGGCAGTCCCAGAGTGGTGCCTCGACCTGCTACAACTGCCCGAAGGGTCTCTTCCAGCCCTACCCGGGCATGCACTCGTGCTACAACTGCCCGTCCGGGAAGTACCAGCAGGATGAAGGCAAGGACGAGTGCGTGTCGTGTGATCCTTGCACGTCAGGCCACTCCGTGGACAGTGACGTTGGCTCCCAGTCGAGCGGCCCCTGCAAGTGCACCGCGTGCGACGTCGGCAAGTACGCTGGCACCGGTGACCACCACGGGTGCGTCAACTGCCCGGAGGGCCGCTGGCAGGGCAGTACCACGATGAGCTTTTGCTACGCTTGCGAGAAGGGCAAGTTCCAGGCCAACACTGGTGAAGCTGCCTGCATGACCTGCGCGAGCGGCCGCTACAGCCTCTCTGAGGGCATGACCGGCTGCGACGGCGTGGCCACCAAGCACACCATCAGCTTCAAGGGATACTCTTCCCTGCCAGCCGACGAGGCTGCCATCACATCGTCCACCGCGTCCTCTGGCACCACCTGGAAGCTCATGACCTACGCTGACGTCCACTTCTTGTCGGACCTCCTCAGGTCTTACTACAGCATGAACGGTGGCCTGCACCTGCTCGATACCTGGACCAGCTCCGGCTGCTGCCTGTCCACCAAGGAGGGCTACCGCATCATGGCCAAGGACACCACTGGTGCCGGCTCCTTCGTGTACCCGGCGACCACCTTCAGTTCCGGCTCCGGCAACTTCTCCTGCAGCACCAACCAGGTCTACTCTTCCGCCGAGAAGTACGAGCTCCTCTACATCGACTCCGTGGACTCTGAATTCAAGACCCTCGCTTCCGCCTCCTCCCTTGGCGCTGCCGCCGGCACCGGCGTCTGCGCCTCCATGGCTGGTGAGAGAAACCCGGGCATCTACATGGGCCTCACCCTCGGCATCGAGCACGACACCGACGAGTCCAGCAAGTGCCTGCTGGACGAAGGCGGCAGCCGCCTCCTCTGCCTCCAGAGCCAGGCTACCATTGACGCCGAGGCCGTCGCACTCGCTGGCGGGGCTCCTATTGCTACCCCCTCCCCCACCCCGCCGACCTCGGCCCCCACCGCCCCGCCGACGAGCACCAGCGCCCCGACCCCGAAGTGGCAATCGATGGCCGACCTCGAAGTTGCTACGCCCTCCGCTAACGACTGCAAGTACTACCCGTGGGGTGGATGGTCCGACTGCTCCAGGACCTGCGGCACCGGCTACCTCACCAGGACCCGCGTCATCAAGGAGCTCGCCAAGACTGGCGGCAAGTGCGGCAGGCCTACTGATATCCAGCCGTGCAACACCCAACAGTGCCCCGTTGACTGCAAGGTCTCCGACTTCAGTGTCTGGTCCCACTGCTCCCAGTCCTGCAGCACCGGCGCGATCGGTGGCTTGCTCGCCGGTGACGCTCCCACTGGCGGTCGCACCGGCTCCCAGTGGCGCTCCCGCTCAGTCGAGCGCGCCGCCGCGCACAGTGGCACCGCCTGCCCGCCTATCGAGGAGACCCGCGCCTGCAACACTGCCCAGTGCCCGGTCAACTGCGACCAGACTGACTGGGGCGACTGGCTGACTTGCTCCAAGGATTGCGGCGGTGGTGTGCACTCCCGCACCCGCACCACCAACGCGGAGCCGTCTTTCGGCGGCATCGCATGTGGCCGTTCCCACGAGTCCCACGCCTGCAACACCGACCCGTGCCCGATCGACTGCGTCGTTGAGCCGTGGCACCACATCGCGTTCGGCGCCTGCTCTGTCACCTGCGGCAGCGGCACCCAGACCCGTTCCCGCAACATCACTACCCAGCCCCAGTACGGTGGCGTCCACTGCGCGGTCACTCTCGAGACGGCCTCGTGCAATACCGACCACTGCCCGATCGATTGCATCGAGGGAGATTGGGAGATGGAGTCCGACTGCAGCCGCTCGTGCGGCCAGGGCACTCAAACCAAGACCCGCCCGATCAACCGCCAAGCCCACTTCGGCGGCAACCCCTGCGGCCACACCGTCGAAACCACCAGCTGCAACACAAACCTCGCGTGCCCGGTTGATTGCACCGTCGGCCTCTTCGAAACATGGTCTGCTTGCTCCGTGGATTGCAGCGGCGGCACTCAGACGCGCACCCGCGCCGAGACCCGCCCGATGTCCGAGAACGGCAAGCTCTGCCCGCACTTGAGTGAGGTTCGCACCTGCAACACGCACACGTGCGCCGTGGACTGCGTAATGGGCAACTGGACTGCGTTCAGCGGGTGCTCCCGCAGTTGCGGTACCGGCACCATGGTCCACACCCGCGCACACGCCGTCGAGGCGCAGTGGGGCGGCGCTCCGTGCGTCGGCAAACTCAGCGAGACCGACATCTGCGAGACTGACAACTGCCCGGTCGATTGCGAAACCTCTGCTTGGTCCGGCTGGACCGACTGCACCCGCACTTGCGGCACCGGCGTCAACACCGGCATCAAGTACCAGCGCAAGCACATCCTGCGCCCGGCCGGCCACGGTGGCCTGGGTTGCGGCAGCATTATCCAAAACGCGACTTGCCACGAATTCGAGTGCCCGGTCGATTGCGTCCCGAGTGGCTGGAACCAGTGGGGCACCTGCACTGCCACCTGTGGCAGCCTGGGCGTTCACACCCGGACGCGTGTTTACACCCTAGCTCAATATGGCGGCCTCGAGTGCACCGGCAACACGGAGACGGCGCCGTGCAACACCGGCCCGTGCCCCATTAACTGCACCATGAGCGACTGGCAGCCCTGGTCCGTCTGCAGCAAGTCCTGCAACGGCATCAGACACCAGGAGCGCACCATCCAGGCCCGTGGCACCATCGGCGGCGCCCGCTGCGGTGTGCTCAACAGGCAGGAGGATTGCAACACGGCCTGCCCGGAGGACTGCCAGTACACTGCGTGGACTCCGTTCGATGCCTGTACCGAGACTTGCGGCCGTGGCATCCAGTACCGCACTCGCACGATCCTTGCCCAGGCCAAACACAACGGCCTCGCATGCGGCTTGGAGTCCAATGACCGTGATTGCAACACCCAAAACTGCCCGGTCGACTGCGTCACCTCCGACTGGACCGAGTACGACACCTGCACCAGGACCTGCGGCGGCGGCAAGCAGACCAAGTACCACTCTATTGACGTCAAACCGGCTTTCGGCGGCGCCGACTGCCCGATGCTCCTCCATACCCGCCCTTGCAACTTCGATGTACCTTGCCCGACCGACTGCGTGCAGACCCCCTACAGCACCTGGACCGCCTGCACCAAGTCTTGCGGTGTCAAAAATGGCAACGATCTTGGAGCTGGAACGAAATCGCGCTTCCGCAGTGTCATTACCCCGATGGAGAGCGACGGCACGCCATGCGGTAACAACACCGAGACCGTGGAGTGCCCCGACATTGAGTGCCCGGTCGACTGCGTTGCACACAATTGGACAGCATGGGCGCCGTGCGTCCGGACTTGCGGCGGCGCCGTGCAAAAGCGCACCCGCGGTTTTGACTACGAAACTTTCGGCGGCAAAGTGTGCGGTCACAGCTTTGAGGAGCGCCCGTGCGGCATGATGCCCTGCCCGGTTGACTGCGATGTCTCGAACTGGATTACTGTTGCGGACAGCTGCTCCAAATCCTGCGGCGGCGGCACCGAGACCAAGACCCGCACCATCGATACGGACCCCGTCCACGGCGGCAAGGGCTGCCCGATGCTCACCGCCACATTCGATTGCAACCCGCAGCCGTGCCCGGTTGATTGCGTCCACTCCGCCTGGACTGCCTGGGGCTATGCCAACGCCACTGTGGTTAACAACATGGCACAGGGCCAGTACACCGACGAGCAGCTGTACGCCATCTGGTCTACTGATGGAATGGATCTGTGCTCCGAGTCCTGCGGCACTGGCCAGCAGCGCCGCTACCGCACGGTTGCCATCGCGGCGGCCCATGGCGGTGCTGTCTGCACTGATTTGCTCCCTGCGGCTAACGCCGTGCGAACTTGCACCCTTGGCGTCTGCCCGGTTGACTGCACGGTCACGCCGTTCAACGGGTGGACTGGCTGCAGCAAGACTTGTGCGGTGGCACCAAGGAACGCACCCGCTCTGTCGTCACGAGCGGCAATGACGGCGGCTTCCAATGCCCCGAACTCACCCAGACTTCAGAGTGCTTTACCCAGGACTGCCCGGTCGACTGCGTTGTCCCGGATTTCCACAACGGCACGTGCAGCCACTCGTGCGGCGACGCAGGCGTTTTCTTGAGAACGCGCACGCCCACGACCAAGGCGATGTTCGGCGGCAAGGCATGCCCTTCGCTCAGTATTTCTGTCGATTGCAACAGGCACGCGTGCCCGATCGACTGCCAGGACAATGGCTGGTCCGGCTGGACCACCTGCTCCAAGGATTGCATCGATCCCCAGTCCAACGACCAGAACGCCGGCAAGAGGACCCGCTACCGCAACATCATTGTGCAGGCCGCGCACGGCGGCCAGAGCTGCTCCCAGTACAGCGGCACAAGCGACTCCCCGCCAGCCGATGAGTTCAAAGAGGAACCTCCGTGCAACGCCCACTACTGTGCGGTCGACTGCGTCTTCACCGTAGCCGCCGCCTGGACTACTTGCACCGAGGCCTGCGGCACCGGCTACCAGCGCAAGGCCATCACTGTGACAACCCAGGCTGCCTACGCGGGTATTGCCTGCCCGACCGCTCAATACGAGCAGCAGACCTGCAACACTGACGTCTGCGCCGTCGACTGCCTCTCCACCGGCTTCAACCTGTGGAGCCCGTGCACCAAATCCTGCGGCGCTGGCACCCAGTACCGCCAGCGCGGCGTTGCCCGTGCTGCTTCCGTGACCCCCGCTGGTGCGCCGTGCACCGATATGAACCAGACTCGCAACTGCGAGTACGCGGTCTGCCCGATCGACTGCAACGTCGGCGGCTGGTCCGACTGGTCTTCGTGCACCCTCTCCTGCGGCACGGGCACCGAGACCCGCACCCGCAACGAGACCGTCACCCCCAACGCCGGCGGCAAGACCTGCCCGCACCTGTCCGAGGCCCGCGGCTGCAACACAAAGGCGTGCCCGATCGACTGCGAACCGAGCGACTGGAACACCTGGATGCCCTGCACCAAGTCCTGCGGCACCGGCACCCAGATGCAAACCCGCCACGAGCTCCGCTCGGCCGCCTACGGCGGCAAGCTGTGCGGTGCCCTCCGCGAGTTCCGTGATTGCAACACCCAGCACTGCCCGGTCGACTGCGCTCTCGGCGACTACACCCAATACACCCCGTGCTCCAAGACGTGCGCCGGCGGCTTCCAGCAGCGCTCCCGCTCCGTCTCCATCTACGCCCAGTACGGTGGTACTCCGTGCACCAACGCCAAGTTCTCTCAGGTTCGTGAATGCAACTCGGGCGTTTGCCCGACCCACTGCGAGACCACCGAGTGGGGCCCGTACGGCGAGTGCTCCAAGACTTGCGGCTCCGGCCTCAAGACCCGTGCCCGCACCGTCACCCACACTGCCTCCGCCGGCGGCTACGTCTGCCCGTCCCTTACCGAGCAGGAGGCATGCAGCACCCAGGCGTGCGCCCACGACTGCGCCCTCTCCGAGTGGGTCGTTGACGCCTCGTGCTCTGCCACCTGCGGCACCGGCACCGTGCTCGCCCGCCGCTCCATCATCCGCTACCCGCTTAACGGCGGCAAGGCCTGCGGCAGGATCGTCGACACCCGCAATTGCAACACCCAGGCCTGCCCAATCAACTGCATCCTTCACGCCTGGGACGCCTGGGGCCGCTGCTCTCGCACTTGCGGCGCCGGCACCAAGACCCGTGGCCGCAGTGTCAACACTGCGGCTGCCTTCGGCGGCATCGCGTGCCACCACCAGTCCGAGATGTCCAGCTGCAACAACCAGCCGTGTGCTGTTGATTGCAAACTCGGCGATTACGTGACTGAGTTCAGCGCCGGCTGCACCAAGTCGTGCGGCGGCGGCACGATGCGCGCCACCCGCCCGGTCCTCCGCGCTGCCAGCCACGGTGGCAGGGCATGTGGGTCGTTGACCACCACTAGGTACTGCAACCAACACCGTTGCCCGATCGACTGCGTCCAGACTGTCTGGACCGCCTGGTCTATCTGCACCGCATCCTGCTCCGGCGGCATGCGCGAGCGCCACCGCAGCACGCAGGTTGCCGCTGCCTACGGCGGCAAGACATGCGATGTGCCGGCCGAAACTGGCTTTTGCAACAACACCGCTTGCCCGACGAACTGCGAGGTTGCCTCGTGGCAAGGCTGGGAACCGTGCACCGCCGATTGCGGCGGCGGCACCACGCACCGCATCCGTACTGTCAGCGTCTCGGTCGTGTACGGCGGCCTGTCCTGCCCGACCCTCGAGCAGACCAAGCCGTGCAACACCAAGGTCTGCCCGATCGACTGCCAGATGCAGTCTTGGAGCGACTCATCCGTCGCCTGGACCACATGCACCCGCACCTGCGGCTCCGGCCAGCAGCAGCGCGCGCGCAAGGTCATCAAGGAGGCCGCGCACGGTGGCGCCGCCTGCGGCCAGGCGACGCAGCACAGAGCTTGCAACGAACAGGCGTGCCCGATCGACTGCGTCGTCGACTCTTGGGGTGCCCTCACCGAGTGCTCCAAGAGCTGCGGCTGGGGCTGGCAGAGCCACACCCGTCACATCGTTGTCCAGGATCAGCACGGCGGCGTTGCCTGCACCAGCTTCGAGCTCGTGCAGCAGCACCCGTGCACCGACGGCCCGACTTGCCCGGTCCACTGCGCCGTCTCCCCGTTCGCTCCGTGGTCCTCATTCACCAAGACCTGCGGCCTCGGCGCCCAGACTCGCACTCGCATCGTCACCCAGCAGGCTTCCGGCGGCCACATCTGCCCGTACCTGAGCGAGACCCGCGGCTGCAACAGCCAGTCCTGTGCCGTCGACTGCGTTCCGGGCACCTGGCCCAACTGGGCTGACATCGCCTGCTCCCACCAATGTGGCGGCGGCCTCAAGACCCGCACCCGCACCAATGTCGCTGCTCAGTACGGCGGCGTGAAGTGCGGTCGCGCCGTCGAGTCCCTGCTTTGCAACGCCCACTCTTGCCCGATCCCGTGCGTCACCACCGACTGGATCACCAGCGGCGCCTGCTCTGTCACTTGTGGCACTGGCACCCAGCGTGAGATCAAGACCATCACCCAGCAGCCGCGCTTCAACGGCGCCGAGTGCAACGCCACAGAGCAGACTGTGGCGTGCACTGCCTCCATCGCCGACTGCCCGGTGGACTGCGTCATGGAGTCCTGGAGCAGCTGGACCGCCTGCTCCAAGTCGTGCGACGGCGGCACCAGCACCCGCTCTCGCTCCACCGAATCTGGGGCGAACTACGGCGGCGTCGCCTGCGGCGACACCGACCAGAGCAGGGCTTGCAACGCCCAGCCATGCCCGGCCGACTGCGACTTGGTCAGCGATGTCTGGGGTGCCCCGTCCACGTGCACCGCCTCGTGCGGCGGCGGCCAGCAATCGCTGTCTCGCACTGTAGCCAACGCCGAGCAACACGGCGGCAAGGCTTGCGGCGCCACCCTCAAGTACGTGGCCTGCAACATGCAAAGCTGCCCGATCGACTGCGACGTCACCGAATGGAGGATCTCGACCTGGGTTCACGCTGCCGTCTGCAACAAGACCTGCGGCACCGGCTACCGTGAGGAGTACCGCAGCATCAACGTAATTGGTGCCTTCGGCGGCATCCCGTGCCCGGTCCACGACGACCTCACCCAAACTGTGACGTGCAACACCCAGCCGTGCGCCATCGACTGCGCGCACGGCGAGTGGTCCAGCTGGACCGCCTGCACCAAGTCGTGCGGCAGCGGCACTGCCAGCCGCTCTCGCAACATCACCACCTACGCCGAACACGGCGGCCTCGACTGCGTCGGCGGCCTCGAGCAGCTTCAAGCCTGCGCTCACCAGGCTTGCCCGACCGACTGCATCGCCGACCCGTGGCAGCCGTGGACTGAATGCACCAATACCTGCGGCACCGGGTACCGCGAACAAACTCGCGCGATTTCCCTCCACCGCTACGGTGGCAAGCCGTGCGTTGGTGGCGCATGGAGGTCCGAGCCGTGCAACACCCAGCCGTGCGCCATCGACTGCGTCGTCACCACCTGGAGCAACTACAACGACTGCTCCAAGTCCTGCGGCGTTGGCAACCAGTTCAAGGTCCGCAACGTCCTGGTGTCTTCCGCCTACGGTGGCAAGACCTGCCCGACTCTGGTCGAGCACGCGGACTGCAACTCTCACTACTGCCCGCAGAACTGCGAGTACGGCCAGTTCTCCGAGTGGAGCGCCTGCTCCAAGACTTGCGAGGCCGGCGTAATCACGCGCCACCGTAGTATCACCGCCCCGGGCGCCAACGGCGGCATCGCGTGCGTGGATTCGACCCTCACCGAGAACGTTGCATGCAACCTCGGAGCCTGCCCGATCAATTGCGTCAACATCACCGACTGGAGCGAGTGGAGTGCTTGCGACAAGTCGTGCAACGGCGGCACCAAGTCCCGCACTCGCCACGTCAACAACGACGCCAACACTGGAACCTGCCCTGACACCACTGATTCTGTCGAGTGCAACAGCAGTCCGTGCGCCATCGACTGCGAGATGGAGTCCTGGACTCACGCAACCTCAACTGCCTGGACCAGCTGCTCCAAGACCTGTGGCACCGGCGAGCAGACCCGCAGCCGCGAGCGCAAGACCGCGCCCCAGTTCGGCGGCCGCCCGTGTGCCGCTGACACGGACACCCGCGTATGCGAAACCCAGAACTGCCCGATCGACTGCGAGGTCGAATCGCCAAGCTGGGCCAACCTCACCTGGACCCCGTGCTCCAAGTCTTGCGGCGGCGGCCTCAAGTTCAAGAACCGCAGTGTCAAGCGTGCCAGTGCCTACGGCGGCAAGGCCTGCCCGTCCCTCGAAACGAACATGGCGTGCATGGAACAGGCTTGCCCGGAGGACTGCACCGTCACCGAGTACGGCTCTTGGGCCACTTGCTCCAAGACCTGCGGTGGTGGTGCCCAGTCACGCTCCCGCGAAGTCACCCACCACCCGACGCCGGGCGGCGCCCCGTGCCCGGAGTTGTCCGTCCAGCGTGCGTGCAACCAGCAGTCTTGCGATAACATTGCCGACCACTTCTACAGCATGGATACTTGCTCTCACGTCACCTGCGCTGCCCACTCGTGCAGCAGCTGGGGTACTGTCAGCACGACGAACGCCGTTGGCGTCGTGAAGACCCACAAGAAGTGCCTTACCCACACCGTTACCACTTCCGATGGCACCGACGCCTCTTCGAAGGCCGCTCACCTCAACCACATCGTGGTCAGCCACAAGGCTACCAAGTGGGTGGATTCTACCAACACAACCGAAGGCTACGCTGACAGACATGGCAAGGAGCAGAACGGCGAGTCTCATCTTTGCCGTTGGGAGTACGGCACCACCAACGACTGCGTGTGCAAGTGCTTCAACAAGGCCGATTTCAGCGACTCCGAGATCGCCAGGAGGGCCCTTGCTCCGGTGGTGCGCACCGGCAAGACCGCCGCCCAGGATGGCTCCCAGTAAAAGCCGAAACCGTCCCTCGGCTCGGAATTAAGCACCCTATAGCTTAGTCCGTGCACGCAACGTGTAATATGCATTGTATATCAAAGGGCAGTACCCTTGAATTAGATTTGAAGAATAAATATCACATTAAACCAG
>Ga0138263_1077563_pt1 | contig 9864 bp, 11 predicted proteins | sample RNAICE20151115_2_FD_105274 | JGI IMG/M metagenome (GOLD analysis project Ga0138263, IMG submission 105274) | Metatranscriptomics of polar marine prokaryotic and eukaryotic communities from Arthur Harbor ice station, Antarctica -... | ecosystem: Environmental > Aquatic > Marine > Unclassified...
AAAAACTTAATTTCTATAAAATCTGTAAGAGGTATTCGTAAGTTAAAAGGGTTACCCGTTAGAGGACAACGGACCCATACAAATGCGAAGAATTCTAAAAAAAGACAAATTTATCAAATAATATGAAATCAACATATAAATTAGACAAGCCTGTTTTCGAAACGTTTTCTAAATCTCTCGGTTCAGGTAATAATTCAAGTTTCATGGCATCTTTTGTAACAAAAACTCTTCGATGGAACAATAATTACGTTCTATCATTCGTAGATAACCATATAATTCATTATCCAAGTCCTGTTAATTTAACTTACGCTTGGAGTTTTGGTTCGTCCGCAGGTATTTGTTTAGTAATTCAGATATTATCCGGCATATTTTTAGCTATGCATTATACCCCTCATATTGATTTAGCATTTAGTAGTGTTGAGCATATAATGCGTGACGTGAATAATGGTTGGTTAATTAGATATATTCACGCAAATGGGGCGTCTATGTTTTTCATAGTAACTTATTGCCATATTTTTAGAGGTTTATATTATGGATCATACATTCACCCTCGACAATTACTTTGGTGTTCCGGTGTTCTTATTTTAATTTTGATGATGGGAACAGCTTTTATGGGTTATGTTTTACCTTGGGGCCAAATGAGTTTTTGGGGAGCTACTGTTATAACTAGTTTAGTAACTGCTGTCCCTATAGTCGGACAATCTATTGTTGATTGGCTGTGGGGAGGTTTCACTGTTAACAATGCTACTTTAAATAGATTTTTTAGTATTCATTTTGTTCTTCCATTTGCTATTGTGGGCGTAGTTATTCTTCATTTAGCTTTATTGCATAAAGACGGTTCAAATAATCCTTTGGGGGTTGACAGTGGAGTAGATAAAGTTCCTTTTTATCCATACTTTGTTGTAAAAGATGTGTTTGCATTTTTTACCTTTTTATTATTTTTTGCTATGTTTGTTTTTTATTTTCCAAACACTTTAGGACACCCTGATAATTATATACCAGCAGATCCTATGCAAACTCCTGCGCATATCGTTCCGGAATGGTATTTTTTACCTTATTATGCCATATTAAGGTCCATTCCAGACAAATTAGGTGGAGTTGTAGCTATGGGAGGATCTCTTTTAGTTTTCTTTCTTATTCCTTTTACAAACATGTCTGAAGTAAGAAGTACTACTTTTAGGCCTTTGTTTAAAATATTTTATTGGCTATTGGTAACTGACTTTTTAATTTTAGGATGGGCCGGGCAAAAACCCGTTAAAGATACTTATGTTATAGTGTCTCAAATTGCTACGGCTTATTATTTCTTATTTTTTATTTTTCTTATCCCTATTATAGGGATTATAGAAACTCGTTTAGCTCATTATAAAAACTAGAATGTTATTGACTCCATTAGAACAATTTCAAATCATCTCTCTTTGGTCTATCAAAGTGCTATGTTTAGATTTTTCTTTAACAAATATGTTATTTGTTAATGTTATAGTATTACTACTTTTAAGTTCTTTAATTTCTTTTTCAACCTCTACAAACAACGGCAATTCTGAGTTTTTTTTAATACCTAATATATGGCAATTATTAATAGAAACCATTTATGAGGTTGTAGCTCAGTTAGTGTTTGACAACCTGAATGAAGAAGGAGAGAAATATTTTCCATTTATAACAGTAATATTTACTTTTATATTATTCAATAATTTAATAGGGTTAGTTCCTTACAGTTTTACTATAACCAGTCATCTTATTGTAACATTTATTTTATCTTTTTCGATTTTCATAGGAGCCATAATAATATGTGTTAGTAAACACAAAGCTCAAATGTTTTCTATTTTTTTACCCGGTAATACCTCTTTTGGTTTAGCTTTACTGTTAGTTCCTATTGAATTAATTTCTTATGTTTTTAAACCAATAAGTTTAGGAGTTCGACTATTTGCAAATTTAATGGCTGGACACACTTTATTAAAAGTTATAGTTGGTTTTGCTTGGAGTATGTTACTATTAGAAAATTTTATGTCTTTTATGCATTTAGTCCCTCTTTTAGTTTTAGTAATACTTATGGGTCTTGAACTAGGAGTTGCTGTTATACAAGCGTATGTTTTTACTGTACTTATGTGTATTTATCTAAATGAAAGTATAAATATTTCTCATTAATAAATTTACCAATATAAATGATATTTATAACTAAATGTGATAGCCCCGATTTTTGGCAAACTTATTTACAAGAGCCTGCCAGTATTTCTATGGAAGGTATTTTAGTATTCAATAAACATTTACTTTTTTTATTAACTGTTATAGTTTTATTTGTTGCTTGGTTGTTAGTTTACACACTATACTACTTTATAGAATTTAATAATAAATATAGTTCAAAATTTGTACATTCTAAAGAGTTAGAAATTGTTTGGACTATGATACCTGCGTTGATATTATTAATATTATCTACTCCATCGTTTACATTACTGTACGCAATGGATGAAATCGCAGAACCTGAAATTTCTCTTAAAATTTTAGGACACCAATGGTTTTGGAGTTATGAAATATCCGATTTTAATTCTTGTCAAAAGCAAGAACAAAGTTTAAAATATGTATGCTACATGATGGTTTTAGACGGAGTTCCTAAAACTAAACAGGGTTATTTCAGATTATTAGAAACTAATAAAAGAGTTATTTTACCTACTAATACGCATTTACGTTTACTAGTTACAGCAGCAGACGTATTACATAGTTGGACCATTCCTTCGTTTGGTTTAAAAGTGGATGCTTGTCCTGGTAGATTAAACCAAGTAAGTTTATTTATAAAAAGAGTTGGAGTTTTTTTTGGTCAGTGTAGTGAAATTTGTGGAGTAAATCATGGATTTATGCCTATAGTTGTTGTTTCTATGCCGACTTTACAATTCCATTATTACGTTATGACTAAACTAGAATTAGGATAAATTAAATATCAATGACATTGAAAAAAAAGAATTTAAAAAAAAGAATAAAAAATTTTACTATAAATTTTGGTCCTCAGCATCCAGCTGCACACGGAGTACTTAGGTTAGTTTTAGAATTAAATGGAGAAGTTGTTGAACGCGCAGATCCTCATATAGGGTTACTGCATAGAGGAACTGAAAAATTAATCGAATATAAAACATATTTACAAGCTTTACCTTATTTTGATAGGTTAGACTATGTGTCAATGATGGCTCAAGAGCATACTTTTTGTTTAGCAATAGAAAAATTATGTAATGCCAAAATACCAGTAAGAGCTCAATATATAAGAGTGTTATTTGCTGAAATTACTAGAATTTTGAATCATTTACTAGCAGTTGGTTGTCATGCTATGGATGTAGGAGCAATGACACCGTTTTTATGGTCTTTTGAAGAACGAGAGAAACTAATGGAATTTTACGAAAGAGTTTCTGGAGCAAGAATGCATGCTGCTTATTTCAGGCCTGGAGGTGTTTCTATGGACTTACCTGCAGGTTTATTAAACGATATTTTTCTATTTGTAGATCAATTTGTCATAAGATTAGCTGAAGTTGAAGATATGCTGACTGATAATAGAATTTGGAAACAAAGATTAGTGGATATTGGAGTGGTTTCTGTATCTGAAGCGTATCAATGGGGTTTTAGTGGAGTAATGTTAAGAGGTTCAGGAATAAAATGGGATTTGAGAAAAAGTCAGCCTTATGAAATTTATGAAAATTTAGATTTTCAAGTTCCGATAGGCACAAATGGTGATTCTTATGACAGGTATTTAATTAGAATTGTAGAAATGAGAGAATCCCTAAAAATTATAGAGCAATGTTTAGAAAAAATACCTACAGGTATTATCAAAAGCAGTGATAAAAAGTTTACGCCCCCCTCTCGAAAAAACATTAAACAATCCATGGAGTCTTTAATACATCATTTTAAAATATATACCCAGGGTTTTGTTGTACCTAATAATGAAACCTACACAGCTTGCGAAGCACCTAAAGGGGAATTTGGTGTTTATTTAATTTCTAATAATACCAACAGACCTTACAGATGTAAAATAAAAGCGCCAGGATTTGCTCATTTACAAGCTTTAAATTTCATGTCTAAAGGGCATTTAATAGCTGATGTTGTAACTATAATAGGTACCCAAGATATAGTTTTTGGGGAAGTAGATAGATAAGAAATGATTAATTCTTTAACAAAGCATTTCAATCATATTAGAATTCAGTCCGATGGTTGTATAAGTATTGAAAACTTAAAGATTTTATTTAAAACTAAAAAGTTAAGCATAAACGAAAAAGATTATAAATTTTTTCAAAAAAAAAATAAAAATTTGTTCAAAAAAGAAATAACTTATAGAAATAAGCTATTTTAATATATTGATGGTAAAAGAATTAATTGTAGAAAATATAAAATCTCTATCAAAAGTATGCCCTATAGAGAAAATTAAAATTTTTAAATATAATTTAATAATAATAGTAAAACCTGCCGTTTTAATAGATGTATTATCATTTTTCAAATATCATGTTTTATATCAATTTGAAATTTTAACTTGTATTTCTGGAGTGGATTACCCTATGAATAAACATAGATTTAAAATTGTTTACGAGCTTTTAAGTGTAAGATATAATTTTAGAATAAGAATAAAAACTTTTACCAATGAATTAGTTATGCTTGACTCTTGCGAAAAAGTTTTTCTGGCAGCTAGTTGGTATGAATGTGAGATTTGGGATATGTTTGGGATTTTTTTTAAAAATCATTCAAACTTAAAAAGAATTTTAACTGATTACGGTTTTGAAGGTTACCCTTTAAGAAAAGATTTTCCTTTAAGTGGTTTTATCGAAATGAGGTACAATGAAGTTGAAAAAAGAGTTGTTAATGAGTCTTTAGAATTATGCCAAGAATACAGGACTTTTTCGTTTCTATCTCCTTGGGAATCTAAAAAAATTTAAAATTATGAAAAAAATATTACTAAGGTCAAAAAAAAAAAGAATAGCTGTTGCTAATTTTGAAGATAAAAAAGTAATACTTAAAAGTATTTCTAATAATACTAATCTTATTAAGATAACTAGGTGGAATAGCGGCATAAGCATGTCTAACTATAATTATGGATTTACGCAACTAACAAAAAGATGTGTCTTAACAAACCGAAAAAATATTCTAAATAAAAATTATAATATTTCTCGTCTTGCTTTTTTAAAATGCGCTAGACAAGGATTAATCTCAGGTTTAATTAAATCAACCTGGTAAAAATTATTTTTCATAAAAATGACACTAACTAAAAATTTAAACGTAGTTTATAATTTTGTAACTCGATGGCTTTTTTCAACTAATCATAAAGACATAGGAACTTTATATTTAATTTTTGGGGCTACCTCTGGTGTAGCCGGAACTGCATTATCTTTATATATCAGAATAAATTTAGCTCAACCAAATAGTGAATTTTTATCTCATAATCACCATTTATATAACGTTATAGTAACAGGTCATGCTTTCGTAATGATATTTTTTATGGTAATGCCTACTTTAATTGGGGGATTTGGGAACTGGTTTGTACCGTTAATGATAGGAGCGCCTGATATGGCTTTTCCTAGGATGAATAATATAAGTTTTTGGTTGTTACCTCCCTCTTTAATGTTATTAATAGCTTCTGTATTAGCTGAAGCAGGAGTAGGTACCGGATGGACTGTTTATCCACCTTTATCTGGAGGTACTGCTCATTCCGGGGGAGCTGTAGATTTAGCGATTTTCAGTTTACACGTGTCGGGTGCATCTTCAATATTAGGAGCGATTAACTTCATTTGTACTATTTTTAACATGCGTATAAAAAGTTTAGCATTCCATAAACTTCCTTTATTCGTGTGGGCGGTTTTAATAACAGCTTTTTTATTACTGTTATCATTACCTGTGTTAGCGGGTGCTATTACTATGTTATTGACTGATAGAAATTTCAATACAACATTTTTCGACCCTGCAGGAGGAGGTGACCCTGTATTATACCAACATTTATTTTGGTTCTTCGGTCATCCTGAAGTTTACATCCTAATTTTACCTGGATTTGGTATTATTAGCCATATAGTAGTAAGTATGGCAAGAAGCCTATTTTTGGTTATTTAGGGATGGTTTACGCTATGTTTTCTATAGGAGTACTTGGGTTTATTGTATGGGCTCATCATATGTACACTGTAGGTTTAGACATAGATACACGGGCCTACTTCACTGCAGCAACTATGATAATTGCAATTCCGACCGGAATTAAAATTTTCAGTTGGCTTGCAACTTTATGGGGAGGATCCATTGATTTAAGAGCTCCAGGATTATTCGCTTTAGGGTTTATTTTTTTATTTACTGTTGGCGGAGTTACTGGAGTAGTATTAGCCAATTCTGGTATAGATATAGCGTTACACGATACTTACTATGTCGTTGCCCATTTCCACTACGTTTTATCTATGGGTGCTGTTTTCTCTATGTTAGGTGGTATTTATTTTTGGTTTGATAAAATTCTTGGGGTTAAATATTCAGAAATATTAGCTAAAATACATTTTTGGGCTTTTTTCGTTGGAGTAAATTTAACTTTTTTCCCTATGCATTTTTTAGGTGTAGCAGGAATGCCTAGAAGAATCCCAGATTATCCTGATGCTTTCGCTACTTTTAATAAAATAGCATCTTGGGGTTCTTATTTATCAGCAATATCATCTTTATTTTTCTTTTTTGTAGTCTACGAAGCTATTTCTTCTAATAGAAAACTAGAACATAAATTTATTTAAGTTTGGGATATAGCCAAGTAGGTAAGGCCCTCGTTTTTGATACGACTATTCAAAGGTTCAAATCCTTTTATCCCATAAAAGTAATTAGCTCAATGGTAGAGCGTCTCGCTTACAACGAGGATGTTAGGGGTTCAAATCCGTTATTACTTAAAAATGTATTTAATTATAATTTTTCTACCTCTGATAGGTTCTAGTCTGGTTTATTCGGAAGAAAATTAGGACCTAAAGGTGCTGGTATAATAACAGTAACTTGTCTTATTATTACTTTTTTTTTGTTCTTTTTTTTGTTTTTATGAGGTTGCATTGATAGGAAGTCCTGTTTATTTAAAACTGACAACTTGGATTAATTGTGAAGTTTTACATGTGGATTGGGGATTTCAATTCGATACTTTAACTGCAGTTATGTGTTGTGTAGTTACTTTTGTATCTTCTTTAGTGCATTTATATTCCACTGAGTATATGTCACATGATCCGCATTTACCACGGTTTATGAGTTATTTATCTTTATTCACATTTTTTATGTTAATACTAATAACAGCTGATAACTATGTACAGATGTTCGTAGGTTGGGAAGGGGTAGGACTGTGTTCTTTTTTACTTATAAACTTTTGGTTTACTAGAATACAAGCAAACAAAGCCGCAATAAAAGCTATGGTGTTAAATAGAATAGGTGATTTTGGTCTAGTGCTTGGAATTTTTACTATTTTTATTAATTATAAAGCTGTCGATTATGCAACAGTCTTCGCGTTAACTCCTCTTTTTGTGAGTGATATTCCTGTTTTACTAAATTTAACATTGATTGATTTAATAGGAATTTTTCTATTTGTAGGGGCCACTGGTAAGTCGGCTCAGTTAGGTTTACATACATGGTTACCTGATGCAATGGAAGGACCTACTCCGGTTTCAGCACTTATACATGCCGCTACGATGGTAACTGCTGGAGTTTTTTTAATAACAAGAAGTTCTCCCATATATGAATATAGTCCTAATATTTTAAAACTCATTACTGTAATGGGGGCTTGCACGGCTTTTTTTGCTGCTACTGTAGGCTTATTGCAAAACGATCTAAAAAAAGTAATCGCTTATTCAACGTGTAGTCAATTAGGTTATATGGTTTTTGCTTGCGGATTATCAAATTACTCAGTTGGAGTTTTTCATTTAGTAAACCATTCTTTCTTTAAAGCATTATTGTTTTTAGGAGCTGGTTCTATAATTCATGCTGTTGCAGATGAACAGGACATGCGAAAAATGGGGGGACTTAAAACTCTAGTACCTTTTACTTATTCAATGATGGTTATAGGGTCTTTGGCTTTAATAGGATTTCCATTTTTAACAGGTTTTTATTCCAAAGATGTTATTTTAGAAGTAGCTTACGGGAAGTACTCATCTCAAGGCCATTTTAGTTATTTATTAGGTTCTTGTGGGGCTTTTCTTACAGCGTTCTATTCCACTAGATTAATTTATTTGACGTTTTTATCAACCCCAAATGGTTATAAAAAAGTCATTTGTGCTGCTTATGATTCGTCTTATCAAATATGTATATCGTTAGCTATTCTTTCTGTACCTAGTATGTTTATAGGGTTTTATACTAAAGACATGATAATTGGTATGGGTACTGATTTTTGGGGAAATTCTATATATGTATTACCCGAAAATATGAATATGATTGACGCAGAATTCATAGATCATAAATTTAAAGTGTTACCTGTTATTCTTAGTATATGCGGGGCCACTTCCTCTTTTATTTTATATACTTTTGCTAGTAACAAGTTATTTAGCTGGAAAATATCTCTACTAGGCAGAAAAATTTACAATTTTTTAAACAAAAAATGGTTTTTTGATAAAGTTTATAATGAGTATATAGCTCAATTTTTTTTCTCTTTCGGTTATAATATAAGTTATAAGATAATAGACCGAGGTATTATAGAGATTTTTGGTCCTATGGGTCTTTCTTCTTCTATATCAAATAGGTCAAATTATATTGTTAAATTACAGAGTAATTATATATACCATTACACCTTGTCAATTCTTTTAGGGAGTACCTTAATTCTAGGTTTTAGGCAGTTTTGGCTTATTTTTGGGGAATTTACTGATTCACGTAACCTTTTTATTTTTTTACTTGTAAGCATTTTCTTAATTAATGAAAAAAAATATCAATATCTATGAAATCAATTCTTAAATTAATTAATTCAGTTGAAAATCAAAAGAGAGAGCATAATATTACATTAAAAACTAAAATTAACAAAAATGAAGATTTTAAGTATTTAAAAACTAGACACTCATTTCATTTAGTAGATCCTAGTCCTTGGCCTTTAGTTTCTGGATTAGGTGCACTTTTCATGACTTCTGGTGGAGTGTCTTATATGCATAATTTCACTGGTGGAGGACAATTGTGTTTTGTAGGCTTACTTACTATTATATATGTTATGTATATGTGGTGGCGAGATATAATACGTGAGGCAACTTTCGAAGAACAACACACTTTTTCAGTACAAAGATGTTTAAGATTAGGTATGATTTTATTTATAGTATCTGAAATAATGTTTTTTTTCGCTTTTTTTTGGGCTTTTTTTTCATTCAAGTTTATCACCAGCTTTTAACATAGGCGGTATATGGCCTCCAATTGGTATAGAGACAATTCAAACTTCAGGTCTCCCACTAACTAATACCGGGTTTTTATTAAGTTCTGGGGCGACTGTTACTTGGGCGCATCATGCTTTGATAGTACGTGCTAAAAAACAAGCTATAATAGGTTTGATTTTAACTATAGTTTTAGCTACAATATTTACTATTTTTCAAGGACTAGAATACTTTGACGCACCGTTTACGATGAGTGATAGTGTTTTTGGATCATGTTTTTATTTAGCTACAGGTTTTCATGGCTTTCACGTTTTTGTAGGTACTATATCTTTATTAGTATCTTTAATTCGTATAGTCTTAAATCATTTTACAGATACACACCACTTCGGATTTGAGTCAGCAGCTTGGTATTGGCATTTTGTTGATGTAGTGTGGTTATTTTTATTTGTTACAGTGTATTGGTGGGGAGGAATTCAGTAACCAAAATGATGGAATTTGGTAGACATGCTAGGTTTAGGTTCTAGTTCTTTTTAAGAGTAGGGGTTCAAGTCCCCTTTTTGGTAAAATG